>Ga0214919_10006481_pt1 | contig 16093 bp, 14 predicted proteins | sample LL1503_MetaG_FD_177994 | JGI IMG/M metagenome (GOLD analysis project Ga0214919, IMG submission 177994) | Freshwater microbial communities from Lake Lanier, Atlanta, Georgia, United States - LL-1503 | ecosystem: Environmental > Aquatic > Freshwater > Lake | place: USA: Georgia | collected... | reverse complement strand
AGCCCACTGTCGATTTTAACGGGCGGCAAATCTGCCAGGCTCGTGACGGACTGAACAGTGAATGGCTCGCCAGGTTTTTTCGCTACTTCAACTTTTTGCCCAGCACTTAATAATGAAGCCGCCCAGAGTGCACCGACCAGAAAAAACAGCCTGCGTAGGTCCATGAATTATTTCGCGTCCACAGCTTTGACTTCGGCCACTGGAAGCTTGCCCTTCAAGTGCTGGTCGAAAAATGCGATTACTAATGGGCGAAGGTCTTTTTGCTTAGGCTGAAGATCAAAAGTGTGGGGGGCGTCAGGAACGACTTCCAATGAGCAGTTAGCACCTTTCTCTTTGGCGATTTTAATATAAGTCTCACTTTGGCTAAGCGGCACTGTCTTATCCGCCGTGCCGTGGACCAAGAGCATCGGCGGGTCTTTGTCGTCTAAATAAGTAATCGGTGAGCCCTTCTTATAGAGCTCGGGCGCTTCTTCGCGGGTCTTCGCGAACATCTTCATGTCGTGGTAATTCATCAGGTCTACCGCACCATAAAACCCAATCGCACATGTCACCTTTGGGGAAATATCTTGGTAGGGCTCGTCTTTAACGACATCGAAACCATCCGTCGGGCCCGTTGTCGCTAGCATCATCGAGAGATTGCAACCCGCCGAACATCCAATCACCCCAATCTTATCTGGGTCTACGCCAAGATTTGCAGCTTCTTTACGCAGATAACGTACCGCCGCTTTGGCATCATAAACACTCTGCGGCCATGTGACCTGGTCTTTCATGCGGCGTAACTTATAATTAATACTCATGCACACGTAACCCTTAAGCGTGAGATTTTCAGCGATGTTCATTTCTCGCCCCCGGGCTTTATCGCCATCATTAAAACCGCCACCATGGATAACAATAATTCCTGGTAACGACTTCGCCGTATCGTGATTAAGCGGGGAATAAATATCAGCCTTCTCTTTGCGCGTTCCACCTAAAAATGGAACATCGGCCTTCACCTTAACTGTCGCAGGATAAGGAAGTTTTTTCTTTAATACTTGTGGCGTGTCCTCCGAAGGAGGTTCAGCCGATTGGCTAATCTTGTCGGCGGGTGCTGCAGGGGCAACCGGCTCACCCATCGCCGCAAAAGAGGTTGCCACCAACATTACGACTGCAAGGGGTATTAGATTTTTTATTAGGGGCATTCCTTCAAACTGCCACACGCCCAATAACTGTCAATAAAACCAAACTAGGCTGAACAAATTCCGCAGCCCGGCGGGAGGTTCTGGAAAAAGTCTACCCCCTTGTCATCGACTAATATAAACGCAGGAAAATCAACTACCTCGATTTTCCAGACGGCCTCCATCCCCAACTCGGGGTAATCGATGACATCAACTTTCCTAATATTCTCCTGGGCTAAGATCGCGGCCGGTCCGCCAATTGAACCAAGGTAGAAGCCGCCATGCTTCTTGCAAGAGTCTGTCACCGACTGACCACGGTTTCCCTTAGCAATCATGACTAGCGAGCCGCCGTGCTTTTGAAATAATTCAACATAGCTATCCATGCGACCAGCGGTCGTCGGACCAAAGGAGCCCGAAGCCATGCCAAGAGGCGTCTTGGCGGGACCCGCATAATAAACAGGGAAATTCTTTATGTAGTCGGGCAAGCCTTCGCCGCGCTCGAGTCGTTCACGCAATTTTGCGTGAGCCAAATCGCGTGCCACGACCAATGTACCCGTCAGCGCCAAACGCGTGGTCACTGGATACTTAGAAAGCTCAGCCAAGACCTCCTTCATGGGGCGGTCGAGATTCACCTTCACCACCTTAGTCGAGTCCAGATGCTTACGACTCGCTTCAGGAATGAAGCGACCTGGATTCATCTCTAACTGCTCAATCCAAATACCGTCCTTATCAATGCGGGCCTTAGCATTGCGATCCGCCGAACAGGAAACGGCCATGCCAATCGGACAAGACGCGCCGTGACGCGGCAAGCGAATGACGCGTACATCGAGGGCGAACCACTTGCCGCCAAACTGTGCCCCAATGCCGAGCTGATGCGCTTCTTTAAGTAGGATCGCCTCCAAGTCTTTGTCGCGAAAAGCTTGTCCATGCTCATTACCCTTAGCGGGGAGCTCATCATAGTAATGCGTTGATGCCATCTTCACGGCCTTCATCGTCGCTTCTGCTGACGTGCCGCCAATCACTACGGCTAAATGGTAAGGGGGACAAGCGGACGTACCCAAGCCCTTCATTTTCTCGACTAAAAACGCGGGCAAAGACTTCGGGTTCAGCACCGCCTTCGTTTCCTGGAATAAGAGACACTTATTCGCCGAGCCCCCGCCCTTCGCAACGAAGAGAAATTCGAACTTCGCACCACTGGTTGCAGCAACATCGATCTGTGCTGGCAAATTTGTCCCCGTGTTCTTTTCGGTGTATAGATCAGTCGGGGCTAATTGCGAATACCGTAAGTTATTTTGTGCATATGCCTGATAGACGCCCAACGACAGTGCCTCGGCGTCGTCGGTCGATGTCCAAACTTGCTGACCCTTCTTGGCTGTAATCGCCGCGGTACCTGTGTCCTGACAAAACGGTAAGACGCCCTTCGCTGCGACCTCAGCATTACGCAGCATCGCCAAAGCAACGGTGCGGTCATTATCACTGGCTTCTGGATCAGCCAAAATCGCCGCCACCTGTTGCAAGTGCTCCGTGCGCAGATAAAAATTGATGTCGTGAAAGGCTTGATTGGCCAAAAGCGTCAATCCCTCGGAGGCAACTTTTAGAATCGGCTTACCTTCGAACTCGGAGACCGAAACAAAATCGCGCGTCAGCAAACGATACTTCGTCTGATCGGGCCCAACCGGAAATGGCTCTTGATAGTGAAAGGTGGCGGACATCGCTAAAGGTGTAGCCGAATTAAGACTAAGCCGCAAATGGAAATCGTTAAGCAGGCCTACCTAATTGGGCGACTTTGCCCAAGCGCACTTCGCCCGCACTTGTGCTCAGCATCGCACCCTCGTTTAAATCAATCGATACCAATGCCAACGACGCCCTTCCCGCAGCGGATTTTATTGTGCCTAAAACTTTAGCCCCATCGGCTGACCGCAATTCCAAGCCCGATGAAAGATTGGAGCCCGCCGACTCGACCGAGCGCAGCACCCGGCGCAACGAACCCATGGACTGAATGCGTGCCATGACTTCTTGCCCGAGGTAACAACCCTTAACGTAACTCACCCACGCATCCAATCCGCACTCTTGCGGAAATTCACCGGGTCCGCAATCCGTAGGCACCGATGGGACGCCCCTTTGGATTCTTGTTTCTTCTAATTCAGCCCACGTCGCCATCGGCCAAGGAATCGCTGACTCAATTGGTGCCAAAAAACTCCAAGCCTTCACGCCATACCCAGCGGTGGACGCTAAGTTAAATTGATTAGCTGTGGGTGAACCTTCACCCCAAATTACTCCCGTGCGCCAGCTCGATGATTCATCAAGGATTGTCACGTCATCCGCAATTAGGTTCGCCGATACTATTTTCGTCAGCGCATCGGGCGTCGACGACGGCGACACCAATAACCAGCTGCCATCGGCCTGCAAAAAAATCGTCGTATAAGCCATAACCCGTCCTTTGCGGTTAAGCCAAAGCGCATGATGAACGGGGCCTTCGCGAAGATCCGCTGTACACTGACCCTGCAAGTACGGCTTCGCATCTTCGCCCGAGACACGAAGCACACAAGAAACAGTTGGCGTAAAACGCAGTGACATAGAAATAAAGTGAACCGGCCGAGCCCAACTGGCAATCCGACTATGCCTTAATCTCGATATCATCCGGCGGCAACCCCGCCTGCGACCGTTCATACATCGCCGTCAGAATGCCTACATAATTCTTGAGGTAGAGTTTTGAATTAAAAATGCTCGACGAAGAACGGTTGTTTTTAAGCTTCTGCTTAAATGCGTCTAATTTGCCCGGTTGAGTCGCCAACTCCACTGCCATGTGCTCGTAAATCTCTACATTAGGAACAATTAAATCTTTTAGCCCTAGGGACGAAATGAGACTTCCGGCCAAGCGGCTCGCATACGAGTCTCCCATGCGAGTAATGACAGGCACGCCCGCCCATAATACATCTGCAGCTGACGTGTGCGCATTGTACGGAAATGTATCTAAAAATAAATCAGCGCACTGCAATCGAGAGAGGTGCTCTTCCATTGATCGCACCCGTGGAGCAAAAATGATTCTTTGTGGATCGATTCCGCGACTCTTTGCTTCCTTGTGGAAATTTTCGATCGCTTGCGGACGCTGAGGGCTCAACCAAAGACAAGAATCTGGGACCCTCGAAAGTATTCGCATCCAAGAATCGAAAGTGGCTGGGGTGAATTTAAAACACTGATTAAACGAGCAAAAAACAAAGCCCGTGGCGGGCAAGCCGACCTCTTGTCTCGATGGCTTTTTATCGAAAATATTGTGGCGAGTGTCAAACGGCATGACACAGGGTATTCTCGCAACTTTTTCAGTATAGTTGTCCTCTGTGCCATAAGGCACAACAATAGGATCAACGATAATATAGTCGTGGCAATCTGTGCCAATCGTTCCAGTAAAACCCAAAAAATTAACCTGTATGGGGGCAGCACGATTGGCAAAAATTCCAACCCGTGCCTCTGAAGTAATCCCCGCCAAATCAATTGCGATATCTATACCCAATTCTCGCGATAGTTTAACGACTTCTAAATCATTCTTGTCGTGAACCTGAATGAAGTGGTCAAAAGCTTCAACCAACTTAGGTCGCATCTCATCTGCGGGTGAGGTCGGCTTAAAAGAAAAAGCGTAGAGCTCGAATTTATCACGAGGCAAAGTCTCGAATAATTCCAGAGCTAGGTGCGACACTGCATGTTCTCGAAAATCTGGAGAATAATAACCCACCTTTATCTTTTCCCCGCGTGGCCTCTTTTCGATAGCTGCCGTAAACACGCTGTTTCGGGTCGCATTCTTATAAAAACTCTGGGCAACCTCTTTCGCCAGAGCGGGTGAGTCAACCACTCGCTGTACGTGCCAAGGATCTTCAGTTAGCCCCATTAAACGAGGAGAACGTATCTGGCTTAAAAACCGTGCACGGTCGGCATCGAAGTTCGACCAGTCGCCTAGTTGCATTTTAAAAAATTGCATTAACCCCAATGGTTGTATTCCAGGCTCAAGAAGTTGAAAACATTCTAAGGCAGACTTTAAATCACCAAAAGTGAAGAATGTATCCCCTAGATTAATTCGCGCCATCGCTAGATTAGGATTAAGCTCTAAAGCCTTGCGTAAATTCTTAACGGCCTCCTCAAAGTGGCCAGCCTTAGTATAGCACAAGCCCAAACCATTATAGGCATCTGCATAATCAGGTTTTAGTTGTGTAGCTCGCTGAAACGATGCCGCTGCTTGATCCAAATCCCGCATCCTAAAATAAACGGAGCCCATTAAATAATATGGCAGTGGCTCTGTGTCCTTGATTTTTATTGCTGCTAAACAATTAGCAACCGCCTCGCGGTATTTAGACTCTTCGATTAAAATCTCCGCCATACCGACATAAGCCTGATGCGCATTTGTACTGATTGTAGTTGCGTACTCATAGCCAGCCATTGCTTCAGGCTTCCGACCTAACTTCAATAAAGTGTTCGCACGATTAATGTGACCTCCCGCAAAATACGGACTGCATTCAATTACCTTTTCGTAACATATTAATGCATCGTTATAGCGACCCAAGGCGTCACAAGAGTTTCCAAAATTTAAGTGAGCCTCCGCCCTCAGCGGGTTTAACGCGATAGTTCTCTGGTAATTACGAATCGCTTCCTCTTGATTTCCTAACTTCTGCAAGGCGTTGGCCAAGTTAAAATAAGCATCGGCAAATTCCGGTTTAAGTTCCAACGCTCGCTGGTATTGCGGCACCGACTCCGCATGCCTTAGTGAGTCCTGTAAAACATTACCATAATTAGAGAAATAAATAGGTTCAGATGGATTAAACTGTATCGCTTTCTGCATCCACTCAGCGGCTTCGGCAAATTGACGATGCTGAACGAACAGCAGACCCAAGTTATGCATAGCCTCGGCATGTGTGGGGAAGTCGCGGATCAGAGCCTCATAAGCATGTCTAGCTTCTTCAAAACGAGCCGCATTATGCAGAGCCACCGCCGCCTCGAATCGAGCGTCAACTGATAAATGAGAATCTGCCATAAAATTGTGGAGTGATTTATAGACTACTACGCCATCAATAGTCCAATACCTTGTAAAACGAGGTTGGCATAAAATGCAGCCATCACATCGTCCAAGACGATGCCGAATCCGCCCGGAGCACCCTCAAGGTAGCGAATACCAAAGGGCTTGGTGATATCGAAGAGTCGGAAAAGTAAAAAGCCGAGCAACACCATCAGGAAACCAACTTTCGTGCCAAGAAAGAGGTGAGGGTTAAATAAAAACACCAGAGGCATCGCGACGAATTCGTCTAAAATAATTTCCGGGGGATCTTTTTTCTTAAGCATCGCCGCCGCGGCTCCACAAATAAAAATGGCAGCCAATGCGACCAATAAATCAAATGCCAGCTCATGCTGCCAGCCCTTCGGAGTTGCGATTTGTCGCACCACCAGAGCCCACCACAATAATCCCATTGCCGAACCCCAGGTGCCAGGCGCTCGCATCTTTTTCCCTAACGGACCCAATGTAGCAAATTCAACGATCATTCCGACAGGCCGGGCAAATGCCGGCGGTGACGAATTAAATAACTCGTTCCAGAAATCACCGTCAGCGCCACAGATAACCAGAAGAGGCTCATAATAATAACTTCCCAACGTTGATGCCAGACGGCTGAAAGTTTCCAATGCGTCTCATAAGCACGCAGCCCGATCAAGTGCCCAATCGCAATAATCTGCGCGAAGGTTTTAATTTTCCCTAAGCCTTCCGCTTCGAGAACCTGACCTTTAGCCGCCGCGACTAATCGTAAGCCGGTAATCAAAAACTCGCGCATTAAGATTAGGGTCACGCCAAAAGCAGTTATCAGGGTGAGCTGCGGATCGATCGCCTTGTATTCGCCGAGGTCATCCCATTGACGTACCGGCAAACAATCCGCCGCGGCCAGGGCCACTAAGAGTCCCAAAATAAAAATCTTATCCACCAGGGCATCCATCAGCCGTCCAAAGTCCGAAACCGCCCCCAACTTCCGAGCAATCCACCCGTCAAAAATGTCTGTGAGCGCGGCCACAATGAACAAAGCCAAGGCCGCACTCGCCCAAACCCCCGCCCAATAGGTCCAAATTCCAATCAAGAACACGGCCGGAAGTCGGGCAGCGGTCAAAAGATTGGGTATATGGCGAAGAAATCGCATAGGGGCTTGCGAAGATAATGTTAAGGTGCGAGTGTCCGCCGCAACAGGAAAACAATGGCCAGCAAGCTCCGCATCGCCGTCTACCCCGGCACCTTCGACCCCATCACGCTGGGGCACCTCGATGTACTCCGTCGGGCCAGCAATCTGTTCGACCGCGTTATCGTCGCCGTCGCCCCCAGTGATTCCAAAAATCCGTGGTTCCCCCTGAGCGAACGACTCATCATGGCGCGAGAAGCTTGCAAGGACATGAAGAACGTTCGCATTGAAACCCTCACTGGCCTGACCGTCGAATTCGCCCAAAAACACAGGGCCATCGCCATCATTCGCGGCCTCCGAAAGTTCAGTGATTTCGAGTTCGAATTCGACCTCGCCCACGCCAATCGACTGATGGCGCCCAAAATCGAAACCGTGGTTTTGATGCCCAGCCAGGACCAATTCGTCACCTCTTCATCCTTCGTTAAAGACATCGCCCGCCATAAACTGTCCCAGGCCGCTGCCTTTGTGCCCCGCTGCGTGCTCCCAAGGCTCAAAAAACGCCTCGGATAAGCCCAAAATAGGGCCTCCTCCACTGTTGACGGTGGGGGTTTGTTTCATTTGCTCGCCCTTCCCCTTGGCTCCTCAGGTCCCAAGGCCCCTTCCCCCTTAAACTTCATCAATCCATGGACATTAAAATCAAAGTTACCAACCCAACCCGTCGCGCTGTCACCGTGACAATCCCCGCCGCCGATGTCGCCGCCTCCGAGAAAGAAGTTCTCAAAGGCTTCACCAGCGAAGCTGCGATTCCCGGTTTCCGACCCGGCAAGGCCCCCGAAGCGATTGTTCGCCAAAAATACAGCAAGAACATCGACGATGAAGTAAACCAACGCCTCCTCGCCAAGGGCTACGAACACATCCGCAAGGAAAAGGGTTTCACTGTTTACACTTTGGCCGACGTCAAACAGGACGAAGCCGCCAAAGGCAAAGATGTCGTCATTCACTACGAAGTAGACGTCTTACCCGAATTTAAAACTCCCGATTGGAAGAAGGTAAAAATCGAAGCTGAAAAAATTAATGTCACCGAGGCCGACGTTGAAGAGCAGTTGCAAAAAATTCGCGCTCAACGCGCACGCTTCGAGAAGACCGAAAACGCTGCCGCCAAAGGTGACTATGTTCGCCTTGGCTACACCGCCCAAATCGACGGCAAAGATGTAAAAGAAATTGATGCCGAAGCGGGTCCTCTCGCAGGCACCGAATCCACCTGGGAAGAAGCCGGAGCAGACAACGAAATCGTCGCCGTTCCCGCTATTGCCAAGGCGGTTGTCGGACTCAAGGCCGGCGACACTGCCAAGGCCGAATTCACTGTTCCAGCTGATCACACTCGCGAAACCCTCCGCGGAAAAACCATTAAATTCAGCCTCACTATCGCTGAGGTTCGTCATAAAGAATTACCGGCAATTGATGCAGATTTCTGTAAGTCAGTCGGCGTAAAAGACGAAGCCGACCTGCGCGATCAAGTGCGCAAAGGTGTCGAAGGCTCCAAGCAACAAGCGGCCGAAACCGCACGCCGCGAAAAAGCCGTTGAAGCACTCGTTGCTGGACTCGAATTACCCCTCCCGAAATCCGCCGTGGATTCTGTCGCGAAAGACCTCTTCATCCAATACGCGCAACTCCGCATGCGCTCGGGCCTCGCCCCCAGCGAACTCGAAACCAAGCGCGACGAAATCCTCGACGAAGCCCGCAAGGCCGCCGAAGTCCGCGTCCGTGCCCAAGTCGTCCTCGCTCGCATCGCCGAAGAAGAGAAGGTCGACCTCACCCAAGAAGAATTCACCCGTGCCATCATCAGCACCGCGTACGCCGAGAAGACCCCTCCGGAGAAAATTGCCAAAGACCGCAACCGCGTCGCCACTATCCGTCGCGATGCCATCCTGAATAAGGCACTCGACCTGATTTTAGACGGCGAAAAGAAGACCGCAGGTGTTGAGAAAGCCTAAAGACCTGCTACACTTCCCTTAAATCACCATGTCCTACATCATTCCAAACGTTGTCGAACGCGATGCTCGTGGCGAAAGAGCGTGGGACATTTACAGCCGCCTCCTCAAGGACCGCATCATCTTCCTCGGCGCCCCGATTTATGACGAAGTGGCTAATGCAGTGATTGCTCAAATGCTCTTCCTACAAATGGAAGACCCCAAGAAAGACATCTCCATCTATATCAACTCACCCGGCGGTTCCATTACTGCAGGTATGGCGATTTATGATACGATGAATTTCCTAACGTGCGATATTAACACTTACTGCATCGGACTTTCTGCCAGCATGGCCACGGTGCTTCTGGCTGCCGGCACCAAGGGTAAACGCCACGCCCTCCCCAACTGTCGCGTGATGATTCACCAACCGAGCGGCGGCGCCACGGGACAGACTTCCGACATCTCAATTGCAGCCAAAGAAATCTTACGCTGGCGCGACACCCTCAATCACGTGCTGGCCAAACACAGCGGTAAGACGCCCGAAGATTTACAGCGCGACTCCGATCGTGATTACTACATGACAGCCGATCAAGCGAAGGCTTACGGCTTGGTCGACCATGTTGTCCTGCCTAAGGCAGGTCGGGCGTAATCCCTATGCTGGGCGCACAGTCTGAGAATTGCTCTTTTTGCGGTAAACCAGCCTCAAAGACGGGTAAGCTCATCGCCGGCCCCGGCGGCGCTGGTATTTGCGATGCCTGCGTGGCCACCTGCGGTCGACTCATTGAACGCGAAAGCACACGTGACAATAAAGCCGCAAGCACCGGACCCTCACTTCAATCCGCCGCCAAGAAGGTCGCACTCGGACCCGTAAAATTAATCGCACCCTCCGCCCTGCGCCACGAACTCGACGCACACATCATCGGACAAGACCATGCGAAAAAAGTTTTGTCTGTCGCCGTTCACAATCACTACAAGCGACTCAATGACCGCCTAGTCCAATCCTCCGGAGAAAAAGGCGCCGAGTTCAGCGAGGTCGAACTCGATAAGAGTAACGTACTTTTAATCGGCCCAACGGGCACCGGCAAAACCTTACTCGCGCGCACCCTGGCTAAGATGCTCGATGTGCCCTTCGCCATCGCTGACGCGACCACACTAACTGAAGCCGGCTATGTAGGCGATGATGTTGAAACCGTTGTCCTGCGCTTACTTCAAGCCGCCGACATGGATGTAGAAAAAGCACAGCGAGGTATTATTTTCATCGATGAAATCGACAAGATTGGGCGGAAGTCCGACTCCGCCTCCATCACGCGCGATGTTTCGGGCGAAGGCGTACAACAAGCCCTGTTAAAACTTCTCGAAGGCACCATTTGCAATGTGCCTCCCGCCGGAGGTCGCAAACACCCCGAGCAACAATGTATCCAGGTCGATACGAGTAATATTTTATTTATCGCCGGTGGCGCGTTCGTCGGACTCGACCGACTCATCGCTCGCCGAGCAGGCACTAAGGCACTCGGCTTCATTCAAGGCGGAGTCATCGCACCCAACCTCACCGCCGAACAAGTACTCGCCGGACTGCAACCTGAAGACTTGTTTTCGTTCGGTATGATTCCTGAATTCGTCGGACGACTCCCCGTCATCTCCGTTCTCGAACCACTCAGTCGCGATGCACTCGTCCGCATCTTGACCGAGCCTCGGAACGCGCCGACCAAGCAGTACCGTAAACTTTTCTCCATGTCGGGTATGAACCTTGAGTTTACCCACGACTCATTAAATGCCGCCGCGGATCGTGCCCTTGAATTAGGCACGGGCGCACGCGGACTACGTACCGTACTCGAAGGGGTTTTGCTCGAAACGATGTATCACCTTCCGGAAGCAGCTGCCGGTTCACTCTTTACTGTTACCGCTGAAGCGATTCGCGGCGAAAAACCAGTGAACATCACCGCTCCTAAATCTCACCACAAGAAGGGCGCTTAATTATGGTCATCTATCCTGCCATCGACATTCGCGACGGTCGCTGCGTACGCCTCAGCCAAGGCAGGGACGATGCCACCACGCAGTATTACAACGACCCCGTTGAACCGGCCGTACAATTCACGCAAGCCGGAGCCGAGTGGATTCACGTGGTGGATCTCGATGGAGCCTTTGGCGGCGCACCACTCAACCTCCCGACCCTTCAGCAAATCGCAAAGCTGGGTCCTAAAATTCAATTTGGTGGCGGCATGCGCGATCGCGCCACCGCCGAAGCTGCCTACGCCGCAGGCGCAAGCCGCGTCGTCATCGGCACACGCGCTGCAACGGATCCAACTTTCTTGCGTGAGATGGCGAAAGCCCACGGTCAGCGACTCGCAGTTGGTATCGACGCGAAAGATGGCTTAGTTGCAGTCAAAGGCTGGACTGCAGTCACCGCTCTCAACGCGAATACCTTCGCCACCGAAGTCGGCCACCTCGGCGTCTCCACCGTTATTTATACCGACATCGCCACCGACGGTATGCTTACAGGTCCTAATTGGAAATCACTCGAGGCACTACTCAAAGTCTGTCCCTGTAGCGTCATCGCATCAGGTGGCGTGGCTAACACCGAAGACGTCCGCAAGCTCGCGCAACTTTCAAAAGCATACCCCAACCTTGTTGGCGCCATCGTGGGCAAAGCATTATACGAAGGGCACACCACGGTCTCCGCCTTGCTTCAAGCAACGAAGGTCTAGTTTAAGCCCTTAATTGCAGGTTAATTTGCCCGCAAAGGCTTTCCTTTGCTTGCAAAACCGTGTCCCAGTCACAGTCTTAAAAACCTTATGGTTTCCCTCCGCTCCATTAGCGCCCTGCTGGTTTTGCTGACATCTAATGCTTTTGTCCAAGCCAACCCCACCGCCGCCGAGGTCATCACCAAAGCACACAGCGCAGCGCTCAAAGAGCCCACCTCAGCCGACAAATTTAAGGGCGTCCGAATGGAAATTAGGACCATCGATACCGAAAAGAAGCCGCTCGGTTTCACCACCCTTGAATTAATCACGCCACAGTCGCGCCGCGAAATTAACTACACGCCAGATTTTTTTGTCGAAACTATCACCGCCTCCAATGGACTCGAAGGATGGATTTCTCGTCACGAATTAAGAACCGGTGGCCGCGTTGAAAATAAGATAATCCAATTCCAGCAAGTTGCGCGCATGAAAGACATCACCGTCAGCGACCTCGGTTTCTATTGTGCCCCCGAGGCCAATCAGGGCTCCGTTAATTTAACTGGTACTACTGAAATCGACGGCAAAAAAGTTTACTCGGTCGAATACAAATATAATTCAGGCTACAGCGTGACCCGCCACTTCGACACCAAGAGCTACGAGTTGGTTGCCACCGATCAAATCATGCCCGACGGTAAGGTGCAGCGACAGGTGGTCAAAGAGCTCTTCTGGGTGGACGGCTTATCTTTCACAAAACGCGAAGAGGTTTACATTGACGGCAAGAAAGTAGCCGAATCTACCTACGAGAAAGTCACCATCAATCCCACGGTGAGCGAATCATCCTTCGCTTTCCCGATTCGATAAGCCATGCCTGTTCTGCGGGCCAGCGATAAGGATTTCGCCAAAAAACTCCGCTCCTTCGTTGGTACCGGTGAGGCCGCCGTTGAAATTCGGCAAGCGGTCAGCGCGATCATTGATGATATTAAAATGCGCGGCGATGTCGGCGTACTCTACCACACCGCACGCTTCGATCACGCAAAGTTAAGCATTCGCCAGTTACGCATCTCCGTTGAGCAATTGCAAAAAGCAGCCGAAAGCCTAGCCCCCGAAAAACGTAAAGCGTTTACCGAGGCGATTAAATGCATCGAAGACTTTCACCGTCGCACCCTACCTAAAGATTGGAAGGCCAAGAACCCTCACGGTGCGACCGTAGGTGAACGTCATCACCCCATTAACCGTTGCGGACTTTATATTCCTGGCGGACAAGCGCCACTCGTCTCCACCGTCTTAATGACAGCCATCCCCGCCAAGGTTGCGGGCGTGCCCGAGCTTTGCGCCTGCACACCGCCCAACGCGGAAGGAAAAATTAATCCCGATATACTCGCGGCACTCTACCTCTGCGGCATCAAAGAGGTCTACGCCATCGGCGGCGTTCAGGCGATTGCCGCCATGGCGCTCGGCACCGACACCGTAAAGCCCGTCGATAAAATCTTCGGCCCGGGCAACACCTACGTGACGGAAGCTAAACGCCAACTTTTTGGCATCGTCGGCATCGACCTCCTTCCCGGACCTAGCGAAGTGATGATCATCGCTGACCGCACCGCCAAACCCGCCTGGGTTGCCGCCGATCTCTGCGCTCAAGCCGAGCACGGAAGCGGTAAAGAAAAACTTTATTTAGTCACCGACAACGAGGCGATTGCGAATCGCTGCCTCTCCGAGGCTCGCACCCAATCCAGCTCACTTAAACACGGCGAAAAAATTCGTAAGGCCCTCGACGCGATGACCTGCGTGATACTAGTCGACAGCATCGACGATGCTCCACGCGTCGCCAACCTCGTTGCCCCCGAACACCTCGAACTCATGGTGGCCGCGAGCAAACAGACAAAACTTTCTGCTGAGATTACCACCGCTGGTGCCATTCTTTTGGGTCACGAAACGCCAACTGTTTTAGGTGACTTCACCGCTGGCCCGAGCCACACCCTTCCCACCGGTGGCACTGGAAGATTCTTCAGCGGACTACGCGTGGCCGATTTCCTGCGTCGCACCAGCTTCGCTCGTTACGATCAAGCTTCCTTACAAAAGGCCGCCAACGTGGTTGATGCTTTTGCCAAAATGGAAAGCCTCGATGCCCACGGTCAGTCGCTCAAGATCCGGCTCAGTAAATAAGCTTAAGCGTTTAGCTTCGCGAGCACGGCTGCGTGCAAACGCGGAGCCGCCGCAATAATATTGCCCGACTGCAACGCATCACCGCCGCGCCAATCGGTCACGACTGCGCCCGCGCCTTTTAAAATCGGTAGCACCGGAATAATATCCCACGGATTCATAATGGGATCCGCCACCACGTGGGCTCGTCCACTCGCGACCAAGAGGTAGCCATAACCATCACCCCAGGTACGCGTATGCGTCACAGCGTCGGCTAATTGATTCCACTTGGCCTGCGGCTGATACTTGCGGATGCCATCAAAATCTGAACCAACCACAACCGCGTCACGCAAGGCAACTTCGGCGACACGCACGATGCGGCCGTTGAGTTTCGTTACTTTGCCATCTCCAATCATGCGCTCGTTAAGCACGGGCTGATCGATCAGACCGAGCACCGGCGCACCGCGATAACGCAGGCCAATTAAAATCGTGTAAAGTGGAACGCGCGAGAGGAACGACTTCGTGCCGTCAATCGGATCCAGGACCCAGCATATCTCGGCATCGGCTCGTTCCGCCCCATACTCCTCGCCTAAAATTCCATGCTGCGGGTAAGTCTTTTTAATAAGGTCGCGCATTAAGCGCTCAGCCTCCCGATCCGCCACCGTAACCGGTGTTCCATCCGCCTTCACTTCAATCTCTGTCTCGAGCTGCACGTGAGCTTTTAAGAGCACCACCCGTGCCACGTCGGCCAACTTCTCGGCAAACTGGATGAACTCCGCTTGGGTTGCTTCGGACAACATACCCCATCGGTAACGTCCTTCACGCCCGCCTCCAAGCGAAAAGCCGTGGACAATGCACCCACTCGACTTGACCCCTTAAAAATCAAGGTAATGTTTCGGCGTGGACCAATCAACTGAAGCCCTGATTACCGCCCGCCAACGGCCTGTTGGTCGCGCCATCCTCACTCAGAAATGGGATAACTTATTCTTCGTCCACTGGAAATACGATGCAGCTGAAATTCAAAAACGTCTGCCCGCTGGACTCTTCGTCGACACCTTTAATGGCGAAGCATTCCTTTCCATTATCGGATTTCAGATGTCCAACATCAGGCTTTTCGGACTCCCCGCAGTTCCCTTTCTCTCCAACTTAAACGAATTAAACGTGCGCACCTACGTCCGTACCGCCGACGGTAAACCAGGAATCTATTTCTTCTCCCTTGATTGCGATCACTGGTTGGCCGTGAAAATTGCCCAGCTCGCTTTTGGTCTAAATTATAAATACGCCCAACTTAAGTTTTTGCCTAATAGCCATGAGCTCTCATGCCAACGATCCAGCGCCGCAAATAAAGCCGATTATTCCTGGGAGCCGCAAGGTTCGCCCGGCACGGCTGCCCCAGGTACCATCGAGTTTTTTCTTTTAGAGCGTTATATATTTTTCACCGAACGCAAAAAACAGCTCTGGGCGGGCCAAGTCTATCATCCGCCCTACAGCTTCAGTTCCGCCAGCGTAACAGAATGGAGCGAAGCCCCTTTTCAATGGAACCAACTATTGCCTACGCATGTGGCGCCAGATTTAGTTCACGCCTGCCGTGGCGTCGCCATTGAAGCCTTCCCCCTCACCCTCGTTCATGCGTAAAAAAATTTCAGCCTACCGTCACGTCGTTTGGGACTGGAATGGAACCCTACTCGATGATACTTGGTTGTGCTGCGAAGCTTTGAATCAAATTCTAATCGAAGAAAAGCGGCCGCTACTTAATCCTGAAAATTACCGGCAAATCTTCGAATTCCCCGCGATCAAAGTTTATCACAAGCTGGGCTTTCCCGTCGACCTTCCGACTTTTGAAAAACTCTCGGCGCGTTTCATGGCCGCCTACGAAGCGCGCAAGCATGCCTGCAACCTACACGACCAAGCCCTCGAAGTAATCGAAAAGCTTTCTACCCACGGACTCACCCACTCCGTCCTTTCCGCCTACGAGCATGAACGCCTGCAAACCACCCTGCATGGGCTGAACC
>Ga0214919_10006480_pt1 | contig 16094 bp, 30 predicted proteins | sample LL1503_MetaG_FD_177994 | JGI IMG/M metagenome (GOLD analysis project Ga0214919, IMG submission 177994) | Freshwater microbial communities from Lake Lanier, Atlanta, Georgia, United States - LL-1503 | ecosystem: Environmental > Aquatic > Freshwater > Lake | place: USA: Georgia | collected... | reverse complement strand
GCAATGCCGCAATTGGCGACTTGGTAAACTTTGCCAAGACTGCAGAATTGACTTGGCCCGAAACATATCAAATATTAGGAATCCTAAGCGAGTCTAACCCTGAGATCTATGGTGAAGCCATGGACACTGAAGTGCGTGAAATCGTTTATAGTCGTTGTAATTTTACCTCTGCCTTTTACTTCTAAGCATCAATGAAAACCACCAGGATCAACTGTGGCGCTTGGACATTGAGCAATGATGACGTTGAACAGGCTACCAAACTGTTTGGGCCCGGTGGTACTCAAGCAGACCGTCGTTGGTTCTATAGGTTACTCGACGATAGAGAATGGCGCAAAAAAGGTCGCTTAGACACGCAACTGGTGTTGTATTTTCGCAACAGTGTAGATGCTACCTTTTTTGCCCTGAAAAAGAGTGGTTGACCAAAAAACCCATTTCGGTTATAATACTTGTATAGAAACTAAAAAGGAGTTTGAAATGGAAAAACTTACATCAATTCAGCAGATCAACTCTGCCATTATGTTCGGTAAGTGGACTGATGTAGAACTTCGTAGCATGATAGATGCTGTTCGTTTCAACCAGACCAGTCTTCGCAAGCAGGTCAAACGCAATCTAGACGTGGGTGTTCGAGTGCGTTGGGTCAGTTCCAAGAACCCCGCAGGTGCCACTGGTACTGTGAAAAAGATTGCCATCAAGTATGTCACAGTCCGCAATGATCGAGACGGTGGCTTGTGGAAGATTCCGGCCAATATGCTGGAGATTGTCGAAGGACAAATGTTGGCCGCATAAAACGGTTGACCAGAAACGCCCGTTCGTTTATAATACTTGTATAGAAACTAAAAAGGAGTCCAAGATGTCAGTTACAGTTAACGGTGTCAAAGTAGACGCAATCGTAGCCGAAGCCAAAACAGCCGCTCGCATAGCCGCTGAAAAGTTCTTCCAAGAAAAATTGGGCGGCGTTGATCAGTATGCTTGTGGCTTTGCCTGGGTTGACATTTTTGGTGTCAAAGGTAATACCCGACTTGGTAAAGCCTTCAAAGAAGCAGGCGTCAGCAAGAGCCACACAGGAGCCTTCCAAATTTGGAACCCAGCAGACATGTATGTGCAAAACGTAGACACACTGGAAGCCGGTGCAGAAGCAGCCGCTCAAGTGTTCAAGAAGTACGGCTTCACTGCCTACGCTGGTAGCCGTTTAGATTAATTGGAGCGACATATGAATAAAGTTTTTCTTATTGTGGTATTTGTGGTATTGCTTATTATACTTGCACCAATTGCAACCATTTGGTCCTTGAATACCTTGTTTCCTGCCTTGGCAATACCCGTGACATTTGAAACTTGGATGGCGTCGCTGGTCCTAGGCGGTGTAGTAGGCGGCACAACTGGCGTTTCATTTAAGAAATAAAATGAACATAGATCAAGCCTGCGAAATCATGGAACACTATGCCGTCCAACAAGATCTTGACGATCTGGACGCAATTGAGCACATGGTAAAGAACTATCCGACATTGGATCTTAATGTAAAGCAGGCATTGAAAGTTTTTATGGCGACTGCAAAGGAAATGGCATGAAAAAAACTCGAGACACGATTGCGGCAGTCAATGCTGACTTGATGTGGGCGGCAGCTTGCACAGCCTACCGTATAAACAATGGTTACTATAAACAGCCCGAGCTGATTGGTGATCAGGTTGTGCGACACACCAATCGTGACCTTGTTGAACAAGCTCTGGCCAATGCTGTGTTGATTACAGATACTGATCGTGCCATGGGGGCGGACTGCCGTAGACATTTGGCCAGTGCTGTAACCATGCAGGCCTTACGAACCGAACTAAACGAATGGGCCAAGGTAACTGCTCGAGTGTGCAGTTTGGACACAATTACCAGCCGTTACGACATGAGTGTGATCACAGCCATGCCGCATAGTTATGCTAGACAACTGAGAAAAGAATCAGTAGACGCTCGCCTGGCCCGTTGTAATGAAGGCGCTGTTGGCAACATAGGTGCCAAGATTGATCTAAACATAGAGGTCGTGCGTAGCAACTACAGTGAAAAATTTAATACATGGTTTGTATCTGCAATCACTGATACAAATTATTCAGTGTTCTTTTCATATCGCGAATCTATTGAGCCCGAGACTCACGTGGCTATTCGTGGCACGGTCAAACGACACAACGACCGTAGCACTCAACTCAACCGTGTCAAAGTGTTAGGAGATAAACAATGAAAGCATTTATTATTGGTACTATTTTTGGTATCGTTCTCTGCACCGTGGGGTTGTCAGGCATTGCAAAGATGTTTGATAACGGTGTATCCAAAGTTCAACAAGTAACCAAAGAGGCAGCACAATGAAATCTTTAATTGTTATTGCAATGATTGGTCTATTGACCGCGTGTAACACCGTTTCGGGTCTTGGCAAAGACGTGACCGGCACCGCCGAGTGGACCAAAGATAAAATTAGCAAAAAAGAATTTAATCAAAAGTGATACTTTTGGTTAACCGGAATCTACATTATGGTTGACATTCAAACAATAGTCCGCTATAATATGGATATGCTAAACAATTTAGCATGTGTATTTTAAATCAACTTTTTAACAGGCAACAACGAAAGGCAACTTATGTCGCAAGATAAACTTTTTACCGTAGCAGGTACCGCAACCAATTCCAACGGAACAGTGAAAGCTCGTTTCGCTAACGACTTGGTGGCTCGTATCAAGATCCTGAACAAAGCAGGATGTACCAACATCAATTTGGTTGAGCTGCCAAGCCCAATGACCAAATTGCAAGCTCTCCAGCATTTGCAGAGCTTGGGCATTACCGAAGGTGATGCTGGTTATGCTGTAGCCAACAAATTGGCAGAGAAGACCAAGGTCGCCAAGAAAGGCGAAGTCAAAGTAGCAGGCGCTAGTATCAAGGCCTCTGCAAAAACTTCAGCCAAAGTAACGGCCTAATAGGCTTCAGGGGCAGTGTCAATAAGTCCCCTAACTTATACCATGAACAAGATACTCGCAGTATCTTTTCTTTTTTTATTATCCGGTTGCGCGGCTCCATTGGTGTGGACCGGGCTAGGCGTGTCGAGTGTGGTCGTTAACGAAACCACAGGCAAAGGCATTGCCGATCATACTGCCAGTGCAGTAACACAACAAGATTGTCGATTACCCAGAGCACTTGACAATCAACCCATTTGCCAAGATTCTGCACTGACCAAAATACAAGTAACTACAACTGGCACTAGGCCGTCTACTATTAGTGAAATCGAAGCACGTTATAGATAAATTATTACATGCATGAGTATCAACGGAAATCTTTTACACCCGATCAAGAAAGCCGACTAAGAGCCAGTTCTGGCCCAAGTGTTTACATACCAAATTTTTTAACTGCAAAAGAGTTTGAATTTTGTAGGCAATTGGTTATGCGTCCAATTGATTATCCTGAGCACGGCAAAGTATCTAAGTATTGGGGATTTGGATGGGATACACCCACAGGCCAATTGCTCAAATGGATCAAACCCAAAATTGATGCAATACTAGATGGCTGGGAATTGGATTTTTTTGCAATACAAGAAGCAATCAATCCCTGGAAGTTACATGCAGACATCAGATGGTATGCAGATAAGATACCTTACAAAGTGATCCTGATGCCAATGGATGTGGAGCCGGTGTCAGGCGCAGTTGATCCTGAAGATTGGCCCGAGACTTACACGGCCGCATTCCATCAACGAAATTTTTTAAGCCGTTGGCCCGCGGTTAACAAGACAACTCTAGTGGGCAATGACCAATCACAGTGGGTCCGGCCCTTGGACAATATACAATACGAAGGCATGGTGCCAGGGTACCATGTAACCGAAGCAGAGTGGCAGAAATACTTTAGTCACCTTCCGTATTCGGATTTAGAAGGACTTACGCTGGACAAAATACATCAGTGGACTCCGGGTTCTTTATTTTATTGGGACAACACCGCGGTTCATTGTGCCGATAATTTTCTTGGTAATAACATTAAAACCAAAAGATCATTGATGTTGTTTACTGTATTAAAGTAGACATTTGGGCTAAGTATGTTGTATGCTAGACGAACTTGATTATCCTATTAGGATGGCCATTAACCAACTTTTGTTGGTTTTGTATCAGCAAGGTATTACCGAAATCCACACAGGAGGACTCATGCGCCTGCTAGGAGTTCCAAACGAAGTTTCTCAAGAGTATGACGATGAGCGTATACTATTAGATGACGACTTTGTTAAATATGTGAGCGAATTTGGCTCACCAAGATCTGCGGATCAATCTTTACATTAATGACTGTACCTTCAAATAAAAATGGGGACGCCCTATATACGGTAATCTTACGGGCACCTGACGCAAAAAGCCAACTGACTCGATGGATCAATACCAGCCGAAACATACGGGCTCGTGTTGACGATAACCGGATGCATATCTATAATCAAAATACTTTGAGCCTGTTTATGGTAACTTGGACACATGGTTGGGACAATATGGTCATCTGGGATACCTGGACAAAACGGCATATTAGTCTTTGATATTTCTTGACATTGTGTCTTTATAGTGTATAATTAAAGGGTGCTTAGGCACTTTATTATAAAGGAAATACAATGTCACAAAACCATGACGCAATCAAAACAGCATTTGAAAACTATATTGCTGAAAACGAAAAGTTCACAGCCAAGGGCGTAAAAGCTGCCGCGGCCCGTGCTAGAAAAGCCTTGCAAGAAATGAGCAAAGCAATCAAAGAACGTCGTAAAGAAATCACAGTAGAAAAAGAAGCTCTAGCCGCAAAATAACATGCGGTATAGTTCTATTACAACTATAGTAGAAGACCCTGATCACCCAGGCGAGATGTTATTGCTCCTGGGTGATGAGCTCTGCGAACACATGGATTGGGCAGAAGGTGATGTTCTAGAGTGGATTGATAATAAGGACGGCACATGGACCTTACGCAAGAAGAAACCTTAGACGAGCTCGTCTCTGAGCTTAACGATACTGTCACAATATCGTTAGACGGCTACTATAAAAAAACCAACGGATGGGCCGATCCACAATATGGTGCTATTCCGCCGTTGACCGTGAGCAACATTGATGGCAACATCAACGGAACCACTTACAGCAACATTAGTCTTACCGGAAGTCCGTTTACATTTAGTAATACTGCCGGGCATGTTTGGACCACAGGAACTACCAGTCCATACACTGTTAACAGTCCTTATACCATGAATCAAAGTGGCAAAGTGGTCATCCAAGGCGACAATGCTGATCTTGTAATAGGCGAAAAGAGTATGCGGGACTGGATGGAGCGGATTGAAGAGCGATTGAACATCCTAACACCCAACACCAAATTGGAAGAGGAATGGGAAGAACTTAAAAGTTTAGGCGAACAGTATCGCCAACTTGAACAACACATCCGAGACAAACAGGCCACATGGGACCGTTTGAAGGCCATGCCACCGCCAGTAACAGAGTAATATGCCCAGTTAACGGCAAAAACCTATCAAAAATCGTAGATCTTTGCCGTCATAGGGTGTATAATAATAAGTATTTTAGAGAGTAGAATACACAACCAGCTAACAGATGTTTAGCGTAGGATTATAATCTTAGATCTACTCCACAACGGATGGACCAGTGCCGCAAAGCTGGTCTTTTTTAGAGAGGGCTTCGGAAATCCTCTTCATTGACAAACGGTCCGAATTGGCCAGCAACAACAGTCAATTCGGAGAATATGGCACTGAGGCCCGAGGTCTTTTGTCCAATCTACAGCCACCGTCAATGCGCTCATCCTGGGCACCTCCGCTGACAAGCACAGTATTGCGATGAGGAGAAGGCATTGAAACTAAATTCAATAACCAACATAGGTAACAAAATTTTTCAATTTTGTGGATTTATGATTGTGGTGTTTGCGGTTACCGCAGTGACACAACACAAATTAGATATCCTAAAAGCAACAAATGAAGTGGCACGACAAGGTTTTGTCAGTGTCGAAGAACGCACCAGGCAACTGGCCTGTTTAACCAAAAACATCTATTGGGAAAGTGCAAGCGAGCCTTTTGAAGGTAAGGTAGCTGTGGCCCAAGTCACAATCAATCGTGTAGAAAGCGGACGATTTGCATCCGATATTTGCGGAGTAGTCTATCAAAAGAATATTATTCTAGGCAAAGAAGTTTGCCAGTTTAGTTGGATGTGTGATGGATCTAGTAAAATCAGACCCATTTATCCAGCCCATTGGAAAGAGTCAGAAGAAGTGGCTAAAAAGGTATTGCTGGAAGGCTTTAGATTACCCAGCTTGAAAACTGCCTTGTATTTTCACGCAGACTATGTTCAAGCTCAATGGGGCAAGCCACAAGTGGCCAAAATTGGTCGACATATATTTTACGGGGAACGGATATAACTATGGAAAAATTAGATCATTTTATCAAGTGTGCAAGAGCATGGTTGGATCAACAATTGCCCAAGGTAAGTGCTGACACACTGGGATGGTTGGCTGTGATCCTAATGCATGCCGCAACCATCCCGTCCTTGTTGGCCCTGTTGACTGGACTCAGTGATCGCACTCCAGGATTGGATATTGTGCTGTTCATTTGGGCCGGCCTGTTGCTGTTGTTTGGACGAGCCATTGTGCTCAAAGATACTCTAAACATTGTCACAATTGGTGTTGGGTTTATAATACAGGCTGTCATAATGGCTGTGATCTTGTTCAAATAATTGGTTGACCTGTATCGGAATATCTGCTACAATTATAGCATGATTAAGATTTCTACAGGTCGCCCGCACAAAACTCTACGTGCCCAGGACGCAGATTTTACATTCTCACCTGACGGACCTACTCTGGTTCCTAGAGCCAGTTTTGAAGTCAATCATCAATGTCCACGCGAGTATCGATTGATCATTAGTGAATGCATCAACAACGGTTGGCTAAAGCCTGTTGCTCACATGCGCGACACAGAATACACCATGGAGTTGCTTAAAAAATGACCATGCACTTAGTTGGCCCTTACCTTAGTCTCAATGGTAAAAAGAAGGGCAAATTCAAATTTCGCAATGCCGAAGAAGCTCGCAAGAGTCGCGAACTTGACGCTTCGTGGCGAGAGCTCAAAAAGAAGTGGGAAGTGGACGCAGATGAGAAACGGCGTAGCCGAGCATTGAAGGCCGAGCCACTTGAATATAAATTGTCAGCGCCAGCAGGTCGTTTTACCACACACGATATTCCCAGTCGTGACACCGGTGGCACGGCTACCCTGGCACCAGCTAAAGTTTACACAGGCACTAAGGTCAAAGGTATTGCTACTATGCATAAGTCAAATGCGGTGCCGGTGTTTAGTGATGAAGAGGCTGTGGAAATTAGTAGAATGCGTCGAGGCTGATGCAGTGGTCATGACCGACTTTGAACAGCGATTTCCTTTTGAGGGTAAAACCTACTGCCTGCATGAAGATGTAGTCAAGTGGTTAGAAACTCACGTAGGCCAGTTTGATCATGATTGGTATCGATATGGAACAGACATAGCAATGGGTATTGTTGCAGGTGCGCCTCTGTGTGATTACTACAGGTTTCGCACTGAGGAGTCGGCTGTGTTGTTTGCCCTGAAGTGGGCATGACTCGTTGCCGATTTGATTACAATCACCGTGTTCAAGTGTTAAAATGGCTGGAAGAAAATATACAAGAAAATTTTCACAAAGACAGCAGTAGATACAACATGAGCACTATTAGTCAATTTATAGAATGGCGCAGTCAAGACTTGGAAAGTTGGGTTATGAGAGTGGCAGGAACTCCACCCAGAGGATATGTGGAAATTATAGATGAAAAACTTGCTGCCATGTTTGTATTAAAGTTTACAGCAATCGTAGATTTTCAATAAGTAAAATGCGGCGCTAAAATGAAAGAACACACTAATTGAGCAAAGAAGATGTAATAAAAATGGAAGGGGTTGTAGCAGAAGTTTTACCCAATACTATGTTTCGTGTCAAAATGGAAAACTTTGAACGGCCTGTGCTGGCTAACCTCAGTGGTCGTATGCGTAAAAACAATATCAAAGTGCTGATGGGCGATAGTGTAGAAATGGAATTCAGTCCGTACGATCTAACTCGTGGACGCATTACACGCCGCAGATAAATATTCGTATGCATTCCAGTATAAGACAAGACCTTGAACTATTAGAAGCCTCAACCCGACCAGCCAAGTTGGAGACTACACCTTTGCCCTACGCAGAAAAAGCCTTAGACCCAGTGATGAGCAAGGCAACAATTGATTATCATTACGAGCACCTGGCCAAAGGCTATGCCAAACGCTACAACGCCGGCGAAGGCAATGCAGATTTCAATCGGGCTGGTAGTTTTTTACACAACAAATTCTTTCCGCAACTCCGGCCACCAAAAGGCGCCAACCGCCCTAAAGGTGCTGTGCTAGAACTGATTGAAACTAACTTTAAAACCTACGAAGATTTCAAAGCGGCTTTTAAAGAAGCTGCAATGAAAATACAAGGATCGGGGTGGGTATATCTCAGTACCGCGGGTACAATCAAAACCATTCCTAATCATCAAGTTAGAACAGATATTTGTGTTTTAGTTGACTGGTGGGAACACGCTTGGGCATTAGATTATCAATGGGACAAAGAGCGTTATCTAGATAATATCTGGAAAATTATTGACTGGAACGTTTGCAACGAAAGAATATGATCACAATTACCGACAACGCAGTGGCAAAAATACGAGATATCATTGCAGAAGAAAGCAATCCAGCACTTAAACTACGTGTATTTGTGCAGGGTGGCGGTTGTTCGGGTATGCAATACGGCTTTACTTTAGACGAAATAGCCAATGACGATGATTGGAATTTAGACATCGGTGGAGTCCAGATACTGGTAGACAGCATGAGTGGTGGCTATCTACAAGGTGCAGAAGTAGACTACAAAGAAGACCAATACGGTGCCACTTTCAGTATCAAAAATCCCACGGCACAAACTACCTGTGGTTGCGGCAGCAGTTTTAGCCCAGGTTAAATAAAATACCCCAAATAGTCTAGAATTGGCCCTCTGCTAAATACAGCAAGAGGACGATTATCTATGACCCAACAAGTTATCCAAGTAGGAGCCGAACCAAATGACGGGCAGGGCACCCCTTTACGCAACTCTTTTATCATTACCAATGAGAATTTTACAGAACTTTATGCCCGGGTTCAGACAACTCCACCAACAACTTTAGTTGGACAAATAGGTGATCAGGCTGGTTGGTATGCCTACGACAGCGCATATTTTTATTATTGCTTTGCAGACTATGACGGAAGCAGTATCATTTGGGCACAGATAAGTCAAATTGGCAATGTAACAGTTACTACCATTCAAAATGGAACCAGTAATGTAGCCATTACCAACATTAATGGTAATGTAATCACTGGAGTCAACGGATTCTCAAATGTTGTGACTGTTGCCGCAACCGGACAGTATATCCAAGGAGTAGTCAGTGCTATTGGCAATGTTACTGGCAGTTATATTTTAGGCAACGGTAGTCAATTAACTGGATTGCCGGCAACTTATACCAATTCTAATGTAATTACATTATTGTCCACATTTGGATCAAATACTATATCAACCACTGGTAACATTACCAGTGGTAATAGTGTTACCGTCGGCAATGTTATAGGTGGAAATTTAACCACTGGTGGACAAGTCAGTGCCACTGGCAACATTGTAACAGATCAATATTTTGTTGGCAACTTTTTTGGTAATATCACTGGAAACTTTGTTATCCCAGGCAGTAATACTCAGGTTGTTTTTAATACCAACGGCAATGCTGATGCTGTTGCTGGTATGACTTTTGACAAAGATTCCAACACATTTACAGTATTAGGAATTGTAAGCAGTCAAGGCAATGTCATAAGTGGGAATTTGACCACCAGTGGACAAGTCAGTGCCACAGGCAACGCAACTGGTGGTAATTTATTGACAGGTGGCATAGTAAGTGCTGTAGGGAATGTTAGAGGTGGTAATCTTACCACAGCAGGATTGGTCACATCTACTGGCAACGTAATTGGCGGCAATATCAACACTGGCGGATTGATTAGTGCCACTGGCAACATCACTGCCTCGGGCAATGTCACTGGCAACTACCTTCGTGCCACACTTGATGTCAATGCTGGCGGAAATGTATCAGCCACTGCACATACCGGAACGTCGGTTAGTGTTACCGGCAACGTTACCAGTGGCAATGTAAACAGTGGATTGATCAGTGCCGCTGGCAACATAACTGGCAACTATTTTATCGGTAACGGATCTGCACTGACTGGAGTCAGCAATTACGGCAACAGCAATGTCAACACACTGTTGGCCGCGTGGGGTAGTAACACAGTATCAACCACTGGTGCAATCACAGCTGGCAACATAACTGGCGCCAACGTATTAACTGGTGGATTGATTAGCGCAGGTGGCAATGTCACGGTTGGTAATATATTAACTGGCGGATTGATCAGTGCCACAGGCAACATAACTGGTAACTATTTTGTTGGTAACGGATCTGCACTGACCGATGTTATTGCCGTTGGAATTGGCACCATTGGCTCGTTGAGTGTGACTGGCAACATAACAGCCGGTAATGTAACCGTGTCAACTGGCACCGTATCTGTGGGCAGCATAACAAACAACAACAGCAACGCCGTTGGAAACATTGGTAGTTCAAGCAACTACTTCAACACAGTATTTGCCAAGGCTACATCGGCACAATATGCTGACTTGGCTGAGAACTACACAGCTGATGCAGAATTTGCACCCGGCACTGTGGTTGTGTTTGGCGGAGACAAAGAAATAACTATTAGTACCGATGTTGCAGACGAGCGAGTGGCCGGTGCAATATCTACAGAACCAGCACATTTGATGAATTCGATACATCCAGGATTAGCAGTGGCCTTGCGTGGACGAGTGCCGGTCAATGTTGTTGGATCTGTAGTTAAGGGCGACAGTCTGGTAACCAGTTCGATTGCAGGACATGCTCAAAGTGTTGGGCGCAGTCGTTTATATGGCCAGGCTGTATTTGCCAAAGCTCTTGAAACCAATCTTGAGGACGGCAAAAAAGTCATTATCGCTGTTATAATTTAATATGTCACAACCGGTTTGGCAAACTCCTGCTGGTAGCCTAGGAACTATACCCGAAGGGGTATTTTACAGTCTTCCATTGGTGGCCACAGCTGACAATACAGTATACTATCAGCTTATAGCTGGTACTTTGCCCAACGGCATGCAGATTGATGAGACAGGAATTATCACTGGTATTCCAAATGCCCAAGCAACAATTCAAGGCGTTCCGCTTGATGTACCAGTGGATACTCTCAGTAAGTTTGCAGTAAGAGCGTATACACGAACCGGGATGGTGGTCAATCGTTTGGCTGACAGAACATTCACTATCGAAGTGGCCAATACCGCAGTTCCGGCATTTGTTACACCTGCAGGGCAACTGACTCAGTTATATGATGGCAGTCTAATTACAGATTTACAAATAGAATTTACAGGCCCAGACAATACCATAGTTAAACTGGTATCAGGCAGTTTGCCTCCAGGATTAACCGTTAGTGCCACAGGATTGATCACAGGGTTAATCGGTCTTAGCAGTGCAAATGCCGACTATGCATTTACACTGCAACTAACTGATGGCACAGTAAACGGAACAGTTAATAGATCATTTAGCATATATGTCTGGAGTAGAAGTAATCTTTCTGCTGACAATACCAATATCACCGCGGACAACACATTTATCACCGCTGATGGATCACCTATACTTGTGCCGGTATTATTAAATACTCAAGGGTCCATTGGCACGGTACGTAGTGACAATTTCTTTGCTTATCAATTTACTGGGGTAGATCTAAATGGTGATCGATTTGAGTATTTGACCGATGCTGACATACCAGGGCTAACATTAGATCCTAATTCGGGTTGGTTTTATGGAAACATTCCTCCATTGGGCATAAACAATCAAACTTACTCTTTCAATGTCTATCTCAATTTGATATTGGAATCTGAATTGGTAGGAGTAACAATCGCCGGCACCAATGGGCAGTTTACTTGCAATTCAACTCAATTGGCAGTTGGGCAAGAAGTCGTAATAAGTGGAACCAACACTGGCACTGGAACCATTACAGGATATACTGATCCAACATCATATTATATAATTGCCACCAATGCATCAACTACCTTTACACTGTCAGCTGATCCAGGCGGTCTAGCTATTGATACAACAGCTGGTACAATAACAGGATTAACATTCACAGCAATTACAGAGATACTTGGTCCGCCTTATGCGTTTTCATTGACTGTAATCGGTCCAGTAAATGTCGACGTGACTTGGTTGGTTCCTGACTATCTTGGCGCAATTGACAACGGTGCTACCAGCACATTTTATGTGGCGGCTGTGAATAGAAGTGGCGTGGCTCTACAATATCAACTGCTGTCGGGCAGTGATAGTCGATTGCCGCAAGGTTTAGAATTGTTGCCCACAGGTGAAATTGCCGGACGGGTAAGTTTTAATACTTTTGCCCTGGACCAGGGCACAACTACATTTGATAACGATACCACTACATTTGATTTGGTTTGTTATTTTACTGTCAACGTTTACAGTGTAGACGGTCTAATCAGCTCTAACAAAATATTTTCAATTCGAGTCAATCGAGCCTATAACGAACCTTACGACAATCTTTATATTCAGGCCATGCCGCCAATCAATGATCGAGCTGTGATCAATAGTCTATTACAAAATAGCGATATCTTCCAACAAAAATTATTATATCGCCCAACTGATCCCAACTTTGGCGTGGCAAAAAATGTAACGTATTATCATGCCTATGGTCTTGGTGCTGCTACATTGGATGAATATGTAGCCAGTCTAGATATTAATCACTACTGGAAAAATCTTGTGCTGGGTCAAATTGAAGTTGCACAGGCTATTGACAGTTCGGGCACGGTCATATACGAAGTGGTCTACAGTCGAATCATTGATGACTTGGTTAATGCACAAGGCCAAAGTATCAGCAAAGATGTTACCTTGCCTTACCCAGTTAATTCTGGCGTGGCTGACGGAACTACTGTAGTATACCCCAACAGTTTGATCAACATGCGAGATCAAGTGATTGACACAGTAGGACAAATTTCAAATACATTGCCGTTGTGGATGATCTGTAAACAGGCCAATGGTCAGACTCTGGGATTTACTCCGGCCTGGGTTATAGCCTATGCCAATCCTGGTTGCGGCGAACAATTGGCCTATTACATCGGTCAAGATTTTATTGATCGACTTAACGTTATTGACTTTGAAGTCGATCGTTACGAATTAGACAATCTATTGACACGTAATTGGGATAGAGAGAATCAACAGTGGGGTTACGATGCCAGCTCGGCAACTCCGCACCCACCTAGCCTAACCACATTTGATCTGATTGGATTACCTATATTCTCAACAACCACAGCTTATCAAGTTGGTGATGTGGTAGCATATCAAACCGTGGTCGGCGATGTTAGAATTAACAAAATATACGAATGTATACAGGCAACCACTCCAGGAACGTTGCCCACAGATTCTGATTATTGGAATTCAAATGGTCAAAACACAGCCAGCTGGATCAATGATGCAGATGTGATAACCACCTGGGAAGATGACAATTTTACCTTGGCCAATTGGACTTATGCAACGCCACTTGGTACCACTTTTGACGGCGGAAGTATGCAGTTTACAGCGCCAGTTGATATGTATTCTCACACCAATGAATACGATAAATATCTCGTATTCCCCCGTCGCAATATTTTAGGATAAAAAATGACAGTTCCATATACCTTTGGCACAGAATCCAGCCCAATTCCATTGAGTCAGCTAGATGCAAATTTTGCTGCTCCAATAGCATTTGCCAACACAGCGGCCAATGTCAGTAACGCTGCACAACCCGCTATTACTAGTGTTGGCACCTTAGTTTCTTTGTCAGTTGCTGGTAATGTCACAGGTGGAAACTTACGAACAGCTGGAAGTATATCAGCTACAGGTAATGCCACAGTGGGCAACATTGACACTGGTGGCATAGTAAGTGCCACTGGTAATGTCACCGGTGGCAACTTGTTAACAGCTGGATCAATCACGGCCACTGGCAATGCCACAGTTGGCAATATATTGGTTGCAGGTGTATTAAGCCTTGGATCTGCCGCTTCGATCAGCGGCAATGTCAATGCTGGTGGAAACATAACTGCAACCGGAAATATCAGTGCTCAAGGTAATGTGCTGGCACAAGGTAATGTATCTGCCACTGGAAATATTATCACAGCCGGAACTTTTGTTGGAAACTTTGTAGGCAACGTATCTGCTATTGGTAATATCACGGCAGCCGGGACAAACACTCAGGTTCAATTTAATACTGCTGGCAACATGACAGGTGTAGGTGGATTAACTTACAACTCTGGGTCCAACACACTGGGCATACTTGGTGTAGTAAGTGCTCAAGGTAATATCACTGGAAATAACTTACAAGTCAACGGTAATTTGTCAGTTACAGGAACAACTGCCTTGACTGGTAACGTTACTGCACCAACTCCGTCCGCCGGCACTGTCAACAATCAAGTAGCTACAGCGGCATTTGTCAACAATAGTATAAACGGTCTAGGAACAATGTCCGCTCAAAATGCCAATGCTGTTACCATTACTGGCGGCAGTATTACTAACATAACTGCTGTTAGTTTGTCAGGCGGTTGGAGTGTCACTCCAAGTGGTAATACCCTGTATTTTAGTTTCAGTGGAAGCAATGTTGCCACGTTGGACTCAGACGGCAACTTTACTACCATTGGCAATATAACCGGATCCGGAACACTGTAATGACGTTGCCAACATCGGGCCCTATAAGTCTTGTTGATATACAGACAGAGTTTGGCGGCCCAACACCAATCACGTTAGAAAACTACTATCGTGGTGGCGCCTATGTGCTAGACACTGATTATGCGCCCAATGTGCCCGTTTCGGGCACTATCAGTCTTAGCGATTTTTACGGTGCCAAACGCACATCAGTAACCACGGTCAGTTTCAACAACACAGGAAGTAATTTTATAATTCTTCCAGCAACTTTTTCTGGCAATTTGACCATTGTCACAATGACTGGTGGAGGTGGTGGAGGTGGTGGATCTGACAGTCAGCCAGGAAGAGCAGGTTACCCTGGATTGGTCATCACTGGCGGCGAAATACCCGCTAATCCTGGCGATGTAATCAATGCATTTGTAGGTGCTGGCGGAGGTGCTGGCGGCTCAGGTGGAGGTGGCGGAGGTGGCGGAGGCAAGATCATTTGCACCAAGCTGTATGAACTTGGACTAATGAGCAAGGAAATATACCAGGCAGATCAAGCATTTGGAGCAGAACTGGTTCAAACTCATCCAGATATCTACAATGGTTATCGCGCCTGGGCTGAAATAGTAGTAGACTGGATGGACGGTCGTGGACCCAAAATGATGCCGTGGATGACAGATGAAGCATTTGCACAGGCCGCTAAGAATTGGTCAACACGATGGGCACAAGATATTGCCACTCCATGGGCAGAAGAAATGGCCTATCAAATGAAGGAAAGTATGTTGCCCAATAACACAGGTAAAGCCATCATGGCTATTGGAACACCAATATGTAAAATAGTCGGTGTATGGCAACGAGTTTTTGGTCCAAGCAATAAACCAGCTGGATTTGGAAAAGGGTTGATGTTGATTCCTGTGTTTGTTCTGCTTAAAATAGTAGCCGAGCTGGGACGATTAATTGAAGGACGAAAATAATGCTAGATGTATTAACACAAAATATATTAAATTTAAGCGAGACTGAACAGGCCAGGGTGTTCCGTATGCTGTCTGACAATGCTGATGTCCTAATAAAAGTTGTACCAAACTCGCCCTTATTGGTAGGTATTCTAAGCGGTATACCCGTTGATGATAGTCCAATTACTCAGGCATATAATGCTTGGAAACATAGTCTGTAAGGAAAAGATATGGCTGTCACAGACTATTACGGTGGATTAGGTGGAAGTTTTGGCGGATCGGGCTACAGTGGCGGTGGTGGTGGTGGTGGCGCCGCCTCGCTGGTAGCAGTAAACTCTGTAATTCTAGCTGTGGC
>Ga0214919_10006479_pt1 | contig 16094 bp, 16 predicted proteins | sample LL1503_MetaG_FD_177994 | JGI IMG/M metagenome (GOLD analysis project Ga0214919, IMG submission 177994) | Freshwater microbial communities from Lake Lanier, Atlanta, Georgia, United States - LL-1503 | ecosystem: Environmental > Aquatic > Freshwater > Lake | place: USA: Georgia | collected... | reverse complement strand
TCAGGTAAGTGAATTAACAGTGAGTTCATTATTACTTTCCTTCCCATTGCTATATGTTATATTATCCATTCACTCAGGCACGATGATAGATAAAAAAGGCTATCGTTATGTGATTATACTAGGTAGCATAATTACATCTACTTTTGCTTGTTTGCGAATTTTTGATAGTAATTTTTATTTTCTACTTATTGCTCAAACTGGAATTGCTGTTGGGCAACCTTATATCATTAATGGAATTTCAAAATTGATTTCCGATTGGTTCCCAAAAGAACAAACGGCGCTAGCAACTGGTATAGGAACCGTAGGAATGTTAATAGGTATGGCTATTGGAATGGGCCTTACACCTGTATTAAATAATAGTATTGGCTTTAATCAAACAATGATTGTTTTTGCAATCATTTCTTTAGCACTTACAGGTATTTTTATTTTATTTGGTAAGGAAAATCAATTGCTTAAACATAATAAAATAATTATAAGTGGCATGAACGAAGTGAAGTTGTTATTAAAAAACAAGAACTTGCTAGTTTTATTTATTGTTTGCTTTCTAGCTCTTGGAGTTTTTAATGGCTTAACCACTTGGCTCGAAGCAATTCTTAAACCAAATGGGATAAATGCAGAACAAGCTGGTTTGGCAGGTGCATTCCTAATTATTGGCGGGATTGCAGGATCTGTAATCATTCCTGGCTTGTCTGATAGATTCAGAGTTAGAAAACCCTTTTTAGCACTTTGTTGTTTAACTGCATTACTTATTTTATATCCTCTATGTACCTTGAGCTCTATTACTTTAGTTTATCTGTTAGGCGGTTTGATGGGATTTTTTTTTCTACCAGGTTACGCCCTTCTTCTTTCAATGTGTGAAGAAATTGCTGGAACTGAAAAGGCTGGAACTGCTACAGGTTTATTAATGATGGCAGGTAATGCAGGGGCAGTCTTTGTTATTATTTTAATGCCTCTTGTTAATGGCATAAATTCGATTTGGACAAACGCAATTTATTTTATTATTATTTTAATGTCAATTACTTTAACACTCGTTTTAAAAAGTTTAAAAGAAACTTTTGCCAAATAAAATTCAACCCACTTTAAAACCGATAAAAATTTTTTTAAAAAATGGAGCTGAAAAATGGAGAATTGCATATTTGGAAATACTCATTAAACACAGAGGATTATATTTCTGAAAAAAACAACCCTCTGCTATCAAAAAATGAGTTAACAAGATGCAATCAATTTTTACAAGAGTCCGATAAGATAAGATACATATGTAATCATCGTTTCGTTAGAAATGTATTGTCTTTGTATCTAAACATTGCTGCTTCTAAAATAAATTTTGATCTTGAGACTAGAGGGAAGCCCTACATTAAAAATTCAAATTTATTTTTTAATTATTCATACAGAGCTTCGTTTGGTTTATTGGCGATTTCAAAGAACCAAGCTGTTGGAGTTGATATAGAAAAAATAAAACCACTTCAAGATATTTTAACTTTTAGCGAATTTTCATTTTCAGAAAAAGAAAAAGAAATTATTTTTAAAAGTAATAATGAAAAAGAAGTGGAATCCTTATTCACTTTTTGGACCTTTAAAGAAGCGATAATAAAATTACTTGGAATTGGTCTAAATGCTGACTTAACCAAAATTGATCTTTCCAATTTTTTTTATAGCGAATTAAATCCATTATCCTATTCTAACAACGAAATATTTACAATAAAAAAAATAATTGTTAATCAAGGTTTTAAAGCTGCCTTCGCTCTAAAAGGTAATTTACTAAAATACCAAGAATTCGATTTTAATGAACATAATACAATCAAAATTTAATTTATTTAATAATTCCAACAAAATCAACCTATGAATTTTTTAAAATTAAGTTTATTAATATACTTTTTTCTTCTACTTACTAATTTATTTTCTCAAGTTGACAGCTCAATATCAGTGCTTTCAAAAAAAGATAGTTTATTTAATACAAAAAATAATGGAAAAGACATGATAGATGTTTTGGGCTTAAAAAAATTTGGTGACGAGGTGTCTTCAAATAGAAATGGAAAGCCAAATATTACCGTACTTCCTTTTGTTGGGTATACTCTTCAAACCCGATTGGCAGGAATAATTGCAGGTAATGTCGCTTTTTATCAAGGCAAAGATAAAGAAACCAATCAATCTGTGATTAATATAAGTTTCAGTTATACACAAAACAATCAAATAATTTTTCCAATAATCTCAAATATATGGTCACGAAAAAATAAATTTAATTTTCTTGGCAATTGGCGATATTACAAATTTCCAGAACAGACATTTGGATTGGGTGGTAAAAAATCAGATATAGATCGCACTAAACTTGATTATTCTTACTTTATTTTTAAAGAGTCGGTGATGCATCGTTTAAAAAATTCTTTTTATTATATAGGCTTAGGATACAATCTTAGCTACCATATAAATATTAAAGAAATAAAGGATCCTACTGTTATAATAAGCGATTTCGAAAAATATGGTTATACAAAAAACTCAATTTCATCAGGAATTTCTATCATTACTTTGTATGATAACAGGGGAAATACAATTAATCCTCCTAAAGGACTTTATTTAAATATTACTTATAGTCCTTTTCTTAAAGTTTTTGGTAGCGATAATAATTGGCAATCAGTAGTATTAGATTTTAGAAAATATTTTAAATTAGGTAATTCAGAAAATGTATTGGCTTTTTGGAACTATAATTGGTTTACTTTTAATGGTAAAGTTCCATATCTTGACCTGCCGAGTACAGGTTGGGACACCTATTCAAATGTTGGACGAGGTTATATACAAAGTCGCTTAAGAGGTGAAAATTTAGTATACATGGAAGCAGAATTTCGTTTTAAAATATCAAATAATGGTTTGTTTGGTGGAACTCTATTTGGGAATGCTCAATCAGTATCAAACTGGCCCGATAATACCTTTACTGAAATTTACCCTGCAGTTGGAGCCGGCTTAAGAATTAAGCTCAATAAAGATTCTGGTACTAATCTTTCCATCGATTATGGCATTGGAATAAAAGGATCAAAAGGTTTATTTGTAAATTTAGGCGAAGTATTCTAAATCAGAATTCTAATATTAATACTCTTTTACTTAAAAAGCTATTTTATTGATTAACAAAATAATTTTTAAATTTACGATTACATTACTCTATTTTTTTATGATAAAAATCGAAAAAGTTAATTCAGCAAAACAAATAAAACAATTTATTGACTTTCCTCACGATCATTATATAGGTGACCCCAACTATGTGCCAGAATTATATATTTCTCAAAGAAATATGTTAAATACTAAAAAACATCCTTTTTATGAACATTCAAAATTAGATTTATTTTTAGCATACAAAAACGGTATATTATCAGGGCGAATTGCTGCTATTCGTAACAATAATCATAATAAATTTACAGGAAATAATGATGGATTTTTTGGTTTTTTTGAAGTTATTCAAGATTACGAAGTGGCTAAACTTCTTTTTGATACCGCTATTGATTGGTTAAAAAATGAAGGTTTAAAAAATGTAATCGGCCCTTCTAGTTTTTCAACAAACGAAATTTTTGGTTGGCACATAGATGCTTATGACTTGCCTCCAATGCTCAGTATGGCCTATAACAAAAGTTATTATCCTGAATTTGCCGAGAAATATGGATTTATTAAAAATACTGATCATTTTGCATATTATATGCATACAGATAATGTTTCTGAAAAATCAATGAGAATTTCTGAAGCTCTCGAGGCTAGACTAAAAACAAAAGGAATTACTTTAAGAATCGTTAATATGAAAAAATTTAACGAAGAAGTTGAAAAATCACATCATGTATACAATTCAGCCTGGGACAAAAATACTGGCTTTGTACCTATGACTTTCAACGAGTTTAAGTATTTATGCAACGATATGAAAGCGATAATAGAACCTGGCTTATGTTGTATAGCAGAACACGAAGGCAAATTTATTGGTTTTTCATTTTCTTTCCCTGATTTAAATCAAGTTTTAAAAAATGTAAAAAGAGGAAGGTTATTTCCATTTGGTATTTTTAAATTATTGTTTAGAAGAAAAAAAATAAATAATTTACGTGTTGTTGTTTTAGGTGTTATTGAGGGCTATCGTAAACTTGGAATCGAAGCTTGCTTTTATGCTAGAATAATTAATTACTGTAAAAAACACAACATGTTAGGAGGGGAAGCTTCATTAATTCTCGAAAATAATGAGATGATGAATCAGGCGCTAATAAATATTAAAGGCGAAATTTATAAAACATATCGTATGTATAAACTTCCTTTGTGAAAAATAATAAAACCTACAACTATTTAAGTTTATTTTCACCCCTCGATTGGATTTCCATCTTTTATATTTTATCCTCGGCAATTTATATTTGTTTTGGTCTTAACTTTTTAAATAATTTCTTATTTCACTTTGTCATAAGAATTATACTGCTTTTTTTTATTGTATCATTAGCTTTTATCACTAAAAAAAATCCTACTAAAACTATTTTATTTTTAAAAAATCTGTATCCTTTAATTTTTTTAGGATTCTTTTATACTGAGACTAGTTATTTAAAAAACATTATTTTTAAAAATAATCTAGATGCATTTTTTTTTAACCTTGAACAAAATCTCTGGGGATGCCAACCGAGTATTGAATTTTCGAATTTAATGAATCAAAACTGGTTTAACGAATTAATGAACATATGTTACTTCTCTTATTACATTTTAATTACTTTGGTTTGTATCTTTATATATTTAAAAAAGCCGCTTCAATCTTATAAAAATATTTTTATAATTGTACTTTCTTTTTATTTCTATTATATTTTTTTCTTTCTTTTTCCTGTTGCAGGGCCCCAATATTATATACAATTAAATGGCAACGAATCAATACCTCCTCACTTTTTTGGAAAAATAATGCAATATATTTTAATTAATATTGAAGAGCCAACCGGCGCTTTTCCCAGTTCACATGTTGGCATTGCAATTATTATTAATTATATCGTTTTTAAAGAATTAAAAAAAATATTTTACTTTATTTTGCCTTTTGTTTTTGGAATATGTTTTGCAACTGTTTATCTAAAAGCTCATTACCTAGTTGATGTTTTGGCTGGAATACTATCTGCCCCAATACTGATTATTTTTACAGGCAAAATTTATGACAAATTATCTTCTATTACGAGTAATAATTTTCAAAACTCAATTCAAAATAACAATTAATATACCTCAAAAATCTTTTTTTTTCTATTTATTAGTTTTTTTTTATCTTTAAAATTATTTAATTTTTTCTTGGTTAATAATATGTCGCTACAAATTATAATGTTTCCTGGTCAAGGCTCCCAATTCAAAGGAATGGGAGAAGATTTATTTAAAGAGTTCAATAAACTAACAGAATTGGCTTCTGAGATATTAGGATACGACATTGTTGAACTTTGTGTTGAAGATTCTAAAGGTCTTCTTAACCAAACCAATTATACTCAACCAGCTCTTTTTATTATTAATTATCTTACATATCAAAAATTTTTACTGCAAAATAAAAAAGTTGATTATTTTATCGGTCACAGTTTAGGCGAATTCAATGCCCTAAATGCTGCCGGTGTTTTTGATTTTGAAACAGGATTAAAAATCGTAAAAAAAAGAGGTGAATTAATGTTCTCAATAAAAGATACCTCAATGGCCGCTGTAATTGGAACTAATTATAAAGAAATTCAAGAGATTTTAACTGCTAACTTTCAAGATATCGATATTGCAAATATTAATACCCCTTCTCAAATAGTGATTTCTGGTAAATTAGATTCTTTAGAAAAAGCTGCTGATTATTTTGAAGATGAAGGTTTGGTTTACATTCCATTAAAGGTTAGCGGTGCTTTTCATTCAAGGTACATGAGTCCAATAAAATTAAAATTTAAAGAGTTTATCGAAACATTAGAATTAAAGCACTGTAATACTCCCGTTATTTCTAACTATTCAGGGGTGCTTTATTCTGATGAAAAACATGCCATCATCAACAACATGGTTAACCAAATAGATAGCCCAATCAAATGGTTACAAAGCATTGAGTATTTATTAAATAAAAACAACTGCGATTTTATTGAATTAGGCGCTGGTGAAGTTTTAAGCAACCTTATCAAAAAAATAAGATTATAGTTTTTTATATATTCATCAAATCTATTTCGTAAATTAATTTTTTTTTTTTATTTTTACTAATTGTTCTAAAAACCTACTATTATTGATCGATTCCTTTTTTTTAAATTATATAAATTAATTCTTACTGCATGAATTGTGATGAAAAACAATCTTTAATTGGAAGTTTAAAAAGAGAAATAATCCAAATGCCTGCGGATAGCAATTTTAACTTAGCTTTCCAAAAGGATGATATCCACAAAATAATTCCTCATCGCCCTCCTTTTTCATTGATATCCTCTATTTCTGCTCTAAATATCCAACACTGTGTAATTGAAGTAAAAAGCATAATATATCCTGAAGATCCAATATTTGCTGGTCATTTTCCAGAAGAACCAGTTTATCCTGGCGTTATGCAAATTGAATGCATGGGCCAAGCAGGATTGTGTTTGGCTTATTTTATAAAAAATAGTACTTTTGCGATCGATAATAACAGTATCCCCGTAAAAGGCCTTTTTACCCGTATTCACAATGCAGGTTTTATTAAAGGTGTTAAACCAGGAAATACATTAACAATAAGAGTTAAATCTATTCAAGATGATGATTTCATTGGATTAATGTCAGCTCAAGTATTAATAAATAATGAGATTTATTCTCACAGCATTTTAGAAGTTTATTATCCATAAAAAAACAAAAAAATAAGAGTATAATGTTGCAAAAACGAGTAGTAATAACAGGAATGGCCATCAATACTCCAATTGGAGATACCTTAGATGAGTTTATAAACAATTTAATGGACGGGAAATCTGCAGTTACTAAATGGGATACCCTTGATACTTCTAGAATTTATGCAAAAGTTGGAGGTGATTTAGGTAAATATGACGTACATGCAAAAATTTTAAGCTATAAAGACCGAATTCCTGAAGATATTTACAATAGACTTCTTAAATTAGGTAGCAAATCTCCCCTATCAATAGCTATTTCATTGCTAATATCTGTTGAAGCTTTTTTAGATTCAGGTTATATCAAAAGTATTGAAGATGGAAATAATATTGCAACAATTATTGCCGGTCACAACTTAAATCAAAAATACACTTTCGAAAATCACGATGTTTTTAATGAAGAGCCAGAATTTGTTGAAGGGTTGTTTGCATTAAATGGATTAGATACTCATCACGTTGGAAGCGTTACTGATATTCTTCAACTTCATGGCCCAGCTTATACGGTTGGTGGCGCTTGTGCGAGCGGAAATGTAGCTCTTCGTTGTGCCGTTGATGAAATTCAAATGCACGATGTTAAAGTTGCTGCCGTTGTTGCACCCATGTTAGATTTTTCTCCTTTAGATTTACAAGGCATGTGTATTATGGGGGCTATTACTTACAAGTCATTTAACGAAGAGCCTTCAAGAGCAAGTAGGCCTTATGATAAAGATCGTGAAGGTTTTGTTCCTTCTCACGGTTCGGCATGTCTTATTGTTGAAGATCTTGAGCACGCATTAGCTCGTGGTGCAAAAATTTATGCTGAAATTCTTGGTGTTGAATCTTCTTCCGACGGTTGTCATTTACCTCAACCTTCAAGAATAGGGCAAGCTCGTTTAATGAAGCGTTTATTAAAAAATGCAGGCGTTAAACCTGAAGAAGTTGATTACATCAATGTTCATGCTACTTCTACTCCTTTAGGGGATCTAACAGAATTAAAATCTATTAAAGACGTTTTTGGCGAACACTGTAAAACGCTAAAAATTAATGCACCAAAATCTTTACTAGGTCATACTTGCTGGTCTGCTGCTACAGTAGAAACAGTTGCTGCCATTTTACAAATGAACCGTAACGAATTACATCCATCTATAAATATCGATAACTTAGATCCTGAAGTTGATATTGATGTTTGCAGAGGCGAACGCAAAAAACATAACATTGATATTTTTCTTAAGAACTCTTTTGGTTTTGGAGGATTAAATGCTATCAGCTTAATTAAAAAATACAAGGGGTAATCAATATGAAAATTTTTATAACAGGAGGATCAAGAGGTATAGGCCGAAGAATTGTAACTATGGCTTTGGAAAGAGGCCACGATGTAGCTTTTACTTATAACAGTTCAAACACAGAACATATTGAAAAATTACTAGAAGAGACAAAAAAGCTTGCTCCAGATCGAATGTGCAAAGGGTATCAACTTAATGTAAGAAATGTTGATGATGTTGTGAGAGTAACAGATAATGTGCTCGATGATTTTGATTCGATTGACACGGTAATTAATAACGCAGCAATTAACCGAAATAATCTTGCCTTTCACATGACAGATGAAGAATGGCACGATGTGATTGATACAAATCTAAATGGCGCATTTTATATCATTCGCCAGTTTTTACCGGTATTTCTTGCAAACCGAAAAGGACACTTTGTTTCAGTTTCTTCTATCGCAAAAGATGGCATTTCAGGGCAAGCGAATTATAGCGCCAGTAAAGCAGGTCTAATTGGTTTATCAGGTACCATCGCCAAAGAATATGGCATCAAAGGTATTACAAGCAATGTAGTTGTTCCTGGGATGTTTGAAACTGACATGGTGAAAGAAACATTAAGCGATAACCTCAGAAAATTCTGGCTCCTGCATAATCCAATGAAACGTATGGGACATCTTGACGAACTAGCTGAAGTAGCTTTATTTTTAGGTTCAGATGCCGCGAGCTTTGTAAATGGTCAAGTAATAAGTGTAACAGGTGGTTTAGACTGGGCAGAGTAATAAATTTTAAATCCCTTCTAATTTAAATCAATAACTGTAATTAATGAAAAGATACGGAATAGAAAAAATAAGGGTTTATCCCGCAGCACTTCAGCTTGACCTCGAAGAGCTTGCTATTGCTCGTAACTATGATTTAGAACACATGCGCAAAGAACTCATGGTTGAAACTCGTAGTGTAAATCCTCCATGGGAAGATACCGTAACTATGGCAGTTAATGCAGCTAAACCAATGCTTTCTCAAGAAGATATTGATTCTATCGGCTTACTAATCGTTGCAACCGAAACAGGCCTTGATAATGAAAAATCAGTTAGCTCTTGGGTGTTACATTATTTAGGCTTGCCGAGCGCTTGCCGTCATTTTGAAATCAAAATAGCTTGTTATTCTGGCACCGCTGCTTTAAAAATGGCAGTTTCTTGGTTATCATCAGGCATGATTAGAAAAGGCCAAAAAGCACTTATTATTAGTACAGACGAAAGTCTTAATTCAATCCATCGACCCTGGGAATATGTTTGCGGCGGCGGATCTGTAGCAATGCTTGTTTCTGATAAACCTGATTTCATTGAACTTGAACTTGACAAATTTGGTTTGTATGCTCATGAAGTAGCCGATGTTATTCGACCTCTGCCCTGGCTTGAAACTGGAAATAGTGAACATAGCCTATATTCATACATGGAAGCATTAGCCGCTACTTACGAAGACTTCGAAATAAATGTAGGGCCAATCGATTATAGTTCTTATTTTAAATACCATATTTATCATGTCCCATTTAGTGGAATTAGCTATAGAGCTCACAAACAATTAATGAGAATGAGCTCCGAAGCTTCTAATGAAGAAATAATGGAGAGTTTCAAACAAAAAGTTTTACCCTCAATTACTTTTTCTAAAGACATTGGAGGAACTTATGGGGGAAGTGTTTTTATTGCTCTTCTTTCAACAATATCGGGCGTTAATGACCTTGTTGCAAACGACAAGATTAGTATTTTTTCATACGGTTCTGGCTCATGTGCAGAGTTTTATAGCGTATTAACTACTGATAAATCCAAAGAAATTGCAATCAATACAGGTTTAAAAGAACTTATTTCTCTACGTTTTAAAATCAACGTAAATCAATACGAAGCTATGGAGCTTGCTAGAGAAGAACGCATCAAAAGCATCGATTTTATTCCTGACTTCAATATGGTTGAAGGTCTGTTCGATAAAGCTTATAAAGGCAAAGGTTTATTAATCTTTAAGGGTACCAAAGATTATTACAGAAGCTATGAGTTCAGTTAATTTGTTATACACAGAAATTAAAATTCCACCTGTTTTAAATCCAGAAACTATTTGCGATTTAAATGAACAACTTATTTTGTGTCTAAAGCAAAATGTTCGTTTTGTTGTATTTACTGGAAATGACTCTGTTTTTTGTAATGGCCTCGATCTTAAATGGGTTGCTAATAGCAAGCAGAAAGTTCGAACAGAAGAAATGCAAAAATACGCATCATTTTTAAAAAAAATTCAAACTGAAAAGTTTATATCCATTAGTTTAGTTTGTGGCAGTGTATCAGGTGGGGGTCTCGGAATTGTTTGCGCTTCAGATTATGTTATAGTCGAAGATTCTAGCACCTTCTCTTTACCTGAAGGATTGTTAGGATTAATTCCTGGCATGATTCTACCCTCTTTATTAAATAGAATTAGTCCGCAACAAATAAAAAAAATGGTATTTACTGGAAAAAAATATCCTGCTTCTTTTGCAATCGATTGTGGCATTGCCGACGAATTGGTTAATAGTAATAAAATTCAAGAAACACTTATCCAAACAATAAATAGCATGAGGTCTTGCAAAATAGACTCAGTTTCTGATATTAAAGAAATGCTTTACGAATTACATTTAAGTCAAGACTCAATAGCCAAAAAAGGGATGAATATCCTAAGCAAAAGATTGCAAGAGCCAGAAATAGAACAAAGAATTAAAGATATTTCTGATTTTTTGGAAGATTAAATCCCAAATTCTTCCCTTTTGTCATACATATAAGAATATCCTTCTATAAAATTATACCCTTTATCTGCATTAATAGTTTGTCCTCTTATTCCGTCCATTAAACCGCTACACATCATGTAGGTTACTTTAGCTATTTCTTCAAGATCCACATGAGTTCCAGGAATATCGTATTTTTCAATAAAATCTTTCCATTCCTTTCCAACAGTCATTAGTAACGAATCCGTGATAACAGGTCGTGTTCGTAGAATATTAAAAATTACATCATCATTATAAAAATGATAATTTAAATATTTTACTAAAACTTCATTAAGTGTTTTTGTTGCTGCTGCAAAATCATAATTTTTATAATATCTATCAGGGCCATGAGATGAAAGTCCAATAACATATTTTGGGTATGCCCCAAAAACCTTTTTCATCTGCCTAGTATATTCAATCATAGGCCAACAACTATATTCCACACTCTTTAATAACGAACCTTCGCTGTAATCATCGATGCCTTTAACTAAATTAGCAAAAGAAACATTTGAAATGAAAGTATCTACCCTTGCATAACGAAGTTTAATTTCATTCATTAAATCTATAGTGTCTTCTGAGTTTATCACATCAGCCTGCTTTAAATAAGGTGCAGGTAAGTTTCTAGCCTTAAATTCATTTAAAAAATCATCGTCCTCAATACTTCCCCAACCATAAGTAATTATGCATTGATGGCCGTGTTCAGCAAATTTAAAAGCAATTTCCTTGCCTATACCCTTTGTACCACCAGTTATTAAAATTACCTTTTGTTTATTATTATCTGACATAATTTTCTTGTATTATTTTTAATATTTCTTCTTCATTAAATGTAAGCTCGTGCATCATCGTTTCAATACTATAAGTCTCTTCAAACATTTTTCTGCGGTGCATACTTTGATAACGTTTTAAAACTGAAAGCGCTTTTCTAGGTTTTTCGGCCATGGCTTCTGCAATTGAATTTGCTTTTTCAAGTACTTCTAACTTTGGTAATATATAATTAAAGTTTGTTTTACCTTTTAATTCTCTTCCTAAGTAATAATTTCCTGTATATTGCATTTCTTGAGCAATAGCCGGAGACATATAATGTTCCATTAATTTTGTAATACCCATTCCTGGCGTAAATCCCATATTCATAAAAGAACATCCATAACGGCTTTCTTCAGCCAAAATTGAAACATCAGCACATAACCCTATAGCCAAACCACCACCAATTGCATGACCCTGCATTGCTGAAATTACTGGAACGGGGATGTCCAAAATCAGTTTAGAAAGTATAATATCCACTGGCTGAAGTTCTCTTTTGCAAAGTTTTATTAAGGTGTCGAGATCTGCTCCTGAACAAAAAATATCCTCAGTGCCAGCAAGCACCAAAACCTTTAATGTGTTGTCGGCTTTTGCAACATTTAAACAAACAATTAGCTCCTCAACAAATTGTGGGGTTAAGGCATTTTTACATGCCCTATCGTTCATTATTAAGGTACTAATTCCTGAAGATTCCTTAGAAAGACTGATTAAACTTGTTTTTGTTGAGGATTTATGCATTAATTAAAACATTAGAAATAAATCAAAAAAAAGAGCAAATAAGTTCAAAAATAACAATTTTTTAAAAAAGAATTGCTTTTTTATTTAAAAAACCCTAGTATGGTAAATTAATAAATTATTTTTTGTGGTCTCAATTTTCATCAACATTAGGCAATTGATAGAAAAACTTATTAAAAATTGACATCATTATAAAACTTCTAATTCATTTATAATCAAATTTTTATTTAGTCTTATTTATAAAAAAAAAACTAAAACAATTAATTAGCTGTTATTTCAAATGCTTATAATTTATTGTTAATTTTTTCAAACATAATTGATTATTTAAATCTATTTTGTTAATTTTGCTTATTACAAAAATAATAGATAAATAATAATTATTTAACAATGGAAAGAGAAGAAATCTTAAGAGTTATTGAAAAGCATTTAGCTAAATCTGTACCTGGAATTACTGCTGGTATAGATCCTGAAAAAAAATTTACCGATTTTGGCGCAAATAGTTTAGATATTGTAGAAATAGTTTCAGGAACTATGCGTGAACTTAAAATTAAAATACCTCGTACAGAATTATCTGACATTCATAACATATCAGGTTTAATAGATAAATTTGAAGCATTTGCACCAAAATCTGCATGAGCAACACTCTCTTAGATTTCTCTGGCAAAGTAGTTCTTATTACTGGAGGCACTAGAGGAATAGGTTTACAAATAGGGCTTTCTTTTGCAAAAAGGGGAGCTTTATGCATTCTTACCTACAATTGGGGAGATCATGATGAAGATGCTATTTTTAAAAGTTTTGAAGAAAATAACGCTTCCAAACCTTTATTTTTTCAGGCCGATGCCTCAAAAAATGATGATACAAAAACGTTATTAGAACAAGTTAAGCAAAAAGTTGCTAAAATAGATGTTTTTATAAGCAATGTCTCTGTTGCCTCTTCAGTTACTAGTTTTGAAGACTTGTCATTAAAAGGATTAAAGCAAAGCATTTCCTATTCAACTTGGCCAATGGTTGGTTATACAAAAGAAATATACAAGACTTTTGGGGTTTATCCAAAATACATTATTGGCATTTCATCAACTGGACCCGATAACTATTCAATGGGTTATGATTATGTTGCGGCATCTAAATCTATACTAGAAGTATTTGTTAAGTATCTTAATTATCATTTAAGAGCCCATGAGGTTTGTATAAATGTTGTAAGATCTCGTGCCATCAAAACAAAATCACTAGAAGATACATTTGGAAAGGAACTTTCAGATTTTGCAAAAAAATTTATTCCCGAAAATTATTGGATTGAACCAGAAGAATTATCTGAAGCAATAGTGGGTCTATGTTCTGGTTACTGCGATTCAATTAGTGGAGAAACAATAACAGTTGATAAAGGAACTACATTTTTTGATAATCTTATGGAAATTTATAATCGATCACAAAAAAAAACACTTAAATCTCTCTGATTATGTCTACTACTGACGAAGTAATGTCGAAACACCTGCAAGATCATTTTTCAGAATATACTTATGATATGTTTATGATGAACATGTCTTCTGAACTCGAAGAAATGGACCTTTTTTCAGAATGGGTTGAAATTCTGAATAAAAAAAATCTATATACTTTTGAAGCTATTCGTTCTGCGGCTCAAAAAACTGAAATTGACCTAACTCGTCAAAATGGCGAAAAAGTTCATATCATTAACCTCTCAAGTTATAATTATTTGGGCTTTAGCTACCATCCTGAAGTAATTGCTGCAGCTCAAGAAGCTGTTGGTAAGTATGGCCTAGGCGCATCAAGTTCACCAGTAATTAGCGGTACTTACTCAATTCACAAACAATTAGAGCAGGCTCTTGAAAAATTCTTTGGCTTACCCGATCGTGGAGTTTCATTATTCACTGCCGGTTATAGTGTAAATTTAGGTGCAATATCTGCTTTTATAAAACCTGGTAACTATGTAATAATGGATGAAGCTTCGCACATGTCTATTATCGAAGGTGCTAAACTTTCAGGCGGTGAAATCTTGTACTTCAAACACAACAACATGGATCATCTCGAAGAGCTTTTAAAAAAGACTTGTGATGGATTTACTCGTGTATTAATTTGCATGGAAGGCGTATATAGTGGAGATGGAGATTATGGAAACGTCAAAGGAGTTGTAAAACTTGCTAAACAATATGGTGCTTATACCTTGGTAGACGAAGCTCATTCAGCGCTAATTGCAGGAGAAAACGGAAGAGGTGTTTGTGAAGAGCAAGGAGTTCTAGAAGATGTTGATCTTTATGTAATGACATTCTCAAAAGCATTTGGTGGTGTTGGCGGTGGCGTGTACGGTAAAAAATCTATAATTAATTACATGAATTGGTACGCAAAGTGCCGCATGTTTTCTTGCGCCTTAGATCCTGCTGTTACTGGTGGTATGACAAAAGTAGTTGAACTTGCAGGAAGCGAAATTGGAATGGCACGAAGGAAAAAATTAAAATCTAATGCAAGCTATTTTAGAAAATTATTATCAGGAAAAGTTAATCTTGGCGAATGTGATTCTTGGGTGGTAATAGTTAATTTTGGTAACGAAAGTAAAACTTTACAACTTAACGATTATTTGCAAAAAACAGGTTTAGATACTAGTATTATTCAGTTTCCTGCCGTTCCAAAAGGTGAAGCAAGAATAAGAATGTTTATTACTTCCGAACATTCAGAAGAACAATTAAATAAAGCTGCCGAAATTATTTTAAAAGCTGCTGATAAATTCGATTTTTTAAAAAAATAGAGCAATGAAAAAAACGGCAGTAATTACTGGAGGATCCTCTGGATTAGGTTTTGCCTTAGCCGAATTATTAGGAAAAGAAGGCTATTCAATAGTTATTATTGCAAGAAATCAAGATAAAATAAATAAAGCAGTAAGCTCATTATCTGATTTAAATATAACTGCAAAAGGATTCTCATGTGATATTACTGACGAAAATGGTTTAAAAAAAGTATTCGATCAAATAAAAAACGAGTATGAAAAAATAGATTATCTTATTCTAAATGCCGGGGTTGTTTCAACTAAACTTCTTTCAGATTATCAAAATGCTACCGAAATGAAACAAGATCTTGAAATAGATTTATGGGGCACAATTCTTTCTGCACATACTTTTTTACCACTTTTAGTTAATGGAACAAAAGTTTTATTAATTTCTTCAGGCTTCGGGCTTATGGGTGCAGCTGGATATTCAATGTATTGTGCTGCCAAAGCCGGAATTGTAAATTTTGGCGAATGCTTGCGACGAGAATTGCTTAGTAAAAATATTAATGTTTATGTTGCTTGTCCAGGAGATATGGATACCCCACAATTTCATGAGGAAATAAAAAATGCCCCGCAATGGATGAAAAAAGAAACTCCTCGTAAATTAATGAAAACGTCTGAAGTGGCAATAAAAATCTTGAAAATGGCCAAAGGCTCAAAAAAATACCTCATCATTCCTTCTGGTGATGTAAATCTCTTAGTTGTTTTAAGTAAAATTCTTCCTCGAAAATTCAGAGATTCTCTTTTAGACGGAATGTTTCCAAGGCCTTAAAATATTATTGATTTCTCTTTGAACTTTATTTTATAGGAAAAGCACCTCTTTTTTTAATTCTATTTTTTCTTCTTACATTTAAAGAATTCAATTTTATAAAAAATGAAAAACAAATTTTATTTAATTTCTTTATTAATTTGTGTCTTAATAGGCTTAATAGGCATTATTT
>Ga0214919_10006478_pt1 | contig 16094 bp, 16 predicted proteins | sample LL1503_MetaG_FD_177994 | JGI IMG/M metagenome (GOLD analysis project Ga0214919, IMG submission 177994) | Freshwater microbial communities from Lake Lanier, Atlanta, Georgia, United States - LL-1503 | ecosystem: Environmental > Aquatic > Freshwater > Lake | place: USA: Georgia | collected... | reverse complement strand
TCTGAAAGTTCAGCTTTGATCTTGGATTCATCTGTTCCCAAAGCATTCAGCACCTTTGATAAAGCCTCTGGAAATCGCTGCGCAAGCGTTGATGCAGGTGCCAAGGGCATGACCACTGGCAACAAAGTGCGCTCGTTGACCAACAGCGCCAGTTGAGGCTTCCAAAACAATACTGTCGCGTACCAGTCACCCAGATGCGTGGTGCTTTGGCCAGGCTTCTGGACAACAGGCTTGATGCGATCCAGTAGTTTTTTGGTGCAATGAAAGTTAAACATGTCGTGCCCCGAAGTTCGGCATGCATTAATTTTATTCAGACAGACAACTTTGCCTTCAACGACCCCAACACCTCACCCACCGCTACCTTGCTGGCCTCGGTGTCCCGACGGTGCTGGTATTCCACCAAGCCGTCTTTCAGGCCTTTGTCGCCAATGGTGACGCGGTGAGGTACGCCGATCAGTTCCCAGTCGGCGAACATGGCGCCGGGGCGCTCGCCTCGGTCGTCCAAGATCACGTCCACTCCCGCTGCCAGCAAATCGGCGTAAAGCTGGTCAGCGGCGGCTTTCACATCGGGGCTGCGGTCGGGGCCAATGGGGCAGATCACCACGGTAAAGGGTGCCAAAGCGTCTGGCCAAATGATGCCCTTGGCATCGTGGTTTTGCTCGATGGCCGCGGCGGGCAAACGGGTGATGCCAATGCCATAGCAACCCATCTCGAAGTGCTTGGGCTTGCCGTCATCGGCCAAAAACGTGGCGTTCATGGCTTGGCTGTACTTGGTACCGAGGTAAAAAATATGCCCCACCTCGATGCCGCGCTCAATGGCCAACACGCCTTTGCCGTCAGGCGATGCGTCACCGGCCACCACATTGCGTATGTCGGCCACCAAGTCTGGCTCAGGCAAGTCGCGACCCCAATTGGCACCGGTCATGTGAAAGTCCACCGCGTTGGCGCCGCACACCCAATCGGCCATGACCGCCACTTCGCGGTCAATGACGATTTTTAACGGCTTTTGCAAGCCAATGGGTCCAAGATAGCCAGGCTTACAGCCAAAATGGTCTTCAATCTCGGTGATAGTGGCAAACCGGAAGCCTTTCTCAAAGCCAGGCAGTTTGCCGACTTTGACCTCGTTCATGTCGTGATCGCCGCGAACCAGCAGCAGCCAAATCTGCGATTTGACGACAAAACCCTCGGTATTGAGCTCATCTGTCGCCAAAACCAATGATTTAATGGTTTGGGTCAAAGGTAGGCCTAACAGTTCGGCTACGTCCGCACAGGTGCTCTTGCCAGGCGTAGGGGTTTTGGCCAGCGCTTGGCTGGCAGCGGGCCTGGCTTGCTGCGGGGCCAAGGCCTCGGCTTTCTCCATGTTGGCGGCGTAGTCGCTGCTGGGGCAGTAGACGATGGCGTCCTCGCCCGTGGCGGCGATCACTTGGAACTCTTCGCTCAGATCGCCACCAATTGCGCCACTGTCTGCAGCCACGGCGCGGTAACGCAAACCAAAACGGTCAAAGATGGCGCGGTAAGCCTGCGCCATCACCTGGTAACTGGCCTTGGCCGCGTCGGCGTCGCGGTCAAAGCTGTAAGCGTCTTTCATGATGAACTCACGCCCACGCATCAGGCCAAAGCGGGGGCGACGCTCATCACGAAATTTGGTTTGGATTTGGTAGAGGTTTTTGGGCAGCTGCTTATAGCTGCGCAGTTCTTGGCGGGCGATGTCGGTGACCACCTCTTCGCTGGTGGGCTGCACCACAAAGTCGCGGCCATGGCGATCTTGGATGCGCAGCAATTCGGGGCCCATTTTTTCAAAGCGGCCGGTCTCTTGCCACAGCTCCGAGGGTTGCACCACTGGCATGGTGAGTTCAATGGCGCCAGCGCGGTTCATCTCCTCACGCACGATGGCTTCGACCTTGCGGATCACCCGCAAACCCATGGGCATGTAGGTGTAAATGCCGGCGCCCAGCTTTTTGATCATGCCAGCGCGCATCATCAACTGGTGGCTGGCCACCTCGGCGTCGGCAGGGGCTTCCTTGAGGGTGGAGATGAGGAATTGAGAGGCTTTCATGGTCTGCGGCGCCGCATAGATCGGCATAAATGAATGGTCAGTCCTCTTGATGCCAGCTGTTGTCTGTGCATAATGGACTCAGTTGAAATTTTGAGGTTTGATTATGCTTGACCGCGACGGCTTTAGGCCTAACGTCGGCATCATTCTGCTCAATCAGAAGAATCAGGTTTTTTGGGGCAAGCGCATTCGCACCCACAGTTGGCAATTTCCGCAAGGCGGTATAGACCGTGGCGAAACTCCCGAGCAAGCCATGTTCAGGGAATTGCAAGAAGAAGTGGGGCTGTTGGCAGAACATGTGCGCATCGTCGCCCGAACCCGAGACTGGTTGCGCTATGAAGTGCCTGACCGCTATATCCGCAAGGATGCACGCGGCCATTACAAGGGGCAAAAACAAATATGGTTTTTGCTTCAGTTGGTGGTGCCTGATCACGCCTTGAATCTGCGTGCCAGCACCCACCCCGAATTCGATGCTTGGCGCTGGAACGACTATTGGGTCCCTCTGGACTCTGTGGTTGATTTCAAGCGCGGCGTCTATGAATTAGCACTGACTGAACTGTCCCGCTTTTTGCCGCGCCCAGAAACCAAAACCCGTTTTCTTCGTCAAACCATGCGTCATAGTGAGGGTGGGGACGCCGCAGAGCAGCATCCTGGCACGTCCACCTAAGTGGTGAGCACCAAATTGTCGCGGTGAACCATCTCTGGCTCGGCCACATAACCCAGCAGTTTTTCAATTTCGCTGGAAGCTTTTCGGCACAACAAGCGGGCTTCAGCGCTGGCGTAGTTGGCCAGACCTCTGGCAAAAGCTTTACCGTTCTCATCACAAATGGCAATGATGTCACCGCGTGAAAACTCGCCCTGCACACTTTGCATACCAATTGGCAAAAGGCTTTTGCCCTCGCGGGACAACTTCAGCACCGCACCTGAATCTACCCAGACCGCGCCAGGCAATTGCAACTGATCCACCATCCACTGCTTTCGCGCTTGTTGCTTTTGCGTAGGTGCCATCAGCAAAGTACCTATGTCCTCGCCCTTGGCTAAACGAAGCAACACGTCGGTCTCACGACCCCAAGCGATCACAGTGCTGGCACCCGAACCAGCTGCCCTTTTCGCAGCCAGTATTTTGGTGATCATGCCGCCCTTACCAATGCTAGAACCCGCGCCACCCGCCATGACTTCCAACGCGGGGTCACCAGCTTTGGCCACATGAACAAAGGTGGCCTGTGCGTCTGTTCTTGGGTCTGCGGTGTACAAACCTTTTTGGTCAGTCAAGATGACCAATGCGTCCGCCTCGACCAAATTGGCTACAAGCGCACCCAAGGTGTCGTTATCGCCAAATTTGATTTCGTCATTCACGACGGTGTCGTTTTCGTTGATGACGGGCAGCACTCTGTGTTGCAGTAACGTGAGCAAGGTGGAACGGGCATTAAGGTAGCGCTCACGGTCGGCCAAATCAGCGTGGGTCAGCAACACCTGTGCACTGCGCAGACCTTGCTCGCGCAATTTGGTTTCGTACATTTGCGCCAAGCCCATTTGTCCCACCGCTGCTGCAGCTTGCAGCTCGTGCAACTCGTGGGGTCGCGTGGTCCAGCCCAGTCGCTTCATGCCCTCGGCAATCGCACCGCTGGAGACCATGATGATGTCTCGAGCAGGGTCCGCCTTGGCCAATGTCGCCATTTGTCGACACCATTCACCAATGGCGGTTTCGTCTAAGCCCTTGCCTTCATTGGTTACCAAGCTGGAGCCCACCTTGACCACAATGCGTCTGGCGTCACGCAAGACCGAGGAGCTAGAGGCTTCTTTCATGGGATTTCATTGTCAATAGGCGTGGTCGGCATGACAGCAAAGCGCGGGTCTACCACCTCGGGTTCTTGGGTCGATTGAAATTGCGCTTGCAAATGGTCGTAAATGGCACGAACCAAGCTTTCACAACCTTCGCGGTTCAAGGCCGAAATTTCAAACACCGGTCCTTTGTACTTAAAGCGTTTGACAAAATCTTTCACCCGAGCCGCTCGTTCATCGATTGGCACCATGTCCAGCTTGTTCAACACCAGCCAACGCGGTTTATCGAAAAGTTCAGGATCGTATTTTTTCAGCTCCAGTGTGATGGCTTTGGCTTGCGCGACAGGGTCTATAGCCTCATCAAAAGGAGCGAGGTCGACCATGTGCAACAGCAAACGGGTACGCTGCAAATGGCGCAAAAACTGGTGACCCAAACCTGCGCCTTCGGCCGCACCTTCAATCAAGCCAGGCACGTCTGCCACCACAAAGCTCTGCTCCGCCGCCACCCTGACCACGCCTAAGTTCGGGTGCAAGGTAGTGAAGGGGTAGTCGGCAATCTTGGGTCTGGCGTTTGATATAGCGCTGATCAGGGTGGATTTGCCCGCGTTAGGCATCCCCAACAATCCCACATCAGCAAGCACTTTCAATTCGAGTTTCAAATTTTTACGTTCACCCGGCCAGCCAGGCGTTTTTTGACGTGGCGCACGGTTGATGGCGCTTTTAAAGCGCATATTGCCAAAACCGCCGTCGCCGCCTTTGGCGATCATGATGACTTCACCAGGCGTGAGCAATTCGTAAAGCACATCGTTGGTTTCAGCGTCAATCAGCAAGGTACCCACCGGCATTTTCAAGGTGATGTCGTCGCCTGCTGCGCCAAACATATCGGAGCCCATGCCATGCTCACCTCGTTTGGCCTCATGGCGGCGTGAAAAGCGAAAGTCGACCAAGGTATTCAAACTGGGATCAGCCACGGCAAAGACATGACCTCCACGACCACCGTCGCCACCGTTGGGGCCGCCAAATTCTTTGTATTTTTCGTGACGAAATGACACGCAACCATTCCCGCCGTCTCCAGCGATGATGTCGATAAAAGCTTCGTCAACGAATTTCATAGAGGTATCTTAAAGAACAAAGCCCCGACGAGCGGGGCTTTGAAGCTGACGTCGGTCAAAAACCTAAGCGTCAAATGGGGGTGACATTCACCATTTGCTTGTTCAAAGCGCCTTTGAATGAGAAAGACACATGACCTTCAACCAAGGCAAACAAGGTGTGGTCTTTGCCAATGCCGACATTGGTGCCGGGGTGGAACTTGGTGCCGCGCTGGCGAACAATGATGGCACCAGCAGTAATGTGCTCACCACCAAAGGCTTTTACGCCCAGCATTTTGGGTTTGGAATCGCGGCCGTTACGTGTTGAGCCGCCACCTTTTTTCTGTGCCATGTTTGTGTAACTCCTTAGGCTTGGATAGAGGCAATTTGCAATTCAGTGAATTGCTGGCGATGCCCTTGACGTTTTTGATAGTGCTTACGGCGACGCATTTTGAAAATGCGAACCTTGTCGTGCTTGCCGTGCGCGACCACCATGGCTTTAACAGATGCACCGGACACCAAGGGCGTGCCGACTTTGATTTCTGCGCCGTTTCCGACGGCCAAAACCTGATCGATCACAATTTCTTGGCCAACATCCGCAGCGATCTGTTCTACTTTGATTTTTTCGCCGGCTGACACGCGATACTGCTTGCCACCGGTTTTTATGACTGCGTACATACGAACCTCTGAAAGATAGACTCTTTTCCCCGCCAACCTATTTCAGCGGAGCCAAATATTTTAGCATGCGCAAGGGTTTTGTCACTGTTTTTAAGCTTTCAACACCCTGTCTCCCTATAATTAAGGCCTAATTACATACATTTACCACCTTGTCCAGCGCTCTCAATCCTTCACCCAAGCCTTTTTCTGGCCTGATTGCAAATGACATGGCTGCTGTGGACCTGCTCATAGGCCAGCGCTTGAGTTCAGGTGTGCCGTTGGTGGGCAAAGTGGCTCAGCACATCATCAGCTCGGGGGGGAAGCGTTTGCGACCCGTGTTACTTCTTTTGATGGCAGGCGCTTTGGGTTACAAGGGCAGCGATCACTTCAAACTGGCCGCCGTGGTGGAGTTCATACACACCGCGACACTGTTGCATGACGATGTGGTTGATGACTCTGGCATGCGTCGCGGCAAAGCCACGGCCAATGCTTTATTTGGAAACCCAGCCAGTGTATTGGTAGGAGATTTTTTGTATTCCCGCGCTTTTCAAATGATGGTTGAGTGTGGAGAGATGCGTATTTTGGATATCGTGGCTGACGCCACCAATGTCATTGCGGAAGGCGAAGTCATGCAACTCATGAATATGCATGATGCATCGCTGGATCAGCAAGGGTATTTGAAAGTGATTCGCAGTAAAACAGCTAAATTGTTTGAAGCCTCCACCCGCTTGCCTGCCATTTTGGTGAAATCCCCACCTGATGTGGAAGCTGCTTGCGCTTCTTACGGTCAAGCTTTAGGTACCGCTTTTCAAGTCATTGATGATGTGCTGGACTATGACGGTGACGCTGCGATGATTGGAAAAAATCTGGGTGATGATTTGCGCGAAGGCAAATCTACCTTGCCTTTGATTTTTGCCATGCAGCGCGGTACCCCTGACCAATGCCAGTTAATTCAAAAGGCGATTGAACAAGGTGATATTGCTGCATTGGCTGACATTGCAGACATCGTGCGCGCGACTGGCGCCATGCAAGCCACCCGGCAGGCTGCTGCGGAAGAAGCGCAGTTGGCGCTACAGGCTTTAGATGCTTTACCTTCAAGTGATTACAAAACTGCGCTGGCAGATATTGCAGCGCAAATGATCGATCGCCAGCACTGAATTGGCTAGTCGTAAAGGTACAAACTCAAAACATATGCCGCTGCAGAGATAAACGCGCTGGCAGGAATCGTCAGCACCCATGCCCACACAATATTACCTGCCACACCCCATCGCACTGCGCTTGGACGACGAATAGAACCGACCCCCACGATAGCGCCGGTGATCGTGTGCGTGGTGGATACGGGAATACCCAAAAAAGTCGCCAAAAACAATGTCAAAGCGCCGCCAGTTTCGGCGCAAAACCCGCCCACAGGTTTGAGTTTGGTGATTTTTTGGCCCATGGTCTTGACGATACGCCATCCACCAAACAACGTACCTGCCGCTATGGCCACGTAACAGGCAAAAATCGTCCAATAGGGGGGGTAGATTTCTTGTGAAGAAGCATAACCAGTAGCTATGAGCAACATCCAAATGATGCCAATGGTTTTTTGAGCATCATTGCCGCCGTGGCCCAAACTGTATGCCCCTGCCGACAACAACTGCAATCGGCGAAACCATTTATCCACCGATGAAGGCGGTGTTCTTAAAAACAACCAACTCACCAGCAACATCGTCAGTGAACCCAACAAAAAGCCCAATAGCGGAGAAACAAAAATGAACAACACCGTGCGCATGAGGCCTGAAAACAGCAACGCAGATGTGCCAGCCTTGGCAATCACACTGCCAACAATACCGCCAATCAAAGCGTGCGAAGAACTGCTGGGAATGCCAAAAAACCAGGTAATTAAATTCCAACTGATGGCACCTATCAAAGCGCCAAACACCACATGCACATCCACCACACCTGGCTCAACGATCCCTTTGCCTACGGTTGCAGCCACACTGAGTTGAAAAATGAACAGCGCAACAAAGTTGAAAAAGGCAGCAAACGCTACGGCCTGGGTAGGGCGCAGCACGCCGGTAGACACCACGGTGGCTATAGAGTTAGCTGCGTCGTGAAACCCGTTGATGAAATCAAACATCAGCGCAAGTAATACCAATACAACCACGACCCACAGAGCTGTCTGCATAAGCTACCCTGTCCTTTATTCAGGAATTTTCCAGAATGATGCCTTCAATCAAATTGGCAACATCCTCGCATTTGTCTGTGATGGTCTCTAGCAATTCATAAATGGCTTTGAGTTTGATGAGTTCTCGCACATCTTCTTCTTCACGAAACAATTTGCTCATAGCACGTCGCATCACATGGTCGGCATCAGACTCCAGCAAATCAATTTCTTGACAGGTTTTAAGTGCGCCTGCTGCGGTGTTTGCATCGGCCAGTTTGTCCATGAGTTTCACGGCATCATTGACGCGGGCACAGCATTTCACGCTGAGGTCAGTCAGCAGAAATATTTCTTCAGTCATGGTGCGCACGTTATAAAGAGACATGGTTTCGGCTGAATCTTGGATCAAGTCCACCACATCGTCCATGGTGTTAATGAGCGAGTGAATTTGCTCACGATCAAGCGGTGTGATGAATGTTTTATGCAATGCGGTACTGACCTCGTGGGTAATGCGGTCCGCGGCGCTTTCTGCCTTGTCAACTTCTCGGGTGTATTTTTCCCTGAGCACGGGATCATCAAAATGCTTGACCAAGTTGGCAAATGCCAGAGATGCCTCGACTATTCGATCCGCATGGCGGTTGAACATCTCAAAAAAGTCATTGTCACGAGGTAGGAGCTTTGAAAAAAACATGGGTACGACGCCTGTTTATGAAAGTTTTGTGACAGTGTAGCGTCATAAAAAAACCCGCTGCCTTGTGAGCAGCGGGTTTAGAGTTCTTTATCCTTTAACAGGCCACAAGGCCTGCGTGGGGATTAGAAGGACTTGATCAAACCAATAGCGTAACCGCTTGTGTTAGCAGTTGCGCTGGTGGATGTTTTACCAGCTTGAATATAAGCATACGTCATTTTGCTCAGGCTGTAATTAACGCCATATTGTGATGCTTTGGTCTTGCTTTCGCCAGATGTAGCAGAGGTTGCTGATTTAAGGTCGCCAGAAGAGTACCAAACAGTCGCGGCACCAATGGGTGCGCTGACAGATGTCATCTGTCCTTTTGCATATGCAGTGCCTAAGGCAGTTTTAGTCATGCCAATACCAACTTTGAACATGCCCAAGTCATAGGTAATTGTGTTTGACGAGTTTTTGGTTTTGTTTGTTGCGTTGGCGATAACAGTTTCGGCAGTTGTACCAACATACAAAGCGCCGTTGCTGTAATTCAAAGCATAGGATGTGCTGTCACCTGTTTTGGTAGGTGATGCTGTTGAGGTTGTAGCCTCGCCCAAAGCTTTAGCAACTTGAATACCAACACCAGGAATCAAAGTTGGTGCGGTGTATGCAATCAGGTTGTCAGTGCGGTTGGGGTTACCGGCGCCTGCAGCAACGTAGGTGCCCAAGCCAGAAAAGCCCATGGGGTCATTGGCGATGATATTGGAGAAGGCGAGATTGTATTGGCGGCCAATTTTGACGTCACCAAAACCACCACTCAAACCGATGAATGAGTTACGGTTTTCATATCCAGTTGCGCTGTAAGGGCCGCCATTTTGATCAGTATTCAAACCAATCTCTTGTTGGAAAGAGACTTTCAAACCGCCGCCCAGGTCTTCAGAACCTTTGAAACCAATGGCTGAACCGCCATTGTTTGTACCAGAGATGCTGGTTGTCTTGTTGGTGTTGGTGGCAGATGTCTTTGCTGTTTGTGATGTGTAAGCAGCGTCGATCGTGCCGTAGATGGTAGCGTCAGCCATTGCGCCAGTAACGGCGGCCATTGCTGCGACTGCAACGAGGGTTTTTTAACAGATTACTTTGATAAATACTTTAACCACTTGTTTTATATTAATTTTTCGGATTAAATTTTGATATACCTATTTTTTCGAAGTTATGTACTATGAACACAAAACAAAATAGTTAATAAATTTGTTGATTTTGTTATTTATTTGTATTTTAATATGATTTAAATAATTTTATTAATTATGATTAACTATATAAAAAAACAAATGAATACCTTATTGAAGACTATTCAGAAAGCATCCAACGATGGTGAATTCCACACCACGCGGAGTCGCAGTGCGGTGATCAAATCCAGCATGACGCAAGTGGAGGGATTGCCCAAGAAATTAAAGATTTTCCGTATTGCGGGAAGTAAGTTTTGGCAAATGCGCTACTTTGTACAAGGCAAGTACATCACCAAAAGCCTGAAAACGGTTGACCTGCCCGAAGCCATGATGTGCGCACGTTATATCTATGAAAGCCTGGCAGCAGAAGGCTTGGGGACCCAAGAAAAAAACGAGGACAACTACCCCGTTGGCATGAAAAACCAACAACTGCTGCACAACTTGGTTGAGGACATTCTGCAATCTGAGTTGGAAAAGGTGCAACGCGATGAAATTCGCCATAACTCCTATGTAATGACCAAAATTCGCTTGGAAGGTTTGATTTTTGAATTTTTGAAAGACAAACCCCTGCATAAGATAGATATACAGGTGTTGGAAGATTTCATTCGGCACATGACCGATAAAAAACTGTCTGCCTCCACCATGCAGGGCTATATCGCGCAAATGCGCAAAATCCTGCGCTTGCTAGAGCGTAAAAAAATTCTTTCATCCGTACCCAGTTTTCCTCCATTAAAAGCTCAACCCAACTCACGTGGGGGATTCACCGTCACCGAGTACAAAGCAATATTACGAAAATCTAAAGAATTACGCACCCAAACATTCACCGACTGGGGTGAAGGTAAACGGGCATGGATGCGCAGCGCCTATCACCAGATGCCAATGGAAATCAATTGGTTGATCCGTTTCATGGTTTACACCTTTATGCGCCCTGGGGATGTCAGACAACTGAAAAATCAACACATTGAAATCATCAACGGAAAATACCATTACCTGCGCTTAACCATGCCAGAGATAAAGCGCCATAAATCTGCCACTGTCAGCTTGGCACCAGCGGTACCACTGTTCACACACATTCTTGCCCACCAAACAGCCCAAGGCTATGGTGCGCCTAGCGACTACGTTTTTTTTCCAGAAGTCAAAAACCGTCGATTGGTGCTGGATATTGTGGGTTGGTGCTTTAACTGGATATTGAAAGAACTCGATCTCAAGCAGGGTCCCCACACGGCAACGACCGCACTTTTTACAGCCTACGCCACAGTGCCATTACTTTTCGATTGATTTACGGTGGCAATATCGATTTGCTGACCTTGGCTCGCAATGCGCGCACATCGGTGGAAATGATCGAAAAATTTTATGCATCCACACTGTCTGCTGAAATGAATGTCAGTCTGCTGCATAGCAAGCGCAGATAAAATTTGTCCTATCGGGGTGTAGCTTAGCCTGGTAGAGCGCTACGTTCGGGACGTAGAGGCCGGAGGTTCGAATCCTCTCACCCCGACCAACGCTGATTATTTTTTAAAGTTTCTCTTACACCATCAAGCAGTTGGGGTTTTTACAGTGAACCCATGGTTTCACTTTCGCCCTCTCCTATTCAGTCAGAGCAAGACCAACAAGCAGTCGTTTGGTTGGAAGCGTTTTTGACATCGGCTTTGACAGATGCGGCGTCTGATATTCACTTTGAGCCCTTTGAGCAAGTGCTGCGTGTCAGAGTGCGAATCGATGGGCAACTTCACGAGAGACCGCCGCCCAGCGCGCACCTGAAAGACCGCATCATTTCGCGTATCAAAGTTTTGTCTCGCATGGACATATCTGAAAAACGACTTGCGCAAGACGGACGCTTGCGGGTAACGCTACAAAATATTCAGGTGGATATGCGTGTCAGTAGCTTACCCACACTGCATGGTGAAAAAATAGTACTGCGTATCCAAGCTTTGTCTTCGCAACACTTAGACCTGCAAGAACTTGGTTACGAATCCACACAACTGCATGATTTGAAGAAGGCCTTACAGCAACCCAATGGATTGGTGTTGATAACAGGTCCCACAGGCTCAGGCAAAACCATCACGCTCTACAGTTGTTTGCATTATTTGAATGCTACACAAATCAATATCTCCACAGTGGAAGACCCTTGTGAAATCGTATTACCTGGAATCAACCAAATCAACGTCAATGAAAAGGCTGGTTTGGGTTTTGCTCAAACGCTTCGTGCATTGCTAAGACAGGACCCTGATGTGCTGATGGTGGGCGAAATTCGAGACAGCGAAACGGCGGATATTGCTGTTAAAGCAGCCCAAACAGGGCATTTGGTTTTGTCCACACTCCACACCAATGATGCACCCTCCACCTTGACGCGATTACACCAACTGGGCGTTGCAGATTTCAATATTGCAAGTAGCGTCATTTTGATCTGTGCCCAGCGATTGGTACGCAAGCTTTGCCCACACTGCAAATCACATACCAAAGAGGAGCAGCGCTACAAACCCGTTGGCTGCCACTTTTGTAACAACGGTTACAAAGGCCGTGTTGCTATTCACCAAGTCATGCCCATCACATCCAGCTTGCAGTCTCGCATGATGTCCAGCTTGGATATGCTCAGTCTCAGCGAACATATCCAACAATCGGGCGTACTGACACTTCGCCAAGCCGGTTTATTAAAAGCCTCGGCTGGTGTCACTTCCCATGAAGAAGTCTGGGCAGCCACATCGGTATGAGTACCAAGCTTCACAAGCAATGCCATTTCACACGTCAGCTGGCCACCTTGGTAGCAGCAGGACTTCCTTTGCTACAAGCGTTGGAATCTATTGCAAATTCAGAACAAGACACAGATCTTCAAACAATGATGACTCGCTTGTGCGGTTTGATTGAAAACGGTTCTTCATTTCACCAAGCGTTAGCACAAACCTCTGACTTCGATACCTTGTATATAGCGTTGGTAGGCGCAGCAGAGATTGCAGGCAATCTTGATGAAGTATTGGAACGCTTAGCTGTATTGCTTGAAAAACGCCAAGCTATCCATGCTCAATTTCGCTCAGCCTTGACCTACCCCAGCGCCATCCTCGTCATTTCTGTGTTGGTTGTCTGCGTCATCATGGTGTGGGTTGTTCCTGTATTTGAAGGTATTTTTGCTTCATTAGGCGCAGAACTGCCCATGTTGACGATGTGGGTAGTCGGTTTCAGCCGTTGGTTCAGCCATGGCGGTGTTTACACTGCTGTGGTCTTTTTAGCTTCTGGCAGTGCAGCGATCAGCTTGCTGATGCGCAATCCCCAATTTGATTTGTGGCGTGATACCCAAGTGCTTCGCGTACCTGTTGTTGGTCATTTGGTTCACAACATGCAATTGACTTTGTGGACGCTCACGCTATCCGATTTGCTGAAAGCGGGTGTTCCCATGTTGGATGCTTTGGAGGTCGTTGCAGCCAGCAGTGCCAACCGATTGCTTGGCATAGCAACCATTCGTGTACGCACCCTCATCAGTCATGGCATTTCTTTGGCTGACGCTTTGGCTAGGGTTTCCCCACCCTCCTCTCAATTTCGCTTGTTTCCCGTGTTATTGATACAACTGGTGGCTGTGGGTGAACAAAGCGGCTCTTTAGACACCCTGCTCGCCAAACTGGCACGCCAACTCGGCACCCAAGTCGATCATTTATTACTCAGCTTCACCCAACTTTTAGAACCCACTTTGATGGCCATTTTGGGCTTACTCATGGGTGGTTTAGTGGTTGCACTTTATTTGCCTGTTTTTCAAATGGGGCAAATGTTCTGAGAGTTCTAATAGACTGCGGATATGACATCCACAGGTTTTCAACGTATCGGCCTGACTGGCGGCATCGGCAGTGGCAAATCCACCTTGGGGCGCATGCTCATGACACGCGGCTTTGCCCTGATAGACGCTGACGCCGTCTCTAAGACTCTCACGGGTAAGGGAGGCGCAGCCATAAATGCCATTCGCGACGCATTTGGAGACAGTTTTATTGCTTCTGACGGCAGCATGGACAGAAACTTGATGCGTCAAAGGGTGTTTAGCCAGCCCCAAGCCAAAGCGCAACTGGAATCTATATTGCACCCTCTGATTCGATCAACCATTGAAGGCCAAGAGTCCGCATTCAAGGCCAAGGGTAAACCCTTGGTTATTTTGGATATACCTTTACTCACTGAGTCCGCCCAATGGCAACAAGCGTTAGACGGCATCATCGTGGTGGACTGCAGCCCAGCCAGACAAATGACACGTGTCATAGCCCGAAACGGTTGGACTCCCCAAGAGGTACAGGCCGTGATGAATGCCCAAGCAAGCCGAGAACAACGACTGGCCTGCGCCACCTGGGTGATAGACAACGACAGCGATGACCTCCAATATTTACAACAGCAAGCAGATGCTTGGCAGCCCTATTAATCGCTTTTAGCTCGCAAAAACCCCTGTTTCAGCGGTTATCATTTACAGGGTTGCTGTTTATAAACTTGCGAAGTATTGTGATTCTTTACGAACACCCTTTTAATGAGCGAATTCGCACTTACTTGCGACTAGAGTATTTGCTGGGAAGGTTCGAGCAACTTTTATTACGCTCCTCCGAAATCGATCACCACTTTGCCCTCACTACTCTGTTTGAGATTGTTGATGTCGGCGGGCGTTCCGATTTGAAGTCCGACATATTGAAAGAATTAGACAGACACAAACAACAGTTCAACAGCTACCGTGGCAACCCTTCGGTATCTGAAGAAGTATTGGACGAGTTACTTCAAAAAATAGACCAATGTTTAACTGGCTTCAATACGATTGGCAGTCGTATCGGTAACTGCGTTAGCGACAACGATTTTTTGACGGGACTTCGTAACCGTGTGGCTATTCCAGGTGGGACTTGTGCGTTTGACTTACCGTCTTACCATGCGTGGAAGCAACTTGACCCAGACGAGCGCAGGCATAATATTTTGAAATGGTCTGAACCACTCAAAGCACTGAACGACAGTGTGGTTTTACTGATGCGTTTACTGCGTGAGAGTGGTACACCACAACGTGTTATTGCAAGCAATGGACAGTTTCAACAAGCCTTGCCCCAAGGTCGCTTTCAAATGATGCGGGTTTTTATCGATCCCACATTGGGTTTGGTGCCAGAAATCAGTGGTAACCGCATGATGGTTTGGGTTCGACTTATCCATCAAAACTGGGAAGGCAAACCTCAGACAGCATCAGAGACAGCCGAATTTGAAATAGAACTCTGTTCTTGAGTTAGCCATGCCAGCACGGGCAATGTGCCTGGCAATACCGGTGAGACTTCGACAGGTAAATGCTGCCACGCAAACGACTGTGCTTCTCGCATTTGCAACTCACCTTGCCATTCCCAAACTTTAAAAAAATGCAATTGAACCAAGGCATGGGGGTAATCAACGCACTCAGACTGCCATACCGTGCAGCGCTTGACCTCGATACCCAACTCTTCTTTCAACTCACGTGCAAGCGCCTGTTCAGCAGACTCACCCGGCTCGATTTTTCCACCCGGAAATTCCCAATACCCTGCATATGCTTTACCCAGTGGTCGGGTAGTTAATAAAAAACATCCGTCCGATCGAATCAATACACCCACAGCCACTTGGGTACGCGAGGAATCAATGACCACCACGTCGACCTGCGAAATCTCTGGCAAATTGAAAAGCCACTCGACCGCTGCGAGAACCGCGTTCTAAAGCCCAAACCAAGGCTTCAGGATGGGATGCGTCACGTTCGTTGGCAGGAACACCCATCGACGATAACCACTGGTCAACGATCAGCAAGTAGGCTTCTTGGCCGAATGGGTAAAAACTGATCCATAAACCAAATCGCTCTGACAAAGAAATCTTCTCCTCAATCACTTCGCCAGGATGCACTTCGCCATCGTCGGTATGGCTGTAGGTGAGGTTATCTTTCATGTACTCAGGCAATAAGTGACGTCGATTGCTGGTGGCGTAAATCAGCACATTGGGCGTAGCCGCAGCGACAGTGCCATCGAGAATAGATTTGAGGGCTTTATACCCAGGTTCGCCTTCTTCAAAACTCAGGTCATCACAAAAGATGATGAATTTTTCAGGCCGCGCGGCAACCACCTCAATGATGTCGGGGAGGTCCACCATGTCTTGTTTATCAACTTCAATCAGGCGCAAACCTTGTGAGGCATACGTATGCAAACACGCTTTGATCAACGAGGACTTACCCGTACCGCGTGCACCTGTCAGTAATACATTGTTGGCAGGCAAACCTTGCACGAATTGCTGCGTATTGCGTTGGATTTTTTCTTTTTGACTGTCAATTTCCTTCAAATCATCCAATGACAGAGTGGCCACATGTTTGACTGGCTCTAAGACGCCATGACCGGTATGGCGTTTGCGGTAACGAAAGGCAATGCTGGCCTGCCAATCAGGTGCATGAAGCGCTTGGGGAAGTACAGACTCAATGCGTGCCATCAAGGTCTCGGCTCTGAGCAGCATGCGCTCTAAATGCTCATTCATGGCCATA
>Ga0214919_10006477_pt1 | contig 16095 bp, 13 predicted proteins | sample LL1503_MetaG_FD_177994 | JGI IMG/M metagenome (GOLD analysis project Ga0214919, IMG submission 177994) | Freshwater microbial communities from Lake Lanier, Atlanta, Georgia, United States - LL-1503 | ecosystem: Environmental > Aquatic > Freshwater > Lake | place: USA: Georgia | collected... | reverse complement strand
ATTTTATTGATTATTATAATTTATAATATCATTATTATAATAATTATCGTCTCATAATGAGTATAGAAACCTTTGTTTTTCCAAACGGTTTTCGTATCATATATGAAAAATCTTTGAATAAAATACCAATATGTGCAATGCAAGCGTTTTGTGATGTTGGTTCAGCGTATGAAACTGACGACATTCGCGGAGTTTCCCATTTTATAGAGCACATGTGTTTCAAAGGCACCAAAAATTTACCCGCCACCAAAGAAATATTAGTCAATTTTGATAAAATTGGCGCGGATTTCAATGCATATACCGAAAAAAATTACACATGTTATACATTAAAATGTCACAATGATAACATCGAAAATAGCATGTTCATCCTGTCGGATATGTTGTTGAATTCTATTTTCAAAAAGAGTGAATTCAAAAAGGAAGAGCAAGTGGTCATCGAGGAGAACATCCGCGATTCCGACGAACCTGAAATTATTATTGACGAAAATGCCGATCGTTTATTGTATGAAGGTAGTTCGTATGCCGAGTCCATTGATACTTTGGATTATCACAAAAAATTATTCAATTACGAAGCTGTTTTGAAATTCTATAAACTGTTTTACATTCCTTCTAGAATAATCCTTAGCGTAGTTAGCAGCGTTTCTTTTCAGAAAATCAAGAGATTTGCGGAAAAAAGTTATTTTTTGAAATATCGCGCCAACGAATATTCAAACCTATCTCACAGTTATCATATTAATCCTATTATAACTCCACAACATGAAATTAAATACAGTTTACAGGTCAAATCAAATATTAACACCACACATCTATATTTATGTTTTCGCACAATGAAAGTGGACAAATATAAATTGAATATATTAAAAACCATATTAAGTAGTTCGTTTAATTCTCGACTGTTTATGTTGTTGCGCGAAGAGAACGGACTGACCTATACTTCGGATGTTTTTACCAACTACAATGGTGCCAATGGCGATTTCATTATTTACGCTGAAATGAATAACAAAAAACTAATAAAAAATGGTGCAAAAAAGGGAGTGTTGCCTTTACTAATAGATTTAATCATCGATCTGGTTGATAAAGGTATTACGGCAAACGAACTGAAAGTAGCCAAAGGATATTTGAAGGGGTCTATGACAATTAATATGGAAAACAACGACGAAATGGCTGCACATAATGGCTTATATTGTTTGTTGCATCCGGGTGAAGAAATGATTTCTTACACGAAATTGTACGATAAATTTTATAAAAAATATACGGTGGAAGATATCAACCTTCTTATCAAAAATTACTTTTTAAAATCGAACATGTCTGTCTGTTTGGTAGGTGAAAATTTACCTTCACTCAAAAATATAAAGTCCCAGTGTGAAAAAATAAAATAAACATAAATAATATAGTATAATTTATGTTTAAAAGCGACATTTTAGGATATGTACTTATCACTTTTATTGTCGTTATTTGTTTATATATTTATTTTGATAGTGATTCCTTTCAATTAAAATGTATTGTTTCCACTGTGGACGGTAATAAATATTGCGTACGCGAGCGCGCAAATCTTCAAAAAGCGGCGGACCTGTTGGCAAAAATCACAGAGAAATGTAAAAAATTAGTGGCATATGTCGGCGAAAAGCACCCAGATAATGAAGATGTTGCGCGCTTGGTAAAAGGTTACAATCCCAAAAAGATAATGGAAACATTACCCACCAGTGAATATACCGCCTATAGCGAGAACAAGGGAGAAAAATTGGCCTTCTGTCTGAATAAAGTAAAAACAGAAGCGGATAATTTGATCGATGAACACACCCTGATGTTTGTCGCAATCCACGAATTATCACATGTTATGACCAAGTCCATCGGCCATAAGAGTGACTTTTGGCAAAATTTCAAATTCCTTCTGGAAAACGCCAAAGAAGCCGGGATTCACTCACCAGAAGATTATAAAAAATCTCCCCAGCAATATTGTGGTATGACTATTCATGACAATCCCTATTATGATGCTTAAAATATAACGGCACCGTCGTATAGATGTGATGATGGATATTTTCCGACCATTGTTCCCTGTATTACAATGTGTGGTTCTGCCCAATACACTTCAAGATCTAGATCTTTCAAAACAGTATTCAACCAAAAATCTACCGGTGAATCGATTTTGTAGGAAATGTTATCGAAATAATTCACTATTTTTTGTGCACAATCCCTTGTAATAACATACGAATCAGTACACCTAGTTTGTAGTTTTTTATAAACATTGCAATTTGAAATTATATTTTCTTGGGGAATATGTAAATTGCAACCATGTCCAACAAAAAACATGTCAAAATTAGAGGGCAGTTGGTGAATATAATAATCGAATAATTCCACAAAATTATCGTGCAGTATTGCATCGTCTTCTAGTATCAGGGCTCCTTGGTATTTTGCGGCAATTTCTTTGTAAGCATACAGATGCGACAGTGTAATGGCGATTTGACACGGTTGATAACCTTCTTCAAATTTTTGTTTGTCTTCATATGTTAACTCGTCACGATCGTAATGTTCTATAAATTCGTAATTTGTAAATCTGAATTTTTCAAATTGCTCTATTATGTCCCTTTTTCTCGAGTGTAACTTTTTATAATGTATCACAAATATCTTCATAATAAATAGTATTATTATGAATCACTTTATATGGTTTTACATCCGGCGTAAATATCTTCTGGAATTTTCGTATATTTCGTTATATTTTGGGTCATGCCAATCGTGCGGTAAAATAGGTTCAAATAAATTAAAAATATCCGGATACCTGTATTTTCTGCCGCGCGTATCACATGTTGTGCAGAGAAAATCGGTAGCGGAACCAATATCTAAAAATATACCTTTGGGATACACTTTGGCTAGATCAGCAATCAAAATTTTTGCGGACATGCCACATGCAGTTAATATGATGGGTTGCTCTTCGTCATCTATTTTCAATTTAATATGATCCAAAAGTTGTTCATAGTGGCTTTCAAACCAATTATTGAAAGGAACATGTATCATCTCGTCCACCTTAAATAGATCCTTTGCCTTTATCAAAAGAGGATTGCATATCATTATCTTTTTTAAAGAAGAATCTTGAATTGCCTTATAAAGTGCCACCTTTTTCTCTAATTGATCCGTCCCGAAATCTTCGTCTCCAATAATGAATGTGTGATAATACGCCCATTTTATTTTATTTTCGTCAACCAATGATTTCCAATAATTGGTTACACTTTCATTTTCCCACGCTCCAATATAGGCGTTATCTAAATCGTTGACAATATATTTGAAAGATTCAATGATTCCTTGGCCTTTTTTCTTACTGTACGAATCATTATCACAATTTACATCGCCGGCCTCCGGAACATTTCCATAATTTGCACATATATATTCACCGTCACCATATTTTGAATAACATATGGGGGTTTTATTCTGAATACATGTCGTTAATTTTTCAACAATGTTCTCTACCTGCATTTATATGTATATAAAACATTCACATATTTAAATAGTTTTCACTGAAAATAAGATGCCACATGTGTTCAAGCACATAACCGTGTTTTTCATCTTCCAATAACCAACTCTTTAATTGAATATAAAATTCTCTGGGTCTCAGTCGAACCTTGTCTCTGTGTAACAGTAAAAATGAACAAGTCTCTGTAGTATATTGATAAGGTAGGTTAATATCGAATTTTCGACAAACATCATGTATCACAGTTGGGTACGGAAAAGTTTCCAATTCACAGTATCCGTTACATATAGTCCTACTGTAGGTCGCCCAACCGGCTTTCCACGAAGTGGCGTAGTGATGAAACAATTTTTTATCGTTTATAGCATCTTCGGTTATTTTACAAAAAACAGATGGATCTGGTATATGGTTGTCGGTATCATCTTGAATAAGCATAGTATACTCTTTTAGGTTGTCATAATTTTCAATGATGTGTCGTAAATAGGTTTCACCTTCTCTGCCAATGTTCTCTACGCGCTTAACTGTTATGTTTTCCCCGGACAAATCGCAGGCTTTGGGTAACACTGACTCCGATTTATCATATACAACAACATGTGCACTAGGAAATAAATCGATGGTGTGTTTATAGTAAGGATTATTGTAATAAGCAACTACAATCTCCAACATCCTATATTTGTCGTTTATTGTTTATTTGTTATTTTATTATTTATATAAATCAATCACAAAAATATAAAGATTTTAAAACCAATGTAATAATGGATAGTATTTTTATTACATTGACTCATTATTCCATAAATAATGATGCATATCCGTGGTATATACCAAATCGACACACTGGCGTTGGCAACATGTTGTTTCAAATTTCTGCAGGGATCGCTTACGCTGCAAAATACAACCGAGTACTTTATGTACCCGGACTAGAAACATATTTGAAATTGGAAAATTTGGATAAATATGATACCATATTCCGTAACATTAATTCGGAATGTCCGCCCGAATATTTACAGGTCATGGCCCACCCCATTAAATTGTCTGGTGAAGAAAATCGCGAATATATTTTGGATATTAAGCCATTTGGTAACATGAATTTTTTCGGTTATTTTGAAAATTACCGCAATTTAATTGAATATCGATCCGCAATTTTGGATTGTTTTCGACCACCTTCTTACATGATAAGTTATATTCATAAAGTGTTCCCTGTGGTTTTAGAGGAAAATGTTTGTTCAATCCATGTTCGTTTAGGTTCGGATTATTTTAAAATCGCCAATTTGCGCAGTCAGTTGGGCGAATTCCAGCGAGGGTATTTGGCGTGTGTGGATCACATGCTCCAGACTAAAAACATTAAAAAATTTGTGGTTCTTACCGATAATCGCGAATACTGTCAATATATTTTCGATCAAAACCCGAAATATGAAGGCATTGAGTTCATTTATTCCGACGAAAAGGATTATGTAGACATTTGGATCATTTCACTCATCAAAAACAATATCGTTTCTATGTCTACTCTGGCTTGGTGGGGTTCATTTTTGAACGAACATGCAGATCAGTATGTTGTTTGTTACGAGACAAATCGTCCGGATTTGCATTATCCTGGCTGGACAGTGGTACCCAAAGCCGTTCCTAATCCGAATAATTGAAGGGAAATAAAATAAATACCTTAAGTATATTATGTCAAAATTTTCGACAATAAAGCGCATTTGTTCAAACTGTTTACATTATGCGGAAATTTCCAGTATAACTGACATTTTTCCTAATGATAAAAAGAAATGTACTAAATTCAAAAATGCGGTATTTAGACAGCCGGAATTATCACCAGAAAAGGATTATACTTATCATACTGTATTTACGGCAAGATACAATAAAAAGCTGTGCGGCAGTGAAGGTAAATATTTCACACCCAAATATTTATAATTTTGTTTCGACCCACAAATAGGCCGAAACAAAATACCACATTATACCCTTGAAGATTTATAATGGTACATTGTCCCATTTTATTTCTTCGTTAGTCTAAAACATCACAAAATAATTCGGAGTAGATACATTGAAACAGGTTTGCGGTCTTTCTACCACCACCTGGACTTTTGAAGAATCTTGAAACATTTGGTTCATGTACTCTATATCAAATGCAATTGATTGCCAAATGATGAAACCATTGTCGGTTCTTTTGATTAAATTGCTGTAATATCGTTCCTTATGTATCGTATCAATCTCCGTATAGCAATAGTTGGAAATAAAAAATAATTTACCAGAAGGGACAGTTGTGCCATATGTTTCGGCTTCATGAAATTCATATGGTACTGTTATACTATCCTTATGCAAACTCAAATAAAATTTAGTAAGATTATTAACATCCGGCAAATCAATTATATTATATTTTACAATATGAATATTAAGTATTTTTGCGAAATGATCGATTGCCAAGAATAATCCACCATAACCACAACCAAGTTCAACTATATTCTCACAGCCAGTCGTTTTGTAATAATTCAAAATGACCAATGCATGGTAAACATAACGAAGCGATGTGGGAGAACAGGAAAGAATGGTTCCACTGTTTGTAACATAGGTGCTTTTTACCGTATTACCAAAAAGGTCATTCATATTAAGATATTTGATCAAGTCATCATCCGAAATTTCAGGAAATTCCTTAAAAATAAGTTTTAAATACTGTTCACCAAGTCCCTCAGTAACATGTTCCAATATACTATTGTATGCTTCATTGTTTTTGAAATTCAGGTATCTGTCCTCAGGATCTTTTAATTCTTCATTCCTTAAAAAATTGCAATATGATTCAAATGAATTCGACATTTATATAATACACTACATTACATCTTTATATATTATTTTACTCTAATTAAAAATATATACCGTAAATAATATAAAATATAGCTTGATTTAATATCAATGTTGGATGTGAACCAAATTGTTACGGGAGAAAAAATTCAATCAATTGCCGATGTGTATATTGGTACCAATTATTATTTCAACTACAACCCTCATCTTTCTTCTCAGAGACATAAATTTAAAGATATAACAGAAATAAAGACACATTATTATAACCCGAGAGTCGTTTATTGTTACGGTGATTTGATTGATGCGCTTGGAAAAATAATACACTTCTTTATAAATCCATTCGTTTTAATTACACACAATTCGGACAAAAATATTGTATTGGAAGGATCGGTAACCGATATTTTGAATTGTCCAAAATTAATACGGTGGCATGCCCAGAATGTAGATTGCTTACACAATAGGTTGCATTTTATTCCCATTGGTATTGCCAATCGCCAATGGGAACACGGTAATCTCAGTATATATCAATTTATATGTGAAAACTATGACATACCTTCCATGAAAAATAAGGCAGTTTTTATGAATTTCAAAATAGAAACGAATCCTGGAAAACGCATGATATGCTACGAAACATTGTTTGATAAAATACCATTTTTGCAGTTTACTTCTGCCAAAGATAACATATTGCGTATGCTTGAATATCAATTTTGCATATGTCCCGAAGGAAACGGCATAGATACGCATCGTCTTTGGGAGTGTTTTTATTTGCAAATTGTGCCGATTGTTTTAAGCAGTACTTTTACTAGAAACATCCAGGAAACAACTGGCCTGCCTATGATTTTATTAGAATCTTGGAAAGACTTTGACCGTACTACATTGCCCAAATATGAGACCTTTGATTTTGGTCCGGGTCAAAAATATCTTCAGTACAATCATTATGTAAAACAAATAATATCATAAAAATAAAACATAAATAAATTACCCTAATAATACCATTATAATATGTTTATTGCATTGAGTTTCATAGGGACATTACCAGAATATATTATTGATACAGTTCATCAGTCACGATTATTTTTTTTTCACGATATATATTTGATCATTGATGATATGAATTCACCACATCTCAAAAGTCTACAGAAATACAATGTGAAAATTGTCGATTATAAGGAAGTTAAATCCGCCGAATTTTTACAATGTTACGAAAAAAATCAACATAAGTTCATTTTATTATCTGGTTTGAATGAGCGGTTTGCATTATTTATGAGATCTATCGAACGATTTTTTCTCCTGTATTATTTGATGCGTAATTACGGTATATCCGACGGATTTTTCATGGAATTGGATAACTTGATTTATGAAGACCCTCATGTGTGGTTACCTGAATTCTCCAAATACGAGTTGTGTTATATGTTTGATAACGATAAACGATGTGCATCCGGTGTAATGTATGTAAAAACATTCAACAGCTTGGTTAGATTTTTAAATTTTACAATAGAATACATCAATAACTACAATAATCCGGAGGAGTGGTTGAACGAAATGACAATACTTTATGAATATAACAGTTATGCACAAGGACTCAATGATGTGCAAATTATTCCAACACATTGGGATGCTGTTCGATATCCCAACTCGTCTGAACACTATGGTAAGTATGGTAAATCTATTTTCGATGCAGCGGCTATCGGAATTTTTTTATTCGGTAATGATCCACTTGCATACAAATGTCCCGCAGTGCCTGGAGTAAAAAATAAATTCTCAATGGTAGATTATACCGTTTATAAACATGATTGGATTGTGGATAATCAGGGAAGAAAAATACCGCACATTTATGATGGTAAGGAATGGATTAAAGTTAATAATTTACATATTTATACCAAGGATTTGAAAAAGGCATTATCAGTTCCTTATTAATTAATATAAATACAAGCGATTATATTAATTATTTATTCATGCATATAGCACTAAGTTATGTTGGGAAATTACCGGAATATATTATCGAGTGTGTACACCAAATTCGATTATTCACCGATGTTACCATATATTTGATCATTAGTGACATAAAATCGACACATTTATCAAAATTACAGGATGTCATATTGGTGAATTATAAAGATGTTTATTCTAAGGAATTCAATGAATGTATGAAACATAATTTTCAGAAATTCTTATTGACACCAGACAAGGATCGGGAAGATTTGTTCATTCGCTCTGTCGAACGCTTTTATATTTTACAGAATGCAATGAAAAAATATGATTTAACGAATGTGTTATTTATGGAGTTGGATAATTTGATCTATGATGATCCTAGAAACTGGTTAGAAGAATTTACGAGACATGACATGTGTTACATGTTTGACAATGTGAACCGCTGCTCTTCTGGTATTATGTTTGTTAAAACCCCGGATAGTATTCAAGGAATGTTGGATTTTTTTATAGAAAAAATTAATGAACCCATGGGCGAATTTATTAATGAAATGACATTGCTATTTAAATATTACGAACATGTAAAAAATTGTCATATTTTCAAAATAATACAATTATTGCCAACATTTTGTAAATCTGGAGACATGCACGAATATGCTATGCAAAATTACGGTAAATATGGCGAGACTATATTCGATGCTGCTGCTCTAGGAATTTTTTTGTTTGGCGCCGACAAATGTTTATCGGATAATCCAGATTTCAAGAAGGATTATTCTTCTGAAAAATGGGAGCTTTCGTACATTGATTATACTAAATATCAAACCAAATGGGAGTCAGATAGTGAAAATAGATTAATCCCTTACATTCTTTTACAGGACAGATGGATAAAGATCAATAATTTGCATATTCACTGCAAGGATTTGAAAAGAGGGTTATCAAAACCATGTGTATAATTTCACCCCCTTTGTGGTTGAATACAAATACGCCATTTCTCTGACAAATGCTTCAATTGTATTAGCGTAAATGGCTTATAAAATATAATAATTTACTATATATATAGTAAATTATGGATCATTATGAGGTATGTTTATTGGGAAAAAACAATAACATAGTAAAAACCATTTTATTCAACGGTAAAGATGATGATAAACCAATATCTAAAAATAAAATACATTCAAAACAGGTGATTCATTTAGATGATTCTATTCGTATTATCAAAAATAAAATATTGAAAGAGTTGGGACTCACCACTGTATCCTATAAAGAACTTTATTTGTTTTCAAAATGTCGGTTACAGGATTCATTGTTGGATATATATCGATTCCTTACAAATCAAGATACGGAATTACTGACTGCTGATAAATTTAGTAATTTTCTTGCCAATATTGAAAAAACGGGACTGTTAGAAAAACTAGGAAAAAAGGAGACTTTTAGTTACGATGATGTAATGTCAGTTTTTGAAGGTACGACCGATATTTATATTGATATACCCTTGGGGCAAAAGATGGATAAAAAGGACTATTATTTTTTTGTTTCAAATCCATACAATTTCAAAAATACGGAGCACACAAGTACTTCCTTTTACATCGTTGAAAATACGCTCCTGTTGAATTACAGTGATCTTTTAAAGAATACTATTTATGTCTGTCTAGCCGAAGATGTATTGGAGCATGCTACAACACATGATTATGATACGGAATATATTGTTCAGTACTATTTCCCCTTTTTATACAAGGACAATATCAACAATGTCAGTCGTCTTATCGAAGAAAAACAGCGATTAATCGAAGAAACTAATTCAAATATTACCGATTTGACTTGGAAATTGTACGAAACGGTCGACACATTTTATGATATTTTTTATAAGCGAACCACCAATCTGTCGTATGTGAAAATGGGCATTACTTCGTTTAAACTGATTATACACAGTGATTTTAAAAATGTTCTCCCACTTGACACTATATTCAAAAATATACATTCGAATAAACAGATACCTTTCATAAAATACAACCCCGGATTTCGCATGGAAAATCTGTATCGTATATACAGTGAGAAAATTTCAACAACCGGTAAAAAAATACCCTTTTTAAAAAATGCCGAAATTTTTCGCCTATCGCGAGAACTGGGTAAATCCGGTCAAATTTCTCTTTACATTCGTGACGATTTTCAAGGTTATCCGATTGAATTATACATGAATTTTCATAAAGACGGTAAAATTTATATTTCTTCTAATTTACAAAATCCGTTGCCTCTTTATGACGACAGATTCGAAGATAAAAAAACCACATTGGAATTGTTGCTACAAAATTTCCTGAATCCGATTCTCGATAATTTGAATAGTTCTCTGTACGAAACCGGTTATAAAATTAAAACTGTCACTTCTTTGAGTGACAGCAATATTGAGGTGGATGCGATTAATTATTATTACGAGATGAGTGTTTCGAAAAAAATCGATCTGACCAAATACAAGGGATGTATAAGCAGCATATTCTTGATTGAAAATACCGATTTGACATCTGAAAAGGGCGCCGCGTTAAAATTAAAACGCGTCGAAAATTATCAAGAAATGGATGCAATTACGCAATTTATTCACGACGAATACAACAAAACCCACGATGTTGAACATGTTATCAACGAATTGATGAAGCAAATGCAAATGTCCGAAGAAGAAGCCAGAGATCATGTTGTACGATTCTTTGGAGAACATACTATATTGCAGGGTAAACTGTTGGAAAACAACGGGTTTCCTGTACACATAAAATTACTTCCGATTGAAAATAGGGTCACCATTCTTGCAGAAGAAATCAAATCCATCAAATACATTGATATTTTAACTATTTATTTGGATAGTATCATGCGCATGTACCAAGCCCCTGACTCCAGTCCTTCCGTAGAGAAAATGCAATCTTTATGTAAAAAAACGGTGGACTACAGTAATGTAGATAAAAGTAAAATAGAAACGATCGTGTTCTCAAATGAAGAAAATACCAAAAAAATTGTTCAGCCCATCATGTTTTCGGAAACGAATGACGACTTTTTCGAAACCGAGGTGCCTATTAATGATTCCGAAATCGAAATAATTGTTAAGAAAAATATTGAACAGGAGGATAATGATGAGGACGATGTTTTATTCGGCATGGATGTGGACGATGAGTTCGAAGGTGGTGCCTCGCACGACGGAGTCGGAGCGAGGGCTGGGCACGACACCGACGACTCGGAAAAAATAGAATCAAATGTGGAAGGTAAGGTCCTAAAAAATCCGAACCCTTTCCAGGATAAGATTGAGAAATTAGACTCGGCGCTTATTTTGAAAAGTGAACAGGGGAAATACAATCCTTATTCCAAAACATGTCCTCCCGCGGCACTGCGACAACCGGTGATTTTAACGGAAGAAGAAAAGGAAGCCATCGATACAAATCATCCCGGTTCCTACAGTACAGCTATACACTACGGTTCAAATCCCGAAAAAAAATACTGGTATATTTGTCCGAGATATTGGTCTTTCAAAGACAATGCGAGTCTTACAGAGGCAGAGGTTCAAGAAATTCTCAAAACGAACCCAAAGGCCATTATTCCCGCGAAAGCCAAAACTATTCCCAAAGGTTCATTCATCTACGAATTCAATGCCTCCAAGGAACATATGGACGAAAAAGGCAATTATATTACCCATTATCCGGGGCTTCAAAAGGATAAACATCCAGAATTCGAGTTACCGTGTTGTTTCAAAAAACCTCAAAAAATAGAAACGGAAACGGTCGAAAAATCAAAGCGTATCAATAACTATGTTATAAGCGCAAACAGTTATCCTATACCGCAAAGTAGATGGGGGTTTCTTCCTTTGCCGATACAAAAATTTTTCAAAACCAACAACAATCAATGTACATCTAAAGAAAATTCCGCTTTGATACAGCCCAATACCCCATGTATTCTTCGATTTGGGGTAGAACAAAGTGAGAACCAGTCTTTTTTGGCATGTTTTGCCGATATTTATGCTTACGATCAAGAACTAAAATCGACCCCAACTATTGCGGAAATACAAACAATAATCGCAAATGCAATTACATTGGACCTGTTTATTCGCTATCATAATGGTTCTCTTTTTTCTATTTTTAGAAAGGATCACGATAATTCGTTAGACCAGGTGCATATCAAAAAATATGCCAAGACCAAATTTTACAAGGAAATCAACACTTCGAATCCAGAAGAACTCGAATTATTAAAAGAAACTATTCTGTCTTACGAGAACTTCTTGAAATACATTCAGGATGAAAAATCCTATATAGATCATACCTACATGTGGGACATTATCTCGCAACCAAATTCGAAGCTGATTTCTGACGGACTGAATTTGGCTATTTTAAAAATTGTCAAAAACGATGCAATAGAAGTAATGTGTCCTACGAGTGCCTATTCTAAACAGGCATTCGACCCCAACAAAAATACCCTGATTTTACTAAAACAGGATGATTATTATGAACCCATTTATTTGTATGAGTTGCGAAATAATAAGCATCACAATGCCAAACTTCTGAGTGTGAAATCTAAAAACGAAACGGTACGCAGCATACTGAAATCTATTGAAGAAATATCGTCCGGTTGTAAACCGTTGAACAGCTTACCAAAGCTGTATCACTTCAAAAGAAATATTTACGCAGAAGAAATCGTCGAGGTTCTCAAAAAACACAATTATACTATTTATTATCAGGTTCTCAACTATCAAACCAAGACAGTTGGATTTGTAGTTTCTGCGACAGAAGTCGGTGATCACTTTTTTGTGCCATGCTCTCCTTCGGCGGCAGTTCAGAATTATGAACAGGTATTGATCGATAAAATTGAAGATTGGAGAACTTTTGAATCAACCATCAAAGAACTAACTTCACTTTATTCCAAAACAAACGGACAGATCAAATGTTTGCCCAAAGTAAAAGTGATTGATGATAATTTGATTGTTGGTATTTTGACTCAATCGAACCAATATGTGCGTATATCGCCACCCATCGAGAACACACCAGATATCAATGCCGAGAGTGAATTAACTACAATAAAAGCGATGGATTTTATTGAAGCGGACAAGCTGATCACGACAGATACGAAATACGATAATAAACGCAAAAAAATGATACGCAATATTCGCTTGGAAAGCAAATTTTATCGTATATTCAGATCAAATGTTAGAAATCTTCTAGGGTATTATGAAAATCGACATGTAAAACACCAAATCATGGACATGTTGGAAAATTTGGCCTTTTCATACAAACAAAAACTGTACAAAATAGAGAAGATATTGAGAAGATTGGTAGATGATTCTATCGTATTTAAAGAATTGAAAGAGGCCAGTATCGACTATCTATCTAACAATGAACATTTCAACGATTATATGCAATGTAAGAAATGTGATACATACAATGTTTGCTCTTCGAGTACGAGCGGTAAATGCCAACTGAATATTCCCAAAAAGAATTTAGTGATGGGCATGGATAATGAAATACTATATTACGGTAAATTGGCCGATGAACTTTTGCGTTTCAATCGTATACGCTCCTTTATTTTAGAGCCCGTTTATTATTTGAATTTGACCAACATTGAATATAAAATAAATAATGACGAGGTTCTCCTGTTGGAATCCTTTATAAAATCGGAAAATTTTTCTGACCTGAGAATTTTCAATTTCAATGATTACATGCAAAATATTACCTACGATATCGCCGAACCAGAAATATCACAGCATTATTCGAATAAAGTAAGTGTGTGATTATTCTGTATTATCCGTCTTATCCGTTTTATGTTTCAGAGTCATTAACGGCTGAGGACAATATGCTGTATAATCACATGTGTCGAAATAAGTTTGGTCCACCTCCCCTATCCAATCTACGAGTGTGACATCCTTCAACAACAATTTCAATCGTTTTCTACCGTAAACTCTGTGTGCGTTCCAAACAATGGAATCCTTTCCGATGGGTATTCCTAGAAGCATGTGCCCATCTGCATTTAGTTTTTCTACCATTTGATCCATTGCTTTTAAGTCACCATTGGGATCAATTGGATCTCCGTAACGCCCTAGACCGGAATGCTCAATGGAAGAATACGAAATAATTATGTCGTATTTTTTACCAGAAACCACAAAATCGTCATAAGACATTATTTTCAAATCGGGGTGGGTGCAAACTGGCGGATTGTATTCAACCGTGGTAACATCTTTGATACCATTGTTCATACAGATACATTCAATCCACGGATCAAGAGAACCAATAACTGCGACAGATTTACTCGGAAGATCCTCAATTTTTTGTAATCCGGTCACGATTAATTTTGCTGCGTTGTAACAGTCAATTCTTGCACCATTCGTAATAATATTATCATAAGTTGTTTGTTCCAACATGTCGGACATTACCTTGTCGTCCCATACGATGCTGACTTCTATGGTGCTGTCAAAATACCAATTTAAAATTGGTATTTCATGATTCATAGTAAATTCAGATATGTGTTCTACGGGTATTTCTCTGGGCGGTTCAACTGGAATAGACGACATCACTTATTTATATATTTAATACAATTTGTTTAAATATATAATTGTTTAATTATATCTATTTCTAACGAATGAACTAATCTACCTCCTCGATCTTGGGATCGACCTGTGGCATCTCCTCAGGTACCTTGGGCATGCCACCAGGCGGCATGGGCACACCCGTCGGGTGACCCGGCTCGGTGCTCATGTTGGCAAAATCGCTCGGATTCATCGTCGGTGGATGATCCTTGTGCAACTTCGTCATGACATCCGCAAACACCGTCTCCAAATCCTTTCTCATCTCACGGTAGTTCTCGAGGGTGTCCAACTTAACATCAACTATCTTGGCATCAATCTCCTCCAACTTGTCATTGACCAGCTTCTTGTCCTCCTCCGAAATCTTATCCTTGTTGTCCTCGTTGACAACCTTCTTCACCTGATACATGTAGTTCTCCAAACCGCTCTTGGCCTCGATCGTCTCCTTCACCTTATCGTCCTCCTCCTTGTATTTCTCGGCCTCCTGGACCATGCGCTCAATCTCCTCGGGACTCAATCTACCCTTGTCGTTAGTAATTGTGATCTTCTCCGACTTGCCCGTGGACTTCTCCGAGGCAGAAACATTCAAAATACCGTTGGCATCCAAATCAAACACCACCTCAACTTGGGGTTGACCACGAGGCATAGGAGGAATGCCGTCCAATTGGAACTTGCCCAACAGGGTGTTGTCCTTGGTCAAAGCGCGCTCTCCCTCAAAAACCTGAATCAACACACCGGGTTGGTTATCCGCATAAGTCGAAAAGGTTTGCGACTTCTTGGTAGGAATGGTCGTGTTGCGGTTAATCAGTTTGGTCATCACCCCACCCGCCGTCTCCAACCCCAAACTGAGAGGGCACACATCCAACAGGAGGAGATCCTGGATCTTGCTATCCGTCGAACCCGACAAAAGCGCAGCCTGCACCGCGGCACCGTAGGCAACACACTCATCAGGATTGATGGACTTGCAAAGCTCCTTGCCGTTGAAATATTCCGAAAGGAGCTGTTGGATCTTGGGAATGCGCGTACTGCCACCCACCAACACTACCTCGTGAATATCACTCTTGGAGATCTTGGAATCCATCAATACTTGGTCGACAGGGACCATCGTCTTCTTGAAGAGATCGTCGCAAATATTCTCAAACTTAGCGCGAGTGATGGTAGTCGCAAAATCGATTCCCTCGAAAAGACTATCAATCTCAATGCCCGCCGTCGAAGAAGAAGACAAGGTTCTCTTCGCACCCTCACAGGCGGTTCTAAGTCTACGCAGAGCGCGCTTGTTGTCAGAAATATCCTTCTTGTTCTTGCGCTTGAACTCCTCCGCAAAAAACTCGACCAACTTGGTATCAAAGTCTTCTCCACCCAAGTGGGTATC
>Ga0214919_10006475_pt1 | contig 16098 bp, 15 predicted proteins | sample LL1503_MetaG_FD_177994 | JGI IMG/M metagenome (GOLD analysis project Ga0214919, IMG submission 177994) | Freshwater microbial communities from Lake Lanier, Atlanta, Georgia, United States - LL-1503 | ecosystem: Environmental > Aquatic > Freshwater > Lake | place: USA: Georgia | collected... | reverse complement strand
ACAACTGCTGGAGTTCCAGTATACACAGCAGTTTCTAGATCAACTGGAGTTACACCAGATTCCACAACTGCTGGAGTTCCAGTATACACAGCAGTTTCTCGGTCAGCAGGAGTTACAGCAGATTCCACAACTGCTGGAGTTCCAGTATACACAGCAGTTTCTCGGTCAATAGGCGTAGAAGCTTCTATAACAACTGGTATTCCAGTATAGACGGCAGTTTCTCGGTCAGCAGGAGTTACACCAGTTTCAAGAATAACTGGTTTTCCGGTATACACAGCAGTTTCTAGATCAATTACTGTTCCACCAGATTCTGTAATATTCACTTCTTTAGTAACTATTGCTGAAAGTAAATCTGATATAGTTCCAGCCGTTTCAGTGACAGAAAGAAGATATTTTGCCGTTACACCATATGCATCTGTAGATGAAGTAATTATTTCTTTTCTAGAGTCGCGTATGTATGCTCCTGGCGTTTCTTGTTCGATAAGAGCCACAAAATTCGTATCAAATTGTTCGTCGATTATATTATCCAAGTCTTGACCAATAAGAATATCGCCAGAGTCATCTTCAAGTAAGAATCTCGAAATAGGATTTTCAATACGAAGATATCCACTATTATCTTCTAACGAGAACGATAAGAAATTTGATTCGTATATAATTTCTGAAACAGATGATGCGACAGAAATCTGCATATTTGGCTGTGAAACAATTTCATAATTACCAAACATTTTTGTGCCAGCTACGTGCAGAACATTTTGCACAACATCGCGATACACATCAACAAGATTTGGTGATTTCAATACATAAGAAAATTCTTGATAATAATAATTGTCTTGTATTCTATTATTCCAGCTTAAAAATCCTTTCGTCCCTAGATAGCGACCTGTAAGTTTTTGAATACCAGTAGTGCTAAGAACTAAACTTGTTCCATTTACGACTGTAGATAATACATGTCTTGGTATGCCTACTGTAGAATTATCTAAAGTGATTGTATCAAATACGTTAGTTCTTGTATTCGTTATATCAACAGTTTCGCCTAAAATAAAATTTGAATCTTCCGCTTGCTGTGTAACTTCAATTTCTGTTATTGCTCCGGGCGCAAAATTTGGAACAATGACTGCATCTTTTCCGCTAAATTTTCCATTCTGTCCGACTATACTTTGAGAAGCTACGTCTTGATCAATAACCGTAACTGTTGGCATGCTAGTATAATTTCTTCCTGGCGATAGGATAGAAATTGCATTAATAGATCCAACCAACACACTACCTTGTGCTAATTTAGCGCCAATGATGCTATATATTGTAGCAGATGCTAAGTTAGAACTCAATATTGTTGAGTTAGATCCTAAAGAAGAAAAAGTAAGACCTACGTTAGACGCGGGTAAATTACCATTCAACACAACATTTTTAACGCTATTGATTAGATCAGTATATATAGAAACATATGAAGTGTTGGAAATAGAAACTACAGAAAGCACGGGTGTTTCTGTTCCTATCTGGCCAGGGGATTCTATATTAAATAGGGAATTGATTCCAGTTCTATATCCACTTCCACCTTTACTAATTGTAAATGTAAGTGCTGTAGAATTTTCAATTTTAGATACTCTTGCTTGAGCAAAAGATTTGCTTGTTTGTCCTACTAATTCTAAAGAGTCGTCCCGACGATTAAATACACCACCATCTGATATCGTTTGGGTAACAATACCACCAACATCAGCTTTTACTCTAACCAGATTTCCAAAACCATCAGTAACTAATTCTTTGTCGATAAATTGACCAGTAACACTTTCTATAGTTAATTTAAAAACTTCTACACCTAAATTAAATATAGTCGTTATGTTTTGAATACGACCAATCGCTCCAGACGTCTGTCCTGTTACAATTCGTCCATCTAGTAAATTTATATCACCAGACTGTTTTTCAACAGTTAATATAGTTTCTCTGATCCATCTTCCATCGGATGCGCGGAGAATATCCTCACCCGGATAATAAAAATTTACTTCAGATCCAAAAAGGATATGAAATAGAAATTTAAATGATTTTTGTGATCCGCGCGAGCGATAAAATTCTCTAATATGTTTTACAATGAGTCGTTTATCTGCAAGAGCAGATTTTGGTATACTTAATGCAAATTCACGTCTAAAATATTCTACAAATTCTACGACAGTTCTATCTATATCCTGATTATCATTTAGCGTTCTTATTGCATAGCCAGCTTTTCCAGTCTGTTCCATGTATTCATAATACGCTTCCATGAAAGCTACGAATCGCGGCCCATTCTCTCGAATATATTCTGGAAATTGTTGTTCTACAAGAGGGGATACCTTCTTATAGACTTCATTTGCTCCGGATATAGCCATATCAATATGTCGCTAGACTAACAGATGCTGATGTTACAGAACTCAATGATGTAGTTGAACCAATAGTATTCACAGAAGAAATTGTCGACTCTAATTTATTAGAGTTATCATTAATGATGCGTATAGTAGCATCCGTAATTAATAATATTTGATTTCTGATTGGTGTAATATCTTCGTACACCGGGCGGGCATTAATCTTGATGTCGCCAGATATAGCTGACGGAAGGAAATTATTAATGTATATAATACCTGTTAAGTAATCGATCGTTCCCATAGTGGAATTAACATAATTTCGTGCAAGACCATCTATATAATATGCTCTAAGAGTTCCGAATCCATCGTCGTCAAAAAAACAAGTTTGATCTTTGTATGTAAATGATGATGATGAAATATGCCCATATAATACATCTGTTAATTTCTTATCGCCTAATCTACGAAGCTCTTGATTGTATGTTAAAACGTAATCGTCTTTTAAAGTAACGGATGGTGCAAATTTTCGTTGAATATTTATTGTAGATGTGGCTGAAACAATAGATGGATCTGCATTAGATATGTATTCTAAGAATCTTGAAAATCTAAATTTCTTATTGAAAAGGTTTAGATTACTAGCTTCATATGCAATGATTTTTTGTGCAACTAATGCACCAATACCACTTCCAGTTAATTCAGTTTCATTTGAATTATATCGAATTGTTATTGCTGGAGCCACATATAGATATGCTGCATCTACGATAACTGTGTCAATAGACTGGACATTATATTCTTTTAATTTTTCAACGATTGACGTTTTTCTATTTGTAGAAATTAAAGTTCCAGTTGCGGGTTTAACTGCAACATAGACCTTTCCATAGATTGGAGGATCATTTTCTTCACCACCCCATGAACTCACAGCAGATAAATCCGGATTCAAGTTTAGAATAATTGATGAATAGTCATTTTTAGAAACTGCTCTATTTTGAACTTGATATGCTCGTGGTGCATTGAAGCGAACTGATTCTATAGGTTCCTGAGCAGCGCCACCAGAAGCTCTTTCGTTGATGGCTATAGAATAACTAGCCTTTCCACCGAGAGATCCAGGACCCGTAAAATTATTCGCACCATTTCCTTTTTGCCCATTACATACACGATAATTTATTGTAACAACACTATTCGTATCTGGTTTAATTCCTAAGACGTTATCTCCAAATGACACTTTATATAAATTTTGCTTATCTGCATCTAAATAGTAAACTTTAGAGCTAGAATTGACTGTAAAAATATCATCCGCACGAATGAATGACTGCGTATTGCTTGCGACTGTGGCTGTAATCGTGATGCTTGATGTGTCTACATTTTCATTTGGTAGAATGAACGATGTATTTGAAGTATTAAAAAGGAATCTATGAGTTAATGGAACTCCTTCGACGATATCGATGTTCCCTCTAAATCCATTGGTGCTATTAGCAGAAATAGTATAAGATTTTGGAGTTACGAAAATATAACTAACACCATTAATAGTTGCAGTGAACTGAGAATTTTTAACAATATTCAAAGAACGTTGTGCGAGCGTTGCAGTATCAGTAAACGATATCCTTACATTAGCTGTTGCGCCCATCGCTGATACTGGTCTGTATCCAAGAGTTTTTGCGTGTGAAACGACGCTATCATACAGCTGTGCAGAGTCTAGAAAACTTTCATTTGCAGCCATATTTGCATAGAACGCATTATAATATGTATTGTATGCAAGAAGATCCAACATAGAACCTATAGCAGAATCTTCATAGTCAAAGTCTGCAAATTCTGATTTAGCTTTGATAAAGTCGCGAAGGTTTGCTCGAATTGTATCGAAAGATAATCCTGCTACTGAAATTGTGGTATTAGCTGGCATTATCTTATCCTATCGAGCGAAATAGTCGCTTGTGAAATTTCGGTTGAATTTTTACCACGAAAAACAATGCTTGCAGTTAATGTATGACTATCTGGATCTCCAGAAAGTATAATATCTAATAAATCGATTCGCGGTTCATAATTTGCAATAGCTGTTTCTATATTATCTTTTAATTGTGATTCAGTTGAAGCTGTATAATTTTCAAATAATGCTTCGCGAATACTTGATCCAAAATCAGACCTAAATGGTCTTTCATATAGGTTAGTTAAAATTAAATTTTTAAGAGCTTGTTTCAAAGACTCATCATTCTTTTTTATAAAAAGTTTTCCTGAGATAGGATTTACCCTCATATTTAGATCAAAGTCTTTATATACGACAGAATTTGTTTGACGTTGTTGCATACATTTCCTTATTTTGACCTATTTATTACTTATTCTAGCCTGTCTATTAAATTATTTCTAACTCTATATAAATAATTTTCATTCATATTATGAAGATTCCTGTTTACGTCAAGGATATGGTTTTGTGTAGCGATAAGATCCTTCTTGAATTGTCCAAGATCTTTGTCAAACTGCATCGCGAATTCCGGCGAAATATTTTCGATCATGCTGGACGCATTCTCCGCAGCTGATTCAATTATTTTTATTTGTTTTTTGTATAATTGTGGCCAGCTTATATCCAGAGGGATTTTATTAGATATCGCCGACTGTTTTCCTTCAACTTTTGGCGAAATTAAATTTTGAATTTCATTTTTCACATTTTCCGTCCAAAACGGAAACGTAAATCGATCATCTAATACTGGAACTACAGGTTCCGGTGCTGGAGCTGGTGGTGTTGGTGGCTCAGAATCCACTGTAGGTTTTGTTGGAGCGATCGCTAATTCTTCAACGACGCCATTTACAACTTGTAGATTAGGAACTTGGGTGCAAATATCAAATGCCGGAATTTTAGCGATACCTTCTGTCAAATTTGCAGAAAGATTGGAAGCGGTATCGCTGAGGCTAGTCATTAATTTAGATATCGGACCGTCCTTTGCTGAAAATGCACCACCCAGTTTCGATAGTTCTCCAGCAGCATCACTCACTGCAGTTTGAGCTTCAGATGCTAAGCCAGTTAATCCTTTAGTGGTTCCAGATCCAGACGAAATTGAAGATAGTGCGCTTCCAACAGCAGTTTGTGCGTTTCCTAAAAGTGAAGTGACTTCAGATGATATATCACCCCCAAGTTGTTGAAATTTTGGCAGGGCTATTTCTAGATCACTATTCATCTTCGATAAATCTGTTTTAATTAGTTCTGCAGCGTTCTCAGGAATAGCTCCTGCAGGTAATATACCAGCAGCTGCATCTAGAGCTTTTTGCATATCAAAACTTGGAAATTGTTTTTCGATCTCCTTTAATTTAGTTAAAGCTGCTCCAGATTGACCAGTTCCAAATGAATTTATCGCTGAATGAAATTCATCCTGTAACTTCAATCCTATCGTCGGAAGATCTTCTAATAAATTTTTATTTAATTTTGCCGCAACTTCAGAAACAGCAGAACTAACACTAGAACTCAATGCTGCGATAGAATCAGTAATTCCTCCAGAGCTAGAAGTTAGAGAATTAATCTTGGCCTGAGCCTTATCTTTCACAGCATTTAATTCTTCTATTTTAGGATTCAATCCACAAGGGGCTTGATTTAATCCAGGTATCGTTATTTCAGGTACGGTAAAAGCCATATACTATCCTCCAGCAAATACATTGGATGATCCTTCTGCAACTGTTGTGCATGCAGTTATCGCATCGCCGATTCTTCCACCACCCATTCCATTTACAAATACAGTTGTAGAACCTGTAGTAATTGGTGCTTGATGTGTTGGACACGGTGCTCCAGGTAGTAAATGTCCATCATTTTTATCACCCTGTCTACTCCAAGGAATATTATTTACATATACTGTGGGTGATCCTTCTACCCTATGAGGAGTGGAACAATGTGTGACATCTGCATCTCCAATTCTCGTTGCGGCTGGCATTAATTAGTTTCCCTTGCCATCAGTTCATGAATCAAATTTGCTTTTTCTTCAATCATTAAATGTTCTTCTTCAGTATGTGGCTCAGACGAATAATCTAATTTAAACGATATTAGATTCGTAAATGTTTTTGGAATTTCGTCGTAATTTGTATACGTGTGTAACATATTTCCTATTAGTATTTTAAAAATACCTGTTATCTGAGTATTCATCAATTTAGATCTATTCTAGGAGCATCAACTTGATAGTTGTCAATTGATCTAATATTCATTCTCGAACCAGCAGCTATATTCATAACTTGTCCAGATCCAATATCCATTTGCTTACCCGAAACTTGATTTACATTTCCTGAAGTTTTTGATTGGAAATTTCCATCGATAGTTTCTGTTAGACCAGATAACATTGTTGTTGATGTAGCGCCTTTGATATTTTCTGAAAGATCTCCACCAACTATGAAGTCACGTCTTCCAGATATTCTTCTTGTTTCGTCTTTATTGATTTGATGTGATCGTGATCCAAGAACTTCTTTAACATCGTTTCCTAGAATTTTCGTTTTCATATCACCATGAACTGTAAGATTATAGTCTCCAACGACTTCTTGAATTAGGTCTCCATCTACTCTTAATCGCGTATCGCCTATAATTGTGACATTACATTTTCCAGATATTAAAATATTTTTATCTTTAACGCATATCTCATAATCATCCCCGACGATTTTTGTTACTCGATCACCCGTATCCTGTATTTCACAAAAAGTTCCAGTTCTGTGATAGATATGAATTCTTTCATTTTCTGTAGTATCGTCAATTTCAATCGCATGACCAGATTCAGTTTGTGTAACATGATTTTTAGGATATACTGGATCTTTTCCATTTCTTGGTAATGGTTCACTCCACGTTTTTAACTCGTAATCAGCTTCTCCCAAATCTGGAGAAACAGAAGTTACTTTTTGCAATCTTGCCGTCGGAATATCTTTAACTCTATTCGCTTCTTTATCTTTCGTTATTTTATCTTGAACAAATCTATTATATGCCAAATTTGGTGTATCAGGAAATCCAGGAAATCTTGGATAAATTTTATTTGGGTCTGAATATCCACCCTGTTCTGAACCATCTGGTATTCCATGTAACGATCCCATAACGATTGGCTGTTGGGAAGTTTCTCCATCTAGAAAAAATCCCATCACGTATGACCCATTCAATAATCCGGTTCCTGATCTTCCAACACTACTCGTTGATGCTGAGGTAACTGGCATTAGAACTTGAGCCCATGGTAAATTTGCAATAGGGAGTTCATTTATATTATCTGAATGCCATCCAATACATCTTACTCTAACTCTACCACAATTTAGAGGATCATTTATATCTTGAACAATTCCTAAAAACCAAGTAAATCCATCTGCACCAATCCAATTTTCTTTTATAGTCATTATTCATCCTCTGGTTGCGGTTGAACTCTAGAAACGTCTTTAACGCATTCCATAATTGTAACATATTTATGCGTGACATTAATCCTATGAACAACCGCAGTTACCAAATATTTTCCAGTAGTATCGTCATTATCTTTTCTTTTTCCTTTTTCAGTTATAGTAGGATCTGGAAATGTTAAATTTACAGTATCTCCAGCGTGTATTCTAGGATTTCCATGAACCATAACATTTATTTTTTGTGATAAGATTTGTTCTGTTGCAGCTTTTTCTATAGCTTCAAACTCTTGAACTTTTATAAACGATTGCTCCATTTCTGGCTGGAATCCCTTAACATAAGACAATTGTGATACTTTAGAATTAGTTGTAACGAAAGATTCTCTCGTAGGTGATGAAGTAAACTTTTTAATTGTTTCTTCAGTCAATATTTTTTTATTTTCTTTCTCTGTGTCCGGATGCACAGATTTAAAATCTTTAGCATAGTCGTATGATTTAGAAAAAAATGATTTAGCTAATACATCTAAAGTTTTTGTTATTCCAGAAAAAGTCCCCTTTAGAGATCCTTCTAGTAATGCAATCCCTCCAACCTTTTCACTTGATAGTATTTTTTGGTAATCTCTAACATCTTTAAGATCAGTTATTTTTTGAAGAGATTTGATTTCTTCCATATAGATATATGATTCTATAGGTTTCTTTTTCATTAATTCTTGCATCGTGATAAAATGATATCCAAGAGATGTTTCATAAAAAACAAAATTAGATGATATATTTTTTGCAGATTTGGCCTGCGCGCACATAACATTTATGGCTCTAAATGGACTAATTGAAGAAAATGCATAATCAAATATACCCTCTGTTTCCTCAAGAGTGATTAATTTTTTATTGGATACTTTTTGAATATTGCTAGTGAATATATTATTAGCAGTTTTATCTATTGTAAATTGATTAGTTCCCATTCTAATTAATCTATTAAAATGTTCATTCGTTAATAATTCTTCAGTAGTTGCAAATACAGTATACGCTTCTGTTTTTTCGTTATAATGAAATGATTCTGATACTTTGTAAACTTGTAGTTTTATTTCTATTTCTGCGTCGGCGTCGTCATCGCCTTTGGCACGAAGTTTTAATTTGAAAGATTCACCACCAGATATTGGGAGAGAACTTTGAAGAGCAATTGCATCCACTAACATAAATGAACAGGATATGGCTGGAGAAAAAATATCTTCATAATAACTCAGCTCTGCAACTATATTTGATATATTAACAGTTTCTGTGCCTGCAGTATTTGTTATTGTGATTTCAGCAAAATCAACTAGTCCTGGTATGTATAGCTTCGCCATTATCTAAAAATTCTTCTATGAGTATCTACGATAATTCCAAGAAATCTTTCGTCTAATATCTTAATATTTCTATGGGATTCATTCAATTCATCTTCATATGAAAAAGTATCAACTATTCTAGTATTTTCTACATCTGTTAAATATGTTGCATAATCTACAATGACGGTTCTTTTTGGAATTATCGTACCATCATCATTATGCGACATGGCTTGAAGTGTTTTTTCATAATGGTGAGTTGTTGATTGTGCAGAAGCAACACTACCATATTTTTGTCGAATATACTTTGTAAAGTTGGCATAAGATAGCGGCCATTTAAAATATGGATCGTGTATTTCATTTGTCAATAATACAAGCCAGTCTAATGTTTGGTCTTCATAATATTTATCTGCAATTATATCTGGTCTTTCTCCATCTTTAATTTCATAATCAAAATATATCGCAGCGTTATTTCTTAATAAAGAAGATAATCCAAATCTTCGTGTTATATCGGTAACAAAAATTGTTGGAGTCATTCCTGATAATTTATAAGAAATGGTCGGAAATGGTTTAAAATAGTAACTCATGAATTTTATCCTCCACCAAGCTGTCTTTGCGCGTTTCTAGCTGCTAAACCAGTTCCCGCTGCAATTTTTTCTAATCCAGCTTGCGTATTAGTCACTCCAGTTGCAGCGCCGCCGCCGTTAGAAATAAAATCTTTTAATTTTGGCATTTCTGTTTTTAATTTAGAATTTTCAGTATAAGGATCGCCTATAACTTCTTTCGTAATAATAGCTGTTTCTTGAAATTCTAAATTCATTATGACTTCCATAGGAGCAGGATCTGATCCAGAAACTCTAGCATAAGCTGGATAATTTGATGGTTGATAATTAACAGACATTCCCTTTAATACACAAATTTGATAGTCGTTAACTGTGTATTTTCCTTTATTGCTTAATTCTATTTTAAAAAATTCTGGAGTTGTAAAAAAATGATTACCCGCACCAGCAAGTGCTCCTGTAACATATCCAGGGTGCATATGGTATTTAAATAGATGTATTATCTTTCTTATTTCATCACTTTCAGATGCGCGCACTGGAGAAAATCTAAAACTAAAACTGTGCGACCTAAAATCTGTTCCTTCAAATAATACAGCTTTGTGTGGATTTCTAGCTGTTCCGACTGCAGTTGCGAGTGCTACACCACCCGAAGTTCCTAGTAATGCGACACCCTGATTAGCTAAAGCTGCTGGCGCTTGTTTAACAAATTCACCTAAAGTCTTTGAAGTCATCGAGGCAATCTCTATTGTTTTTTCCATACGAGTATTTCCTCCGAGTTCACTGGCTGGTGTTGCCATCTTTTCAGCTGCATCTATCACACCAGCCATAACCCCTCCCAGGTCGGGATTCGCATATCCAGCATTATAACTAACTTGTAGCTCTTGAGTCATCGGAAGTTTTATTGTAGCTATAATTTTTGTTTTATCTTGCGCATTTCTAGCTTCTCTTTTAGTTTCGTAAACTGTAAATATGATATGATGCGTATGATATGTTGGTTGATCATCTAGAGGAAACATCAGATTTATCGTACCTTTTGCTCCTAGTTTCGCTAGAGGACTTGAGTTTTCTGAGTATGCCATGTGAATTTTTTCCTATGAATATGGTCTATTTATAGTCATAAATATATGATGCCTACACAAAAAGGATTATATAAACCCAAATTTCCTGAAAAATATAAAGGAAATCCGTGCAATATCGTATTTAGATCATCGTGGGAATATAAGCTCATGAAGTATTTTGATCTAAGCGGAAATATAGTCCAATGGCAGTCCGAAGAATTGTGGATACCCTATAGAAGTCCTATCGATCGTAAAGTTCATAGATACTTTCCAGATTTTTTAATATGTGTCATAGATAAAAACGGAAATAAAACAACAAAAATTATAGAAGTTAAACCGAAGAAACAAACGATTCCTCCAAAATTAAAATCTAATGGAACGAAACCTACGAAAAGATATCTGACGGAAGTCATGACTTATGGAATAAATAGTGCAAAGTGGAAAGCTGCTAAGGATTATTGTAGCGATAGAAAATGGGAATTTTTAATATTCACTGAAAAAGAATTAGGATTAGTATAAATGGCTACGTTTGAAAATATGCTTGCGACAACAAATCAAGGAAAACTAACTGAAGCTGAAAATTGGCTTCAGACAATTTCGTCGAAAACAATGATAACTCCACAGAGATTAATCAATGCAGATAAAACTCGACTCACAAATATTCCATATGTTGGGCGTATGTATCTGTTTAACTATGATCCGAAGTATAAAAAAGAACTCCCATACTACGATAGATTTCCTCTGATATTCCCATTTCTTTCTGCTAAAACTAACGGACTTGCAAAACAAGGTCCTGGATTTTACGGAATAAATTTACACTATTTACCTCTAAGACTTAGAGCTAAATTGATGGATGCATTATTTTCTACAGTAACGAATAATAAACTAGATGAAACTACAAGATTAAAAATATCATTTAATATTCTAGAGAGAAGCTCTAAGATGCGATATTTTAAGCCGTGTGTAAAGCACTATTTAATTTCTCATATGCGATCTAAATTTTTTATGATTAATGCAGACGAATGGACAACTGCTTTGGTTCTTCCACTACAAAGATTTACCAAAGCTCCAGAATCACGAGTATACAAAGAAAGCATAACGAGGATCTAATATGGCATTCGGTATCGATCAATTCGCATCAGAAATAGGAAAATCCGGAGTTGCTAGAACTTCAGATTTTATGGTTGAAATCACTGCGCCTACAAAAGCGTTTAGTTCTGTTGCACAGTCAATGATGTTAAGAATAGAGCAAGTGAGTATTCCATCTAGAACTCTCACAACATTTCAACAGAACTATTATGGACCCCCTAGAGATATACCTTATAGATTTGTTTCATCACCAATTACATTGACGATATTGTTAAGCGAAGACATGCGCGAGAGAGAATTTTTTATGCAATGGCAAGATTTATTCATAGGAACGCGCAGAGTCAAAGAAACTCCAAGCCCGGAAGCAATATATGATTGTGGATATTTTAAAGACTGTGTTGGAACTGTTGTAATTAAGCAGTATGGAACATCGCCAGGATTTCAAGGTAGGAGTCAGGGATCATCACTTTTTGGTGATATAAAAGATGCAGCAGAAGCGTTTGGTTTTAATACTTCAGCGATATTAAATCCTCTAGGTTTTAATTTATTTGGAAGTGCTTCTGGAGGAAAACAAGACCCGAAAGAATTATATGGAATAACCCTAGTAGAAGCATTTCCCATAACTGTAAATGAAATACAAATGAATTGGGCTGATGATCAAATTGCAAAATTACAAGTTGAAATCAGATACACATATATGACAGAAAAACATCCAGGAACTGATATTGCTGGGGCTGTGCAAAAATCATTTCTTAGAAAAGGTATCGAAGCATTTCAAAGATTCGCACCAGTCTTTTCTTTAGTTAAAGCAAATGGAGTTGGTGGCGCAATTAGAAGTGTTGCGCAATCAACAGGTCAGGGAATCGTAAACGCAGGAACTGCAACAAAATCAATTTTACCATTTTAATTTGTGGAGGTAGTATATGGCTTTACCTAAGATAGTGACACCAAAGTTTTTTACAACAGTGCCGTCAACTGGAGAAAAGATTTCATTCAGACCTTTCATCGTCAAGGAAGAAAAAGTTTTACTTCTTGCTTCAGAAAGTGAAGATGAAGAACAGATGATTGTAACTATTCGTGATATTCTAAACTCATGTGTTGTTGATGAAAATTTCAATGCAAGCAAGATTCCATATTTCGATTTTGAATATCTATTCCTTCACGTGCGCGCGAAGTCTGTTGGCGAAAAGATAAAATTAGAATATCGTCATCGCGGAGGAGTAAACTATAAAGATGAAAAATGTGATGTTGTTACTCCGATTGAAATTGATTTAGAATCTATCAAAGTAAATAAAGAAGATGCACACACAAATAAAGTTATGATATCTAATACTCTTGGTGTTCAGATGAGATATCCGACTATTGAAGATATGCGCAAATTAGCTAAAACAAAAGACGACCTTTTGTTGGTTTCTAGCTGTATAGAATTTGCTTTTGATGGAGATGTAATACACGAAACATCGGGTGAACAGGATTCTAAAGAATTTTTAGAATCATTAAGCTCTAAACAATTTGAAAAAATTATGGAATTTTTCAATACTATGCCGAAATTGAAGCATGAAATTTCGTATAAGTGTGTTGGGTGTGGACAAGATGATCATGTCACATTAGAAGGAATAGCTGATTTTTTTTGATATGCCTGTCTCACAATGACCTAAAGAATTATTACACTACAAATTTTTCTCTGATGCAGTTTCACAAATATAGTCTTAGAGAAATTGAGGAAATGATTCCGTGGGAAAGAGATATCTATATCAAGTTGTTACTTGATCATCTCGAAAAAGAGAAGCAGGCTGCAGAAAACAGAGCATGATATGGAAATTCCAAAAATCACTACTGGTCTAAAAGCAATGGGAGCAGCAGCATTATTTGGCGGAGACGCTGAGATGACTGCTGCGACCAGTGTATTAGCTGCAGGTATTGGTAAGAAAATTTTTGGTGGTCTTTTCAAAAAGAAAGATCCATTAGAGAAAAAATTTGAAAAAGTTTTAGATGATAGAAAACGTCTATTTGAAAGAGTTCCAAAATCTAAAGAAACATCGTCTAATTTTTTTATAAAAGCACAAAATATATTGAAAGATGTTAAGGGTTCATTCTTTAAAATGTTGTTTGATATGATAGATAAAATTAAAATAATTTTTAATATCATAATGGTTGGAATTAAACGTATCGCTGGTGTAGTTTTATCCTTAGTTAAATGGATGAAAAAAATACTTGTGGGTGGAATGTTAGTGGGTTTAAAATTACTATGTAAGTCTGGAGCTCTTAAGAAAATATCAAAAAGACTGAAACAATTATCTAAAACAATAAAAAAAGTTCCTAAAGGTAAAGCAGCTGCAATTGCTGCGGTCGGAGTCGGAGTAGCAGCATTGTTTAGCAATATTTTTAAATCTGAAAATAAAAAAATAAAAGAAATTTCTAATCCTGAAAAAGAACCTGTAAAAGCAGCAGAGCCAGTAAAGGCTGCAGAGCCAGTAAAGGCTGCAGAGCCAGTAAAAGCAGCAGAGCCAGTAAAAGCAGCAGAGCCAGTAAAAGCAGCAGAGCCAGTAAAAGCAGCAGAGCCAGTGAAGGCTGCAGAACCTGAAAAAGTTTCTCGTCCAGAGCCTGAGCCAGTGAAGGTTGCAGAGCCAGTTCCTCCAGTAGCACAAGTCGTGCAGCCACCTCCTGCGCCTGTACCAGCACCTCCGCTGCCATCACCACCACCACCACCTGCACCTAAACCAGTCGCGGCACCACCTCCTCCACCACCTGCACCTGCACCTGCACCTAAACCAGTCGCGGCACCACCTCCTCCTCCACCTCCACCTAAACCTGCGCCAAAACCTGCGCCAAAACCGGAGCGTATACCAGAGATATCACAGCCAAAAGCTGGAACTCCGACAAAAGAATCTGTTCCAAAAAAATCAGAAAAAGAACCTGGTGGTGTGCAAGGTTTAATTATAAAAGCATTAATTGCTTTTGGAATCACATCACCAAAAGCTCATGCTAATATTTTAGCAACGGTAAAAGCCGAATCAAATTTTAAAGTTCAAAGTGAAAATTTAATGTATTCTACTGCCGAGAGAATACAAAAAATATTTGGTAAAAAAAGAATACCTTCTGAAAAATTCGCTGAACAATTTGTTAAAAATCCAGAAGCTCTTGCAAATTATGTTTATAAAACAACAGACGGAAATTCAGCAGAAGGAGATGGTTTCAAATATCGTGGTCGTGGCTTTATTCAACATACTGGTAAAAATCAATATAAAGAAATTTCGAAAGCGACTGGAGTAGATTTGGTAAGTAATCCAGACGCACTAAACTCTCCAGAAGTTGCAGCTAAAGCCATACCTTGGTTTTTTCTAAACTATAAGAGAATGAAACCAGATGACATGGATGATATGAGTAAAGTGAATAAGGCAGTAGGATTTGCAGGTGGTGCTGAATATGCAGCTAAACGGGAAACTTCTGCAAAAGAAATATATGCTAGTATGCAGGGTCAGACAATGAGCGGCACATCACTTGCATCTGCTGGTCAAACTCAATATGATAAAGATCAGAATACGAAAACCAATGTTGTAATTGCATCGAAGACAAACAATAAAACGAACAATATCGAAGATAAGAAAGCTGCATAATGGCTATTTCACATCTTGTCAAAGAACTAAACATAAACTATGAAGAAACTTTTGCTGAAAGAACGCGCCTATTAAATTTTATAAAAAATAAGAAGAAGGAAGATGAATTAGAAAAACAAATAGAAAAGATTAAAAAAGATCCAGAAAAAATTTTAGAAAAAGAAGACAATGAAGGTGGGGGATTATTTAAAAATATATCATCGTCTATTAGGGCTATGATTCAAATGATCAAAGATGTGATAAAATCTGTTCTTGATCGAATTAAATCTATCACAAAAAGTGGAATTGGATTAAAAACTTTCGGTAATAAGATAACAAAAAGTTGTCATAGAGGTGCGTTGAAAAAAATCGAAAAGAAAACGACTAGGACTCTAAGCGGATTAAAGAAATTTCGTGGAAAGGGTCCTATAATGGCTTTAGTTGCAGCTGCTATTGGTGGAGTTGCGTATTCTTTAATATCTAATAAAGAACAATCGCAAGATATTCCCACAGAAGAACCTAAGAAAGAAGTGGAGCCAGGAAAAATAGAGACTGCAGAGACTAAACCCAAAGAACCTTCGATATCGCCTGCAAAAGCTGCAACACCGGAACAAGTTACGCAGCCAAAACCAGTCGAAGCAGTACCAGCTCCTCCAGCACCGCCTGCACCTAAACCAGTCGAAGCACCGCCTGCACCTAAACCAGTCGAAGCACCGCCTGCACCTAAACCAGTCGAAGCACCGCCTGCACCTAAACCAGTTGTAGCACCGCCTGCACCTAAACCAGTTGTAGCACCGCCTGCACCTACACCAGTCCACGCA
>Ga0214919_10006472_pt1 | contig 16104 bp, 14 predicted proteins | sample LL1503_MetaG_FD_177994 | JGI IMG/M metagenome (GOLD analysis project Ga0214919, IMG submission 177994) | Freshwater microbial communities from Lake Lanier, Atlanta, Georgia, United States - LL-1503 | ecosystem: Environmental > Aquatic > Freshwater > Lake | place: USA: Georgia | collected... | reverse complement strand
CGGCCTCGACCGAATGCGGCGGCACACGCAGGCGGGCTACCTCGTCATCTGGCGGTGAAGTGCTAGGGGACGGACGGAAAACGGCAGACATCGGGTTGGGATCTCGGGCTGAACCTTGACCGATGATCATAAGGCGAGGGCCAGCGCCGGCCTGTGGACAAGGCTGGGGAAATTCTGGGGAACGTCGCTGAACAAGATTGGCAGCCCCCATTGAAAAGGGCGGCCATTGGCCGCCCTGCAGCTGATCGCAAGACCAGAATCAGGCTGACTCTGGCACGACCTTGATGGTGATCTCAACCACCACATCGGTGTGCGGTGCGACCTGCACCGGATGCTCGCCGACAGTCTTGAGCGGACCGCTGGGCATGCGCACCTGGGACTTGATCAGGTCGAAGCCGAGCTTTTTCAGGCCTTCGGTGATGTCGGCGTTGGTGACCGAACCGAACAAACGGCCATCGACACCGGCTTTCTGCGAGATCGTGACGACCTTGCCGCTGAGCTTGTCTCCCAAAGCCTGCGCTGCAGCGAGCTTCTCACTGGCGATCTTTTCCAGTTCAGCACGCTTGAGCTCGAACTCCTTCTTCGCGACTTCGGTCGCGCGACGGGCTTGCTTGGTGGGGATCAGGAAGTTGCGAGCGTAGCCCGACTTCACATTGACCACATCACCCAGGTTGCCCAGGTTGGCCACTTTTTCCAGCAGGATGATTTGCATGAACAGTGCTCCTTCAGACGCGATGCTGGTCGCTGTACGGCACCAGCGCCAGGAAGCGCGCACGCTTGATGGCGGTGGTCAGCTGACGCTGGTAGAAAGCGCGCGTGCCGGTCAGACGGGCCGGCGTGATCTTGCCGTTCTCGCCTATGAAATCGCGCAGCACATCGACGTCTTTGTAGTCGATCTCGACCACATTGGCGACCGTGAAGCGGCAAAAACGCTTGCGCTTGAACAGCAGCGACTGGGTATTGCGCTTGGGCTTGCGGTCTTTGGAAAACTTACCTTTACCTCTTGGCGGGGGCATGGTGTACCTCTTTTCTATGTGTCGCCGACTGCGGTCGGCAGTGAATCAGATGATGGCGGGAGCGCTGGTGTTGGCAGTGCAAGTGCGCCTGGGGTCAGTTCGGTGATGTGAAACAGCAGTCCGCGGCCATTGCGGGCCGATGCCAGGAAGCCACCGTACAAAGCGGTTTGCCCCAGCATCAGTACACTCATCGGCCTTGCGATCGCCCCTATCGCCAACGCCTTGATCTCCAGCGAGATCCGGCGAGGCTGCCCGTCTTCGGTGACTGTGGACTCGTGTTGGAGCCTGCAATCGATGACCGGAAGACCAGCCGGGGTGTAGCGCACGACGCCTCGTTCGAGCAGTTGCGCCGAAAGAACCATCCGGTTCATCGACGCCGCAGGCTCAAGCGCTGCAGCGTAGGACTCAATCAGGCAGCGGCCTCCTGCTGATGCGCCGACTTGCGGGACTCTTCCTTCTCGACCGCCTTCATCATGACCGACGGCGTGGTCTCGGCCTTGGCCTTGGACACCGTCAGGTGGCGCAGCACCGCGTCGTTGAACTTGAAGCCCGTCTCAATTTCAGCCAAGGTTTCCTTGGTGCATTCGACGTTCAGGCACACATAGTGGGCCTTGGCCAGTTTCTGGATCTGATAGGCCAACGCGCGCCGGCCCCAGTCCTCGACCCTGTGCACCTTGCCAGAGGCTGTGGTGACGGTTGTCTTGATACGTTCCAACATGGCTGGAACCTGTTCGCTCTGATCCGGGTGGATCAACAGCACGATTTCATAATGACGCATGGACACTCCTTGTGGTTTCCGGAAATCGGAAGCTACCCAGCAGCGTCGCTGGTGCAGCAAAGGGAAAGCCTGCGATTATAACGCGGATGGAGGACCGAATCGATTAGCGGCTGTCGGGCAACGGGCCAGGGCGTCGCAGCGCGTCGACCATGGCCAGTTCGGCGGCAGCGGGCTCAGCGGTCAAGCAGCTCACCAGCACCAGCGCCACACAGCCTGCCGGAACGCCGAAGACCCCGGCCGCGACCGGGTCGATGCCAAACCAGCGGCCGTCACCGGCAGCCTCGGCCAGGCCCAGCCAGGCACGCGGGCCGGCTTGGTTGCGCGCCATGTACCAAAGACACAAGCCAGCCCCCGCCAACATGCCAGCCACCGCCCCGGCACGGTTGGCGCGGCGCCAGAAAATGCCCATCACCAGCGCTGGAAAGAAGGTCGCCGCAGCGAGCGAGAAGGCCGCGGTGACAAACGGCAGGATGTTGGCGATCCGAAGCGATGCGACCCAAGCCGCCAGCACTGCGGTGACCAGAACCATCATCTTGCTCATCATCACCCGCTTGATGGCCGAAGCACCCGGGTTGATCACTCGAACGAGGAAATCGTGCGACAACGCGTTGGAAATCGTCAACAGCAGCCCGTCCGCCGTCGACAAGGCTGCCGCCAGCCCCCCGGCGGCGACCAGATAGGTCACGACCAGCGGCAAGCCACCCAGCTCTGGCGCGGCCAGCACGATCATGTCAGCGCCCAGTCGCAGTTCAGCGAACTGCACAAGACCGTCACCATTGATGTCCTGCACCGACACCAGAGAGGCATCGAGCTTGCTCCAGCGCCTGATCCAGTCGGGCAGACTGCCGAACGAAGTGCCCACCAGTTCGGTGAAGACTTGGTACTTGACCATCACGGCCAGCGCCGGTGCGCTGATGTAGAGCAACACAATGAACAGCAGCGACCAACCCACCGAGCGCCGAGCGTCGGCCACCGAGGCGGTGGTGTAGTAGCGTGTGAGCACATGGGGCATCGCTGCGGTGCCCAGCATCAGACAAAAAACCAGAGCGAGGAAATTGGCACGGCTACCGCCACCCGCAGCGCCCGCCGTTCCCGACTGAGGCGCCAGTCCAGCCAGCGGCTGGGCTTGAGTCCTGGCCTGGTCCTGCTCGCGCTGGTAGCCGGCGCGCGCCTCAGCCTCGTTGCGCGGCATGCGTTCGAGCCGTCGCTCTGCCTGCTGGATCAGGGCCAGCGGTGCGTTCTCAGTCCGCATGCGCTCGACCTCGCGCACCAAGGATTGAGCATCGCTGAGCATCGCCGCCGGCACGTCAAGCAGCTTGCGCTGGGCACCGTCGGCTCGCTCGGTCAGCAAGCGCCGCACCTCGAGCTCGGCGGGATCGGCCAGCAACTGCGCCTCGCGCTGGGTCACGACCGCCAGTTGCTGCTTGTAGCTCGACATCGGCAGCCACGAGCCAGTCTGGTGCAGACTCAACCAGACCACCGGTACGGTGTAGGCGATGATCAGCACAATGTACTGCGCCACCTGGGTCCAGGTGACGGCACGCATGCCACCCAAGAACGAGCACACCAGCACACCACCAAGGCCGATGAAGATGCCGATCTCGAAGCTGAAACCGGTCAGGTGCGAGGTGATCAGCCCAACGCCGTAGACCTGGACCACCACATAGACGAAAGACACCAGCACGGTGGCGGCCACGCCGATCAGCCGCGGCGCACTGCCACCATAGCGTGCGCCAAGAAAATCAGGGATCGTGTACTGGCCAAAGCGCCGCAGGTAGGGCGCAAGCAGCACCGCGACCAAGCAGTAGCCGCCGGTCCAGCCCAGGATGTAGGCCAGGCCATCAAAGCCCTGCAGGTAGAGCACGCCAGCCGTGCCGATGAAGGACGCGGCCGACATCCAGTCGGCCGCAGTGGCCATGCCGTTGTACATCGCCGGCACGCGCCGACCCGCGACGTAGTACTCGGCTTCGTCGGTGGTGCGGCTCATCAAGCCGATGCCGGCATAGACCAGCACGGTCGCGATCAGGAAGCTTGCGCCTATCCAGCCGCGCGGCCAGCCGTTGCGCTCGAGCAGCGCCAGCGCGACGATGAACAGCACCACGCACAACGTGAACAAGGCATAGCGGCGGTGCAAGCGGCTGGCGAAGCGCCGCGTGTTCTCGACGCTGTCGGCAGATGGGCTGGACATGGCCGCTCGCGGCTAGCGCGAGGCCAACCGCATCCAGGTCTCGACCACCGAATCGGGATTCAGCGAGATTGAGCCTATGCCTTCAGCGGCCAGCCAGTCGGCAAAGTCAGGATGGTCGCTCGGGCCCTGGCCGCAGATGCCGATGTACTTGCCGGTGGCGCGGCAGGCGGCGATGGCCCGACTGATCAATGCCTTGACGGCTGGATCGCGCTCATCGAAATCCTGTGCCAGCTGGGCCAGCCCTGAATCGCGGTCCAAGCCCAGCGTCAACTGCGTCAGGTCGTTTGAGCCTATCGACATGCCGTCGAAATGCGCAAGAAACTGGTCGGCCAGGATCGCGTTGCTCGGCACCTCGCACATCATGATCACGCGCAGACCGTTCTGGCCGCGCGCCAGGCCACGGTCAGCCAGCAGCTTGACGACTTGCTCGGCCTGTCGCACCGTACGAACGAAAGGCACCATGATCTCGACATTGCTCAGCCCCATGTCGTTGCGCACACGCTTCAGGGCCTCGCATTCCATCGCGAAGGCATCGGCGAACTCGCCGCTGATGTAGCGCGAAGCGCCACGAAAGCCCAACATCGGATTTTCTTCGTCGGGCTCATAGCGCGAACCACCGATCAGCTTCTTGTACTCGTTGGACTTGAAGTCAGACAAGCGAACGATCACCGTCTTGGGCCAGAACGCCGCGGCGATCGTGGCGATGCCCTCGACCAGCTTGTCGACGTAAAACGCTCGCGGCGAGGCATGCCCGCGCGCCACCGATTCGACCGCTTTCTTCAGGTCGGGGTCGATGTTGGGGTAGTCGAGTATCGCCTTCGGGTGCACCCCGATGTTGGTGTTGATGATGAATTCCAGCCGCGCCAGGCCGACGCCGAAGTTCGGGATCTGTGCGAAGTCGAAGGCCAGCGCCGGGTTGCCGACGTTCATCATGATCTTGATCGGACAGTACGGCAGTTCGCCGCGCTTGACCTCGGTGACCTCGGTCTCGAGCAGGCCGTCGTAGATGAAGCCGGTGTCGCCCTCGCTGCACACCACGGTGACGAGCGCGCCGTCGGCCAGCGTTTCGGTCGCGTCACCACAACCGACCACCGCCGGGATGCCCAGCTCGCGGGCGATGATCGCGGCATGGCAGGTGCGGCCGCCGCGGTTGGTGACGATCGCGCTGGCGCGCTTCATCACCGGCTCCCAGTTCGGGTCGGTCATGTCGGTGACCAGCACGTCGCCGGGCTGGACCTTGTCCATCTCTGACAGACTGGTCACCAGACGCACTGGCCCGGTGCCTATCCTCTGGCCGATCGCCCTGCCCTCGGCCAGCACGGTGCTGTGACCCTTGAGCTTGTAGCGGTGCTCGACCTGACCGCTGGCCTGGCTCTTCACGGTCTCGGGCCTGGCTTGCAGGATGTAGAGCTTGCCGTCCTCACCGTCCTTGCCCCACTCGATGTCCATAGGCCGGCCGTAATGCTGCTCGATGATCAGCGCATAGCGGGCCAGTTCGATCACGTCGGCGTCGCTGAGCGCGTAACGGTTGCGCAACTCGGGCGGGGTATCGACAGTGCGCACCAGGCGGCCAGTCGCCTGGCGCTCCTCGGTCGAGCTGAACTCCATGCGGATCAGCTTGGAGCCCAGGTTGCGTCGGATGATGGGCAACTTGCCGGCCTTCAGTGCTGGCTTGTGGACATAGAACTCGTCAGGATTGACGGCGCCTTGCACCACCGTCTCGCCCAGGCCGTAACTGGCGGTGATGAAAACCACGTCCTCGAAGCCTGATTCGGTGTCGATCGTGAAGATCACCCCGGCCGCGCCCAGGTCTGAGCGCACCATGCGCTGAACCCCGGCCGACAAAGCCACATCGGCATGGGCAAAGCCTTTGTGCACTCGGTAGCTGATCGCGCGGTCGTTGTAGAGCGAGGCGAAGACCTCCTTCATCTTGTGCAGCACATCGCTGATGCCATGCACGTTCAGGAAGGTCTCTTGCTGGCCGGCAAAAGACGCATCAGGCAAGTCCTCGGCAGTGGCCGACGAACGCACCGCAAAGCTCGCGCCAGGATGCTCGACCGTCAGCGCGGCGAACGCGGTCCGCACCGCGTCGTCGAATGCAGGCGGGAACGGCGCAGCGATGACCCAGTTGCGGATTTCGGCGCCGGCGGCGGCCAGCGCGTTGACATCGTCGGTGTCTAGCGCCAGCAGGCGGGCGTTGATCTTGTCGGTCAGGCCGCCGTAGGCCAGGAACTCGCGGAAGGCCTGCGCGGTGGTGGCAAAGCCGCCCGGCACGCGAACGCCGCTGGCCGAGAGCTGGCTGATCATTTCGCCGAGGCTGGCGTTCTTGCCGCCAACAACCTCAACATCGGTCATTCTCAGTTGTTCAAACGGCAAGACCAAGGCGGCCGCCAATGGGGTGGGTGACATGGGAAAGCTCCGGGATGGTGGGAAATCGGTGCTGTCCGGCAGGCGGCGGCCCCTGCACTGCCGCGCCAAGACGCCTCCACGCATGCCGATTCGAAGCTTCGACAAACGCGGGCCATTGGGGCGGGGGCTGGGACGGGCTTCATCGGTTGCTCAAGCCATGATTCTAAGGACCACAACCCCTATCATCACCGGACTTCGATCGAACGCCGACCAGCGGCGGCCCCACATGCCCAATCGCAGCGTGTTCTTTGTCTCAGACGGCACCGGGATCACCGCCGAGACCTTCGGCAACTCGATCCTGGCTCAGTTTTCAGCCAAACCGCGCCATGTGCGCAGGCCCTTCATCGACACCGTCGACAAGGCGCTGGCGGTCGTCGGCGAGATCAACCAGGTAGCCGACGCCGAGGCACGAAAACCCATCGTCTTCATCACCCTGGTCAACGACGAGGTGCGGCAAATTCTCACCGACCCCAGCTGCCGAGGCTTGGTGCTCGACATGTTCAAGGCCTTTGTCGAACCCTTGGAGCTTGAATTCGCGGTCAAGAGCAACCACCGCGTCGGGCGTTTCTCGGATGCCGCCAAAAGCACCGAGTACAACGACCGAATCGAGGCGATCAATTTTTCGCTCGCGCATGACGACGGTCAATCAGCCCGCAATCTGGCCAGCGCTGACGTGATCCTGCTGGGCGTGAGCCGCAGCGGCAAGACGCCAACCTCGCTCTACCTGGCGATGCAGCACGGCATCAAGGCCGCCAACTACCCGTTGATCCCAGAGGACTTCGAGCGCCACAGATTGCCGACGCCGCTGGCGCCGCACATCAGCAAGTGCTTCGGTCTGACGATAGACCCAGGCCGGCTGTCCCAGATCCGCAACGAACGCCGGCCTGGCAGCCAATACGCCGCTCTCGAGAACTGCCGCTACGAGGTGCACGAAGCCGAGTCGATGATGCGGCGCAGCGGCGTGGCCTGGCTCAGCTCGACCCACAAGTCGATCGAAGAGATCGCCACCACCATCCTGCGCGACATCCGGCCGGACCGGCTGATCTACTGACGGATCAATCCATGCGACACATTCAACACCCAGGCACGGCTGCGGCCCAGCGCAACACCGCGGTGAACGCCAGCGTGCAGTCCTGCCAGCTGCAGCTGCAGCCGGGTCGCTCGTTGGTCGCGGCGCTGACCGAAGCGCTCGTACCCAGCGGCGCGACCAGCGCCGTGCTGACGCTGTCTGGCGGCGAACTGTTCCCGTTCGCCCATGTGATGCCGGCACTTTCGAAGAGCCCGGCGCACGCGGTGTATTTCAGCGATCAATTCGATGCCCAGGCCGCTGTGCAGCTCGAATTCGCGACCGTCACCTACGGACTGCGCGATGGCCAGGCCTGGCTGCACTGCCACGCCGTCTGGGCCGACGCCGAGGGCGTAAAGCATTGCGGCCATCTGCTGCCTGACGAGTGCATGCTGACAACAAGCCTGCAGGCCCAAGCTTGGGTTTTGACAGGCGCAGGCTTCGAGGTCGTGTCCGACGAGGAAACGCACTTTTCGCTGTTCAAGCCAGTGGCCTGGCCCGAGAAAATGCCCGCACAAACTCCCGAGTCAACGCCCGGACCAACGCCCGCACCATCGCCAGGTCCGACGCCCGGACCGACGGCACGCCCGGCGCTGGCAATCCGAATCGCACCGAACCAAGATGTCTGCAATGCGCTCGAATCGATCTGCCGTGAGCACGGCATCCAGCACGCCAGCGTTCGGGGCGGTGTCGGCAGCACGGTGGGCGCTTGGTTTGACGATGGTCGCCGGGTCGAAGCCTTCGTCACCGAAACCCTGGTGCGTCATGGCCGCGTGCACCCCGGACCCGACGGCCAGCCGCTCGCCGAGATCGACGTCAGCATGGTCGACCATCTCGGTGGCCAGGCCAGCGGCCGGCTGATGCGGGGCGCGAATCCAGTGCTGGTGACCTTCGAACTGGTGCTCGAGCCGACCTGAACCGGCGCGTCACATCACAGGAACCCGATCGAGATCCAGGGCACGAAGGCGACGATCACGGTGCCGATCAACAACGCGGCCATGTAGCCAACGATCGGGCCAATGCCTTCGTCCGGGTTGACCCGACCGATCGCACAAGCCGCGTAATAACCCACGCCCAGCGGCGGCGCGAACAGACCCAAGCCCATGGCCAGGATCACCACCATCGCATAGTGCACATCGTGGATGCCCAGCGCGCGGGCGATCGGAAAGAGCAGCGGGCCAAACAACACGATCGCCGGGATGCCCTCGAGCACCGAACCCAGCACCGTGAACGCAAGGATAGACACCGCCAGGAACATCGGCGCACCGCCGGGCAGCGCGGCCATGGACTGCGCCAGCAGTCGCGAAAAACCCGATTGCGTCAGTCCCCAGGCCATCGCGGTGGCGGTGCCGATGATCAGCAGGATCGCACCCGACAGCGACGCCGTGTCGACCAGCATGGGGGCCAGCCGCCGCCAGTCAAACTCGCGGTAGATCAGCAGCCCGGCCAGCACCGAGTAGGCGATGCCGATGGTCGACACCTCGGTGGCGGTGGCCACGCCCTGCACCACCGCAGCGCGGATCACGAAGGGCAGGGCCAGCGCGGGAAATGCGATCACGAAAAGCTTGGCCACCTGCATCTTGGGAACTCGCCGGACTTGGCTCAGATCTTCGTCGCGGTAACGCCACCACACCACTGCACACAGCATCGCGCCCAGCACCAGCGCGGGCAGCAGGCCACCCGTGAACAGTGCGGCGATCGAGATGCCGGTGACCGAGCCGATCGTGATCAGCACCAAGCTGGGCGGCACGGTCTCGGTCTGCGCGCCGGTGGCCGCCAGCAGCGCGACCAAGTCGCCGGGCTTGGCGCCACGCGCCTTCATTTCGGGGAACAGCGCCGGCGCGATCGCCGCCATGTCGGCCGCTTTCGACCCCGAAATACCAGAGACCAGGTACATCGCGCCGATCAGCACATACGACAAGCCGCCCTTGACATGGCCTAGCAGCGCAGCGAGGAACGCGATCATCGCGCGCGCCATACCGGTCATCTCGATCAGCAGGCCAAGGAAAACAAACAACGGCACCGCCAACAGGATCAGGTGCGACATGCCTTCGTCCATCCGGCCGACGATCACCGGCAACGGTGTGCTCGTGCCCAAGGCCAAGTAACCGAAAGTCGCCAGACCGAAGCCAAAGCCGATCGGGATGCCGGCGAACACGCAGCTGCCCGCCACTCCGACGAAGAAGATCAGCAGATTGATCCGGCCCAGACCGGCGAACAAGGGCGCGGCGAGCCAAAACAAGGCGATGACCGCAGCGATCAAGGCCAATGCCTGCAACACGGGCTTGACCCCCGAGCTGCCGAGCTGACGCCACAGCCGCAGCAAGGTGAACACGCCCATCAGCCCCAGGCCAACCGGCAGTGCCGCAGCTCGCCACAGGTTGGACAACTCGAGCGCCGGGGTCGTGATCGCGCGCTCGTCGGCAGCGTACTCCCAGGCTGGCCAGGCCACCATCGCCAGAAAAGCGCCGCAAGCCACCGTGGCCAGCGCCTCCAGCAGCGCACGGGACGCAGCTGACGCCTTGCTGACCAGCGCCGTCATGCGCATGTGCTCGCCGCGCCGCAAGGCCACCACAGCGCCCAGCATTGCCAGCCACAAGAACAAGATAGCCGCGAGCTCGTCTGACCACAGCAAGGGGCTGTGAAAGACATAGCGCGAGACCACGCCTGCGAACAATACCGCGATGTCGGCCAACACCAGCAAAGCGGCCGGCCATTCGACCGCCCAGCCCAGCCAACGGTCCAGTCTTGCTGGCCAGCCCACAGCCGGTTGCGCCGCCATCGTCAGATGGCCGCGGCTCACACCAGCTTGCCGGTGTACTTCTCGAGCAGACCCCAGGCCTCTTCACCGAACTTCTTGTGCCATTCGGTGTAGAAGCCCGCCGACCGCAGTTTGTTGCGGAACAACTCGGCCTCGGTGTTGTTGAACACCATGCCCTTGGCCTTGAGGTCGGCCTGCAGACTGTCGTTGAGCTTCTTCACGTCGTCGCGCTGCTTCAGGCCGGCAGCATTGACGTTGCGTGTGACGATGTCCTTCAGGTCTTGCGGCAAGCGGTCGAAGGATTTCTTGTTGCCGAGAAACCAAAAGCCGTCCCACATGTGGTTGGTGATCGAGCAAAACTTCTGCACCTCGTTAAGCTTCGCGGTGGCAATGATGGCCAGTGGGTTCTCTTGCGCATCGGCGACCTTGGTCTGCAGCGCGGAATAGACCTCCGCAAAGTTGATCGTCTGCGGCGAGGACTCGAAGGCTTTGAACATCGAGACCCAGAACGGGCTCGGTGGAATGCGGATCTTCAAGCCCTTCAGGTCGTCGGGCGTGGCGATCGGCTTGGTGCCGGTCGTGATCTGACGGTAGCCGTTGTCCCAGATCTTCTCGAAAGCGAACAAGCTGCTGGACGCTGCGATCTGTTTGCGAACATGGGCCCCCAGGTCACCGTCCATCGCCGGCCAGACCTGGCCGTAGTCCTTGAACGCGAAGCCCACGCCGCTGACCTGCGCCGCCGGCACCAAGGTGCCAAGGATCAGTGGCGACAGCGTGAAGAAGTCGAGCGCGCCCGAGCGCACCTGCGACAGCATGTCGGTGTCATTGCCGAGCTGGTTGTTCGGAAAGACCTGGAAGTCGATCCGGCCCTTGGACTCGGCGTTGATCGCCGCGGCCATCTCGGCGGCGCGGCTGTTCATCGGGTGCGACAGCGGCAAGTTGTTGCCGTACTTGAAGCTGAATTCGGCAGCAGCCTGGACGCTGCGGATGGACAGCACAGGCAGCGCGATGGCGCCTGCGCTGGCGATGAGGTGGCGGCGGTTGATCGACATGGTGGGTCTCCTGAGAGGGTCTTGCTGTGGTGAAGTGAGGACAGTCATGGCAGCGAAAAACATCAATCGGCCGTAACGCGTTGAACGTCTCCGCGTTCGAACAACAGCGCACGCACCTCGTTCTTGGTGATCTTGCCGTAACCCGATTTTGGCAGGCTGTCCCAAAAGAAGATCTGACGCGGCCAGCGGTAGCGCGCCAAGCGCCCATCGAGGTAGGCCAGCAGCGACTCGGCAACGACAGGCTCGGCGCCGATCCGGCGCACCACCACCGCAACCCCGATCTCGCCCCACTGGCGATCAAGCACGCCCAGCACCGCCACCTCGGCCACGCCAGGGTGACCCAGCAGCACCTCCTCGGCCTCGCGCGGGTAGACGTTCGAGCCACCCGAGATGTACATGTCAGACTCGCGCCCGGTGATGAACAGCAGGCCGCGTGCGTCGAGCCGCCCCAGATCACCGGTATGAAACCAGCCGCCACGCAGCGCGCGGGCAGTGGCATCGGGGTTGTCGTGGTAGCCGGCGAACACCGCCGGCCCGCGCACGCAGATCTCGCCGACCTCGCCCACCGCCAGCGCATTCATCTGCTCGTCAAGCACCGCCACCTCCATGCCGGTGCGCGGCAAGCCGCAGGCGCCGATGTGGGCAGCGGGGTCGGCATCATCGGCCGAGTGCATGCGTGCCGGCAGCACGGTGATGCAGCCCGTCACCTCGCCCAGACCGAAGTACTGCACCAGCACCAGCCCGAGCTTTTGCAGCGCCAAGCGCTGGTCGGCGCGGTACATCGGTGCGCCGGCATAGACCATGAAACGCAGCGACGAATGGTCGTGCTGATCGACTGCTGGGTGCTCGACCAGCATCTTGACGATGGTTGGCACCGTGAACAGATTGCTGATGCGATGGCGTTCCACCAGTTGCCAGACCAGCGCCGGGTCCATCTTCTCGCTCGGCAGCAGCACGGTGGCCGCGCCGCGCGCGACATTGAGCAGTGCATGGATGCCCGCGCCATGCGACAGCGGCGCCAGCGCGATCGAGACGTCCTGCTCGGTCGTGCCGGGGATCAGGTCGGCAAGATGATTCGTGACGACAAACGCCATCTGGCCATGGGTCAGGACCGCGGCCTTTGGCTTGCCGGTGGTGCCCGAGGTGTAGAAGAACCACAGCGGGTCGTCGTGGCTGACGGTGGCCTCGGCCGGCGCGGCGCCCAGGTGCTGTTGGACCAGCGCCGCGTAACACAGCCCGCCTGCCGGCGGGTCGCCGATCCAAACCACCTGCGCTAGCGCCGGCGCAGCTGAACTGGCCGCCCGCGCATGGTCCGCGAACATCGGCTCGACCAGCATCGTCACCGCGCCGCTAGACGCCGCCAGGTAGGCCACCTCGCTAGGCGCCAGTCTGAAGTTGGTCGGCACCCAGACGCAGCCCATCCGGAATGCGGCCCAGCCGCTCTCGAACATCGCCAGGTTGTTGCGCGACTGCAGCAGGATGCGGTCGCCCTTCTTGAGCCCTAGCGAGCGCAGCGCGGCCACGAGCGCGTCCACCCGGGCATCGATCTGGGCCCAAGTCCAACGCTGTTCACCTTGGATCAGCGCGGTGCGGTCCGGCCACAACCGGGCTGTATGGCTGAGCAGGCGCGCCAGGTTGCAGGTCTGTGCGGCATTCATGTCCGCCCCTCGTCCGACGGGTACGCCGGACGATCCCCCAAGGGGATGGCGAGCCGGCTTGGCGAGCTGAGCCCGGGGCTCGCCCCGCTCGCGATCTCCAAGTTCAAGTGAGTCACGCCGTGGCTTCCAAGATGCTCAGGTAGTTGGCCACCGCCGCACCACCCATGTTGAACACCGCGCCCAGCCTGGCATTGGGTACCTGCATGTCACCTGCAGTGCCCGAGAGTTGCATCGCGGCCATCACATGCTGCGACACGCCGGTCGCGCCGATCGGGTGGCCGCGCGACTTCAAGCCGCCTGAAGGGTTGACCGGCAGCCGGCCGCCCTTGAGGGTGATACCGTCCAGGATCACGCGCGCGCCCTGGCCGTGTGGTGCCAAGCCCATGGCCTCGTACTCCAGCAATTCAGCGATCGTGAAGCAGTCATGGGTCTCGACGAACTGCAGGTCGTCCAGCGTGGCGCCTGCGTCCGCCAAACCGCGTGACCAGGCCAGCGCGGCACCCTCGAAGCGGGTTGGGTCGCGGCGCGACAAGGGCAGGAACTCGTTGACCTGGGTGCGCGAGCGCCAGCGAACGGCCGGCACCTGCGCGCCAGCGACAGGCTCCAGCGACAGCACCAGCGCAGCCGCGCCGTCCGACACCAGCGAGCAGTCGCTGCGCTTGAGCGGGCCGGCGACAAACGGGTTCTTGTCCGACGGCTGGCGGCAGAAATCGAAGCCCAGGTCGCGCCGCATGTGGGCGTAAGGGTTGTGCACGCCATTGGCGTGGTTCTTGGCGGCGATCGCTGCCAGCGCGTCGCTCTGGTCACCGAAACGCTCGAAATAACCGGCGGTGATCTGGCCGAACACGCCAGCAAAACCACCCGGCGTGTCGCCCTCCTCCGCGACATAGGAGCAACGCAGCAGCACCTCGCCGATCTGCGCATTGGGCATGGTGTTCATCTTCTCGAACCCCACCACCAACACTCTCTTGAGCCGGCCGCTGCCCAGCGCGTCGAGCGCTGACCAGATCGCTGCCGATCCGGTTGCACAGGCGTTTTCCAGCCGAACCGATGGTGTGTGCCGCAGCGCGGGAATGGCGAGTGCGGCCAGCGCACCGCTGAAATCCTGGCGCAGGAAACCACCATTGAAATGGCCGACGAACACACCGTCGATGTCGGCCGCATCCAGCCCGGCGCTGGCGATGGCCTGCAGAGCGGCGTCGCGAAACAAAGCCTCGGCATCGAGGGCGTCGAGTTTGCCGAACGGGGTGTGGCCCCAGCCGATGATGTGCGAGATGGACATATGGGTCTCCTAAAGCCTTGGCGATGCGTGCCAGATCCCGAGTGTCGCCGACATAGACTCGAGCTCGCTCAATTTTCAAACTTCTGGAGACTTCATGACGGCATCCTCCTCCCCGGTCGCGGTGGTCACTGGCGGCGCACGCGGCATCGGCCTGGCCGTGGCGCAATGGTTCCTGACCCATGGCCACCGCGTCGCGCTGTGGGATGCCGACGCCGTCACGCTACGCGCGACCGAGGCCGCGCTCGACGACCCGTCCCGCGTGCTGGCGATCCACTGCGACGTCTCGCAACCAGCCCAGGTGACAGACGCTACCGAGCAAACCGAAAGCTATTTCGGCCGCATAGACGCGCTCGTCAACAACGCCGGCGTCGCAGTGTTCAAGCCTATTGGCCAGACCAGCTTCGAGGAGTGGCAGACGGTGCTGGGAACCAACCTGAACGGCCCTTTCCTGTGCACCCAGGCGATCGCGCCAGTGATGCTCAAGACGGGCGGCGGCAGCGTCGTCAACATCGCGTCGATCTCGGGCCTGCGCGCGAGCACGTTGCGGGTGGCCTACGGCACCAGCAAGGCCGCGCTGATCCACCTGACCAAGCAGCAGGCCACCGAACTGGGCACCGTGGGCATTCGAGTCAACGCGGTCGCGCCGGGGCCGGTCGACACCGAGATGGCCAAGCTGGTGCACAGCGCAGCGATTCGCGCGGATTACCATGACGTGATCCCGCTCGAGCGCTACGGCACGGTGCAAGAGATCGCCAACGCGGTGGGGTTCCTGTGCAGCGCAGCTGCCAGCTATGTCAACGGCCAGGTGCTGGCGGTCGACGGTGGCTTCGATGCGGCGGGCGTGGGACTGCCCACGCTGCGCAAGACCGCCGTGCAATGAAGCCCTGGAGCGCTAGGCTGTCGGCGTGACCAGGCCGCGCCGCAGCGATTCGTACAGGCACACCGCAGCGGCCGCAGCAACGTTGAGCGACTCCTCGCCGCCGGGCTGCGCGACGCGCAGCACCAGGGCGCAACGCGCCAGCAGCGCCGGTGCCACGCCCTGGCCTTCGTGCCCCAGCACCCAGGCGCAAGGCTGGGGCAAGATGGCGCGATGCAGCAGTTGATCGGTGGCCAACGCGGTACCGACCAGCGCAACCCTCAGCACCGCCAGATCGTCAGGCGCCAGCCCTTCGACCAGCCGAAGACCGAAGTGCGCACCCATGCCAGCGCGCAAGACCTTGGACGACCACAGGCCCGCTGTGCCTTGCAGCGCGAGCACCTGACCCACACCGAAGGCCGCCGCGCTGCGCAGGATGCTGCCGACATTGCCGGCATCCTGCACCCGGTCCAACACCACCGTGGCAGCGTCTGGATCGATCGCCGGGACCTCGGGCAAGGTCAGCAAGAAACCCAGCCGGGCCGGCGACTCGAGCGCGCTGAAGCCGTCAAACAATGCGTCGCTGACCCGCACGACACGCGGCGCCAAGGCCGCCAAGGCGCGCAGCGCCGGCTGAGCCCAGGCGCTGTCGGCCACGACGGCCTGAGCCGGCCGCAGGCCACGCGCCAGCAGCGCCGAGCACAGGTGCTCGCCTTCGAGCCACACGGCGCCGAGCTTGCGGTAAGCGCCTGGGTCGCGCGCGAGCTTGCGCAAACTGACGAGCAAGGGGTTGTCGCGCGCGCTGAGCGTGACCGGCTCACTCACTGTGCGCTGCAGTCCACGGCTTGCAGCACAGCCCGAACCGGCGCATAGCTGCGGCGGTGCACCGGACAGGCACCATGCTTGCGCAAGGCAGCCAGATGAGCGGCTGTGGGGTAACCCTTGTGCGACGCGAAACCGTAGTCGGGATAGTCCTGGTGCAGCGCCAGGCACAACCGGTCGCGGTAGACCTTGGCCAGGATGGACGCTGCCGAGATC
>Ga0214919_10006471_pt1 | contig 16105 bp, 14 predicted proteins | sample LL1503_MetaG_FD_177994 | JGI IMG/M metagenome (GOLD analysis project Ga0214919, IMG submission 177994) | Freshwater microbial communities from Lake Lanier, Atlanta, Georgia, United States - LL-1503 | ecosystem: Environmental > Aquatic > Freshwater > Lake | place: USA: Georgia | collected... | reverse complement strand
AAGTACGCCGTACCAACCCATTGGGCGGTGACGCATCAACTTGTCCACGACTGGTCCGATGACTACGTGTGGCTCTTCAGCAACGGCTTCTGCCATTGCTTGTGCTCCAGCGAGGATTGTGCGGTAGTTACGTGCAGATGATGCACCGTCTGTAGCATTGTAAAGACGTGGTGACTCAACAAAGTAAGCACCTTCGTATGTACCGATTTCTCCTGCCCAGATACGGTCTTGTGCAGAGCCGTACTGATTTGGGAGAAGCCATCCTGCTGAACCTGTTTCTGCACGAAGGTCGTGTGAAACTTCTGGGTGGATACCAGCCCAGTAGAGTGAACCCTTGCGAGCAGTTGTCTTACCAGCACGCAACTTAGCAACAGCCTTGCGGATGTTTGCTGAAGAAAGTGTTGCAGCAGCAGTAATTGTTGCTGTTGATGTTGCAGTTGAACCTGCGTAGATTACGTTGGTTCCCTGACGAAGTGTTGTCATTGCAACTGAGTCGATTGAATCGGCAAGGTTGAATGCGATGATGTTAGCAATTGCTGGGTCTACATCAGCAAGGCTGAAGAGTTCCAAAGCACGTGTTACAAGAACAGAGTTACCGTACTCATTGAGAGTAATAGTAACTGTTGTTGGTGTAGACATTGCTACTGCATCTGGGTCAGTTGTTTCTGTTAGAGCAGTTGTTGCTGCTGCTAGGTCAACGTAGCGTTGTAGAACAACTGTTGAACCTGGAACTGATTGATTTGTTGGGCGCTTGTCAGCAACTGAGCGAATGAGTGGCTCTGAGCGGAGTGCGAACTCCAAGAGACGGTCATAAGCCTTCTGTACTAGACCAGCAGAACCCATAGTACCGCCGAGGTTATCGGAGGCTGTGGATACGAATGCGTTAGCCATTTAGGTTATTTCCTTTTTTAGTAGTTAGAAACTATGATTATTCCGAACGAAGGAGAGACAAGATTTCTTCTGCAGATTCTGCATTTGCTAATCGTTGCTCTAAGTTCTCTGCTCGGTCAGGTGTTATTGCACCTTGAGTTAGATTGTCCTGGTTGCGTAATGCAGCGCGGTCAACTTCACTTACTTGAGGTGCATCCTGCGCACGTGTAATTCCGAATAGGTCTCCATTATCATCAAGCCAGTTATTCACTGACTCTTCTGTAATATCATCCAAATCCTTAAGAATCAAACGTTGTGCTTTTGGATTCACACCCTGCTTTTCTAGGACATCTTTGACTGTACGCTCACGCTGCGACTTGGATAGTCCCTCAAGTTGCTCAGTGAGTTCCTTGATACGTTTTTCGTCATTACGCTTGGCTTTCCGCAACTTCTTTAGTAAGTCGCTTCCATCCATTTGAACGTCGTCTTGTGTATCTTGGTCGTCTTCGTCTTCATCCCAGTAGTTGTTGCTCATAGCAACCACCCTTCTCTATTAGTAGTTCGCAAGCCTCAGATTCCAATCGGGGGATTGGGCTGGCTCTTGCTACCAGTCTGTTACTCTATGTGGCGCTGGTATTCCCACATAGGATTCTATTTAGAACTGACCTGCTGATGACTGCTTACTCAGATAGCCAGTTGAGAATGCTCCCTTAGCGGTTCCAGAGGAACCACCATAGCGAGCAAATTCTGTTTGCTTGATTCGTTCAATAGCATTTTGTTGTGCTATATTTTTGCCAAACACCGCATCCATTGCGTTCTGTTGGCTAAAGGTTTCACCACCATATGATGCTAATTGGTTAGCACGCTCTAGGTTCTTTACAGTCCCAAAGCCAGTAAGAGATGATTGATAATCAAATCCTTGATTTGCTATGTTGCTAGCAGTAGCAAGGTCTAAGCCTTTTATGCCTTGGCTCTGTGCTGCTGAAAGAACTGAAATTGATTTTACCTTCTTTGAAAGTTCTTGTGCGCCTTGTTCCCCAGTGAGGATTGCTTTAGCAATAGATGTTCTGTCAACTCCTGGAAAATATGTATTCAAATCATTTTTTAGCGCAGCAGGGGCATTATCAATTGCTCCAAAAACATCACTAATTAGATTGCCAACTTCAAGGACTGACTTTCCTTTTCCAATAATATCGCCAAGGAATGACTGGGTTGCCAAATCACCTAAACCAGCAGATGCTAGAACCTCACCCATTTTGGCTTCTGCTGCAAAAAACTCAGCAATTGTTGGGACTGTAACAGCCATACCAGCATTTTGTTTATCGCGTAGGGAAAATATACCCTTGAAGCGATTTGTAAATTCTGGAATTACATTCTCATTCTTTGCTTTATATAATGCTAGATTTAGTGCTTCATCAACTGTTGCACCTGTCTTATAGAAGCCAGAAACTAAATCATAAAGTTTTGATACGTATGGTTGCAGTGCTTCTTTATTCCCAAAAATCAATCCTAGAGTAGAGATAAAGGTATCTCTTGCTAAGGTTCTTCCAGTATCAAGTGTTCCCCCACCTTGTGGTGGTACAACTGGTGGTACTACGGGAGGTGCAACCACTGGTGGAATTACTGGTTCACCTTCACTGCGTCCAGAACCTAAAACAGGAGGTTTTGCAATTGGGGCTGTAGATGCAATTGGATTATACTTTGCATTACTTGCTGCTGCTACATCACCAGGAGTAGTCATAGTTTTGGCAGGCATAGCAGTAGTAGCCTTGCCTTGCGCTTTTGCTAGGTCCTCAAGAATACCCATTAGATGCCGCCTCCAAATGCTCTAGCCAAAGATATTGCAGCACTACGTGCATCATCGTGCGCCGCTTTGGTGTATTCTCTCTTTGGGTCATTCATCGCTCTGCCAAGTAATTCTGCATATGAAGGAGGTGGTGTCTTGCCATCTGCTCCCCCTGGTCGTAAATAGGATGCTACAATTGGGTTATCTAATTCAATAGTTGCAGGGTCTACTTCCCAAGTCTTAGCAAGCATGTTGATGACAGGCGATGCTATCTCTTTAGTTGTCAATGTTGGGTCAACCTTAAATCTATCTGTTAGTGTTGGGTATTCTTTCATTGCAATTCTTTGCATTTCGGAAGTAAAATCCTGTACACTTTTTGTTCCCTTTGCAATTGCTTTTGCAGCAATCTGAACTTCAGCATCGGATACGCCAAGAAGATGAAAGTCTTTTACAATTCCTCTTGCTTGTGAAAGGGCTGTTAGGGCATTTCCACCAAGGCTTTTTTCATCCTTGAAATTGACCTTAGACCAAATATAGTCTTTTGCAAAATCTTTAGCATTGAAGAATGTTGGAAAATTGGCAGTTACATAAGACGCAATTGTCTGACTTATATCAGTACCTGCTGCACTTGTACCAGTTGATGTGCTATCTTGTGCATTTTTGACAACAATCTGCATTTGCTTTGAGGCTTCTGATTGAAACTTTTTGATAAAGTCTGCAATGTCGGTAGGAGACAGTTTGCCACTGTATTGAGCCTCTTCTATTGCTTGAGACAATAGGAGTTTGGCTGAATCAGTTGTAAGTTTTAGGACATCTTTGTAGGTTGCTTTGGTAGCGTTATCACCAGCAGTTTTACCACCAGCAGCAAGTCTATCTGATTCCGCTTGTGCCTTTGTCAAGTCTGCTGCTTTTTTATTGACCAAAGCAATGCGTGCTGCTTTTTCGGCTGCTGTTTCTGCCACTATTTCACCTCAACTTGAGTTGTTTTCATTGTATCATTGACAAAGTATCTCTTGATAAGTTCCTGCAATGCAGGGTCCCACTGAGGTAAATTATCTAATACCTGTTTATTATAAAATGTCTTTATATCTTTTTTGCGACTATCACGCACTGGAAGAGATTGATACACCGTAGCATAGATATTTCTTTGAGAAATAAAAGCAGAAACATCTTGCCATAATTTACTCTTACCATGTGCTGCCATAAATCTAGGATTGCTTACGATTAGGTCAAGACCTTTTCCGTACACGTATGAGTTATCAGAAATCTTTGGATTCTTCCACTCATCATACCATACAGAACTTCTCTTGCTAAGTACCTCTGTGCCATACTTCTTAAGTTCTTGTGCTAGAGCAGGAGCAGCATCTAATGATGTCTTTCCTTGCTGAAGAGCAAGACTTGTAAGTTGGTCACGCTTAGTGTTGTAATCTGTCCAGGCGCGATTTGCTTGACGCTTGGCTTCTTCTTGTTCTGGAGTTAGAGCCAGTTCATTGAATTGAGTATTACCTGGAAGTTTAGTCTTAGGATTAGTAAGAATCTTATAGATACTCAAGTTGAAATCTTCTGGCTTGCTTGGTACATCCAGTGTCAATAAAGAAATAAGTTTAGGGTCGACTTCAGCCAATGCTGGCACTAGGTCGTTATTGTCTTGGAATACTCTATTGTAACTTTCAAGTGTTGCTGGCACGTATGCCTTTGCAGAAACACCTTTATAAGTTATTCTGTCTAGCGGGAAATCTGCACCTAAAGTTGCAAGCAATTCTTGCCCCGCAAGGAATTTAGAATCAGCATTATCATTGCCTTTAGTTTTCCACTTGTTTACAAGTATAGCATAGTAATCTTCATAAAGTTTCATTGGGTCTGTATCAACTTTGATAGGTACACCAAAGATAGATGCAAATGACCATTGAGCCTTTATAAAATATAGATTACGAGCATCGTTACGAACAGTATCTAAACCAGGGAACTTTTGGATTCCCATCTCGTCAAGTGTATGATAGTAGTTTGCTACAGACTTTACAGAGTTGAGAAAATCTTGCTTAGATTCATCTTTAGTAAGATAGGTCTTTAGATATTGAAGCCAAGTTGGGGTCATAGCCTGACTAAAAGATGCTTGCGGACCATACGGGAAGAATAAGTCGTAGTTAGAACCCATTGTCGTCTTTAGCACATCTTCTGCCTTAGGTTGCCACTTCATTATATTTGAAGTTGCATATGCTGTAAAGAATGACGGTCCTGGAACGTTTAGTAAGAAACCAATAGAACGTGCACTTAGGCGTATACCTTTTCCACCATATAACCCGAGGTCAGCAGAGCCAGGAAGTACAATGTGAGTAGCCTCTAGCGGATTAGATACTGGATTACCATATTGGTCTATACCAAATGATACAAACATAGAATTATACGAGTGCAAGAAACCAGCAACTCTAGTTGGATTCTTGATTGCAAAGCGTCCATAACGATAGAATGCATTTAGCGAAGCAGTAGGGAATGCTGTAGCCAGACGCATTGTATACAAGGCACGATTTTGTCTGCGAATTGTATAGAATGTTTTTTCTGTTTCTGCTATTGTTTCACGTGCTGCTGATTGGCGAAGAGCATCCAGTCTTTTATCTGTTATTTCGATGTTTTGTTTTGCAAGAACATCAGCCTTCTTTGCAAGCGTATCTAAAAATACTTTATCAGCATAAGCCCAACGAATTGGATTTTCTGGCGATGTAAGTTTTTTGAATGCCCAGCGAGCAAAATTAGCCATGCCCTTATCAATGTAATCAAGTCCCTTGATACCAATTAGGTTCTGTGAAGCGGCATGATAATTAAATTCAGTTGGATGAATAGCACTCAACTCATCAAGTTGGTTTGCCATAAGAGACTTCAATTCATTAGAAGTTACATCTCCAGCAAGAACACGTGCTTGCGCAGCCTTATTTGGCAAATAACGATTGACAAATGATACTCTACTGCGGATGAAGTCTGGAACTGAACCAAGTGTTTCGCCACCAAATTTTTCCATATATGAAACACCGCTTGTTGATTCTCCCCATTTTACTAGGTCATCGAATCCAACGCCACCAAGAATCTGGTCTATTAGCGGGTCTCCACGCATTGTGCGATTAGCAACATAAGCAAGTTCTTCAAAGTAAATTGGGCTAGTTACATCTGTAACTGTTCCAGGTCCTCTACGCATAGTAATGCTTTGACGAGTTCCAACTGCTGACTCATTCATATATGTTATTGCTTGAGTCTGTGAGTTAGCAAGTTCTTCACGCATAGCAGCACCAAATTGATTTTCATCATAGAGGCTATCTATTCTGCGCCACTTGCCATCAATCATACGGTAATTATCTTCTTTACCATAAAAACGTTTTTTATATGCTGCGCTCTTGCCAAGCAATGCCGCTTCTTCTGCATAAGAACCACCTAGGTCTTTGAGAATCTTTTCAATATTAGCATATTGTTCTGTTATGCTCTTATTGGTTTCAAGCAGTTTCGCTGCATCTGGAATAAGGTTGTGAACTTCCCCACGTGCAGACCCAAGGGCTGCCTTTGCGTTTGCAATAGCAGAACCATACTTTGCAGATACACTTGAAGGTAATTTCTCTAAGTAAGCGATACGGTTTTCAAGTCCAGCAAAAGTAGGTATAGGTGGCATATCTCCAAATGGCTTTACTGCATCCATTAGGTCAAGTTCGATATCATCAACTAACTTGTTTGCATCTTTGAGGGCATTTATGACCTTTGGACCATTAGCAAGTTTAGCAGCAGGTGATATTGCATCAGTCAAAAAGTATGCTGCTTCAGCATTGAGTGCATTCAAGTCATTGATTGCAATATCTAACATTGTTGATTTAGCATCAATAGTCGTTTGAATCTCTTTCAATGCTGGACCACTGTGAATCTTAGACGCAACTTCAAGTACTCTATTGCGATTAGTTTTCAAAACATTGCCAGCAAAAGTTGGAATTGATTCTGTCATAAAACCTACGCCTTGTGCCAAAAATGCACTAAGTGTTGGTTCTCCTAATGACTGCTTAGGTATGTATGATGGACGCGCCAAAACATCAAGTGTCCAATAACGATTGAAAAATTCAAATACGTGAGCAGTTGCATCTACGCTTTTAGTTGTTGAACGCTTGAGAACCTTAGATTCCATAGCCTTCATAATTTCTTTTTCAACAATATTGTAAGGAGTTAGGCGGACTGATTCAACTAATTGACGCTGTGTCAATGGGTCAGTTGTTACTCTTCGACCTTGTGCATCAATGCCCATACCTTTAGCACCAAATTGATTATGACTGTTGCTAATACTTGCACGGAGTTCTGCTATGAACTTCTTTATTGCAACTGTGTCATAGAATCCATTGCTATAAGCAAGATGGAGTCCAAGGTTTTCATCAAACACATCAAGCATTGCTTTACGTTCAATGTCTGAATTTGCTTTTACAAAGTTAGTAATGACATTTGAGCGATATTCAGATGCTGAAATGCTTTCTTTTGGTGTAATGAAAATTCTATTAGTTCCATTTTCAAAAAGTTTCATATCATCAAAGAACGCGTGCAGTTCAACTATACCATCAAGTGGTCGAGCACCAGAGAAAGTTACATAACTAAGTGGCTTATATGTTCCAGTAAAACGTATTGCTCTAGTAACAAATTTATTACCAAGAATACGTTCTTCAAATCCACCAATGTTTGTGAAATCTCTTGTAATTATTCCACTCTTAATTGGGCTGATTCGGTCCTTTAGAGCAGCAAGTTGCTTTGCTCCAAGTTTAGGTTCCATTGGGAAGTAATCTTTTCCTCCGCCAAGGAATGACTTGTTCTCAGGGTCCATAACAGTTTCATAATACTTCTTATGTTCTGGCAAGCGAATGCCATCATCATAGAGTGCATTGATACGGTCTAATGCATCACCTTCTGGGTAGTATACTCCACCATCATCCATTGCTTTTGCTTTGAATGTTGATGCAACATCTGCAACATCACCAATTAGCGCTGGCTCAGTTTTGAGCAAACGTTCTAATGCTGGAGCATAGCCCTTATCAGCAAGAATCAAATCTCTTACGATTTCTGGACTTGTTGCTTCATTGACAGCATCAAACATTTTTGGATTAGTTGTGTATGGCTTCAAACGTTCAATGGTTTGAAACATATCAGTATTGTTTGCCATGAATGAAAAGTCATTTGCAGCATTGCTAAATGTTGCTGTTGTATCTCCAGCATTGTATTTGAATCCACTGTTGATAGTTGCTTCAAATTCAGTAAGCGCAATGCCTTTATTAGCAAATCCTGCTGCTCTACCCGCTGCTTTGCCAGCAGCACCAAGTGCTCCGCCAGCACCAGTGATAAGAAGATTGCCAACAATAAAGTCACCAGCACCAGTATAGTATCTGCCAACAATGTTTTCTGAAAAATTCTTTTTTACATCAGCGTCATCCCACAGGTCAACTGTGTCAATATTGATTCCGCCAGCCTTTGTAGCAACTCTATTTAGTACAGAGTTTCTGTAAAGTTCTGATTTAGTTAATGCTTGAAAAACAGAGACATCGGCGCTTCTATTATATGCAGCACGTATATCATTTACTTGAAAACCTTTTTCATACTTTCCTGGTTGATACAACGGAGAAGTAGGGTCTGTAACTAGTGCAAGCGTAGAAGCAGGACGTGTTATACCTTCAGAAATTATAGGCTCAACAATTTTGTTTGCAATCTTTAGGGTTAAGTCATTACTTACTGCTTGGCTTTTTACATTGTATGTTAAATTTTGTTTGATTGCTTCTTGTGCTGTTTTTTCTAATCCAGAACGACCTAGGATTGGCGATACACCAATATTGACACCAGCATCAATAATTGTTTGTGAAAGAACGTTTGCTGGGGCGGGTACACCAGGAATTGATTGTGCTACAAAATCAACTGCAAACTTTCCACCAGTTTCGATAGCCTTCGCCGCTGGTTTGGCAATATTGTCGAGGAACGAATTCCATAATGACATTCTTACCTCCTCGGTATCCCGCTTACGTAGTTTTGTCCATCATTGCCTTTTGGTGAATCACCAGTTAGTGCACCAATAAAATTATTTCTATCTTCCACAGATTCCCAAGGAACCATAGCAAGAGTTATAGCAATTGCTGCATTCTCATATCCAAGAGAATTAGCAAATTGGTCAATATGGTCGTAGAGGCTTCCCTCTCTCCATTTATCCACGCATCTCTCCTGCAAGAAAACTTATAAAACGCTTATATGAATCTGGCGCATCTTTGAGTTGCGCTGCACGAACCATTGCTGGGTAATATTTCTTTACAATTGCTTGGTTATCAATACTACGTGTTTCTGCTGAAATATTTCCTGGAAGAGCAGATGAACCAACACCTGGTCCAAAGTCTACACCATCAGTAATTGGAGCAGATACATCATTAGTCTCATCTGTCAATTGTCCTAATGGCATACCACTTGGTGCCATCATTTGACTTGATGCACTAGATGTTGGCGCTTGTGCCATAGATGCTCCTGATGCTTGCTCTGCCAATGCTTTGTTCTCCCCATACTTGAATCCTGTATAATTTGGTTGCTTCTGACCACTTTGACCATTGCCACCTAATGCAGAAATATTAGCAGGATTGTTCTGTGGTGCAGTAGGGCGTGGTCCGCCACTATTCTGATTGCCAGCCATGAGTTCTCCTACTTAATATGCTTGAATTGTTCTTTTGAGTGATACGGTTGCGCAGTATATGCTGTAAGTTTAGAAGCAATTTCCATTGCCTCAAATGCATCTGCTCCACCAAATATTGCACCAATTGCATAAGGAGCACCAGAGCCCGCTCCATATACTCCATCTTCACTTCTGCTTACAGAAAGTTCTGCATCTACATCAAATAGTTCGCCATGTAATGCAATCAAAAATGTAAATCTAGGTCCATCACCTGGTGTAATATTTTCATCAAAGTTGTAACCATTCTCAGATAAACATTTACGAAGAGATGGCATTACTTTTGATATCATAAAATGATAAACATCTTTTGCATCTTTTGAACTTGGTACTGGTGGTTCCCATATATGTTGTGCTATGTCACAAGGAAGAGTTTCCCCTGAACCAGCAATCAGATATCTACCACGTTCTGAAATCTTTTCTACATCTGGATGAGAATATATCTTACCAGTATGGTCGGTAGTTCTACTATCAGCAACTATGAAACAACTATCTTCATATTGCAATCCAATAATTGTTGTCATTGTCCCCTACTTAGTTATCCCTTAGTGACTACTCTTGCGTTTCCTTTACCAGATGATGATAAACTGGAAAGAATTGATTGTATATCAGGTGCTGGTTGAGTTGGTGCCATCTGTGCTTGCGGTGCTACTCCTTCTGGAGAAGAACCTCCTGCTGGCATTCCTGCGGGAGCAGGGGACGGTTGCTCAACCGTTTGACCAGGTACACCAGCAGGAGGAACTTGTTGCTGCATAGCAAATGTGGCTTCAATAGCATCTTCCAATGCTTGACCCTTTTGGCGAGCCTTGATAACCGCAGCAATCTTGCGTACTACCTCTGATGCGTCCTGTCCCTGTGTTGCCATTTGTGGAATAGCCTGCGTATAAGCAGTTAGTGAACCGAGTAATGCTGCTCGCATATCTTCGATTTCAATTTTCTCTAATTCTTGTGTAACGTTGACAGTAAAGGGAAGTTCACGCATTGCCATGTCACGGGAAATAAGTTTTCCACCTAATGCCTGAAGCATAAAGATAAGTCCCTGGGCTGGGTTTAGACCAGCAAGCATACCATAGCGTACATCGGCAGAGTAATCCTGCTTGATATCCTTAGTAGGCTTATATACAACTTCGTATGGTGAACCAGAATCAACACCACGAATGGTCTTTTCTTCTGGATAGATTACTTCATCTACTTCAAAACAGATGCGGATTACATCACGCAATGCTGCGGCAAAGATTGCCTGGGCTGACTTTACTTGGGTATCAAATGCGCCCAAGAGAGCCTGCACACCTTGTCCAGTAACAACAGATGCGCTAATGTTTCCAGTACGTGATTCAGGATAACGTGAACCAACGCGAAGTTCTTCATTGAGAAGTGTCTGTTCTGTAAATGCACCTTGTGGTAGATTTAGTTCTACACGGCGTACACCTTGAGGATTGGATGTACGAATAACTGCGTCTCCGCCAAGTTGTAATTCCTGTACGTCGTTAGGAAGAACAATTGGAGCCTGTACACTTTTTTCTGCTGCTTCCATTGCAAGTAATGCAAAGCGATTACGAAGCAATTGAATACCAAGAACGTCATCAAATTGTCCACGTAGTTCACCGTCAATGGATGGCTTGCGTGCAACAACAACCATCATTTTACCTAATGGATTCTTAGCCCTAGATAAAACAAGATTTTGCTTTGATGGGATATAGATGATTGACTCATCTTTATCGTAATAGCGAATCATCTCAACCTGGTGATTGAGGTCTTGCTTGTAGCCGTAGCCACCTAGCAACTCTCGCTCATACTCAGGGAACTGAGTTACCAATTCGCCTAATGTCATCATGTATCGTTTTGCAAATGCCACACAGCGTCCATAGCGGTCAAACTCTGGGTAAGCCCCAATAGGATTTTCTATGCGAATACGTGGCAGTTTTGCTTCTTCGTCAAGTTCAATAATGAACGGAACGAAACCATAGGTTATATACCAGTCTGCTCCTGAGTACATCTGTACAGATAGGTCAGAATGTTGAAAATAATTAGAAGCAATGCGAGTTCTCTTATCCGCGAAAACACGAGCACGGTCACTAACTTGATTCGCTGCCGAGCAGTTGACGGCTGGTAGTGGTGCCATAACTTCGGATAAATCACGGGCAACAATGTCAATAAAATTTGCAACGACATTTGCATCTACTCCGTCTGGAAAGAAATCTGGATATACTTCTGCAATCTTGCCTTTACGGACAGCAAGGACATCCAAGTTGCGAGCATCGCGCTCGTTATTGCGGTAGCGAAGGGCTTGTACCCGTGCTGCTACCTGCTCCATTGATAATGCCATTGTTGTCCTAACGATTGATTAAAAAATTATTTATTTTCTGGAGTACCCATTATACCGCCGCCACCAAGCATTGGGCGGTATATCTTAGCAACGTTTTTTCCGTTTGTTCCAGAAATACCAGAACCTGTACGGGGTGAAGTTACTTGGGTGACTGTAATAATATGTTTTGGTTGAACTCCACGTGCTGAACTCTCACGAAGCGCTAAGGTAAGGGCACGGCTTTTGGCTTTTGCTTCTGCTTCTTTAGCACTATTATATTTTTGTGAATCTTTTCTGCTGCCCATAATCGTTTCCTTATCCGTATTGCCCAGCCCATTGCTCAGCAAATGCTTCATCTAAATTCAAGGAGCCACGTCCAGCGCGTTGCGCTCTAGTTGCCCATCTGTTCTGTTGGTACTGCCCTACACTACTCGACTTCTGCATCATCTCGCGTATGCGAATGATTGCAAACCACAGCGCCATAACGCAGTCAGTTGGGTTTCTAGTATCGGGCTTCCAAGTAATAAGTTCCTGTACTAGAGTCTTGAGACCTTCAGAACCTTCGTTAGAAGGTAATTCTATAATGTTGTTATCCTGGAATCGACCATCTCGCATGGTACCAAAGAGGCTAGCCATAGATGCTACACCAAAAGATACGTCCCACTTATTCTTGCCAGTAAAGTGCGAGTTGAGTTGACACCCATGTGAGGCACAAAAATTTCGAAGATTATCATCTAGGGCATAAGCCTTCTGGTGGGCATTGATTTCAATGCGCAACTCCTGTGGCTTGTACTTTTCAATCCACTCTTCGATAAGGGCTTGAATCTTCATTGGGGTAGGCTCTGTCATGTTGATACAGTCGAGAACGTAAATCTTTCCATCGGCTTTGTTATAAGTTACCATAACTGCCGCAGTCGCACCTGCCATAGCAGGGTCAAGACCCATGACGGTATAGGTACCTTCTATGTGTCTCGGGTGCCCTGGAGTATCAGGTTTAAGCGGTCCGCGCTTTCGCATACCGTTGACACATCCAGCAATTGCTGCTGGCGCAAAGATAGAGTCTTCTTGGACATCTTCTTGTTGGTAGACCATAGCCCAGATAGATGGCGCAACTTCAGAGCGCCTCTTAAAAAGAGAGGGTCCATCCCATTTCGGATAAAGTCCATCTTCCATAACCTCGTCTATGTCATTTTCTTGAATGTTCGTCTTAGCCCAGAGTGTCTTCCACTTTCTAGGGTCCTCATCGAACTCAAGTACGGCTGGCATAGCACAGTAGGTAAAGGGTGTCTTTCCGCCCGTCCATTGGTCCCCAGAGCGTATCATCTTATATAAGTCTATGGGTGCGACACGGGTTCCTACTATCAGTAGTTTTCCATGCCGCCCCAACCGCGTGATAACTTCCTTCTGAAGCCATTCAATTTGCTTCTCCCACTCATGGGCATTTGAGTTCATCACAACGTCATCTAGGATAATCAAGTCGGCGCGAGCACCATAAATCTGCGAACCAAACCCGAGGGCTTGTACAGTAGGGTCTTTCTCGCCAGAGTCACGTCCAGTGCCTAGATAAATCATATCGGCTGACCATTGAGTTGCATCAGCCTTGTATCCGCCATTAGGTCCAAACGCAGTTTGGAGTTTCATATAGGCAGGATGGGAAAGGCGTGTTTTGATAGCGCCTAGGAACTTGCGAGCCATACCCTGAGTCTTAGAGACAATAATTACTCTAGCGTTAGGGTTGGTCACGATTGTATAAAGTGTATAGTTGGTGGTGATAGTTGTAGACTTAGCATGTTCTGGAGGAACATTGATAAGAAGACGCTTAGGGTCTCCTGGCTCATAAGTCATACCAACAGGTTGCCACCTTGGTTCACGTCCCTCAATCATATCAAGCCAGTTGAGTTGGTGTGGAAAGAGTTGGGTATCTAGGAACTGGGCTGAGAAGTCTGGGTAGGAGATATCTTTGAGTTCAGCCAGGTCTGCCTTGATGCCCTTGCCCGCTAAACGGGCTTTATCGGACTTTTCTTTGAAGTCTGCATCCGTCATAGTCCATTGCCTAAAGGCAGTATCTTGACGACCAGTTGCTGCCATAGCAGCAGTAATGGTTGCACCCTGTTCTAGTAGGGCTAGCACTTTTGCTTGGGCTTCATCCTTTGGTACAGACTGTACCCCTGGTTTACGTCCCATTTAGTTGCCCCTAATAACGCCTATTTCACGGTGCTTGCTCACGGCATAACTATTCCGCTTTAATTATATATTATCATATATTATAGGAGACTGCGTAGCCTTAGCGGAGCAGGCTCCGTACTTATAATCTTTTATCTTATACTATAGATAACCTGTTCAAACAGGTAAAACCGAACAAAGTTCGGGTATCTTTTTTGTAGTTGAGCGTAAAATAGTTTATAAATGTCTATATATAGCCCCCTATATAGTGATAATAGACAGGTCTAAATATAACAGAAAATTTGTATGGGAGTATATATATATAATACGCGCGCGATTCAACAATGCCCCCCTCAAATGCGCCTCTGGAATCGTATAGGATATAGGATTTAGGAGTTTCGTTGGTCGGTGACTATCTCCCCAATCCTATAGGATATATGATAATTCTGGGGGGTCATTAATAAATAAAATATCCTATAGGAAATAGGGCTAAGCAATCGGGTCAGGTATTGAAATCCTATAGGATATCTGATACACTTGAACATGTTCAATATTCGAACACCTGTTCGGATTGCCGTATAATACGGCAGGGATGAGCGTAAAAAATAAATTGAAATCGTCGGCGTGTCGTATTGACACGCTTAGGCATTAATGAGATTGTTCTCTTGTGAACAACCGTTCACCCCTAAATGAAAGGCTCCAAAATGTCAAAATCTCCAAAGGCTCCAAAGGCTCCAAAAGAAATCGCACAAGTTTCAAGCGTTATCGTTACCGCTTACCAGAACATCACCGCCGACACCTTAAACCTAAATGAAGCGGGTCTAGATTTCTTGCTTCTAGTAGGTCAAGAAATGGCAACAGGTCGCGTTTCAGGTCGTGAATATCGCGCCTCACTTGAACAGGCGAAGGTTAATCCTCTTGTTGCAGTAAAACCCGCACACGCTGAAATTATCCCTACCGCATGCGAGATTCTCTCAAAGTTAGGTCGCGAGAATGTCACAGTGGCGAAATTGCTCTCACTCTCAACACGCGTAAAGCGCTCTGGCACTGAAATCTCATCTAATGAGACAATCGAAGCACTAGATGAGCGCACTCCCTCAATCAAAGAAATCTCAGACTCAAAGAAATCAGAATCAGATGAGGAAACCGTAGAAATTGCGGTTCCAACTCTTGACGCTCTAATAATCGGATTTGTTGCAGAATTGAAGAAACTCTCAAAAGGAGATGCAATCAAGACTCTACAATTCGACGCACTTACAACTCCTGCACTTTCAGAAATGAAAGTAATTCTTGGAACAATCGCCAAGAATGGAATTGCTAAAAAATAAATAAATAAAAGATAGCCTCTCTCCCGAAAGGGAGAGGGGTTATTTTTTTTTAATCTTGACCCGCCTAATCTCCCCACGCGCTCGGGCGTGTCGGAAAAATCCGACCAACACAAACTATTACAGGTCAGGCGGTGCCCAACACAAACAAGGCAGGGCAGGAAATGCGCTAATGTCCATGCCGTATAATACGGCGAAAGTGGTCTGCTATTGACATCCTATGCCGTATAGGGTAGAGTTATCCTTGTAAGTGAGAAATACAAGGAAATGCCTCGGTGCCGTATAATACGGCAAAGAGTAAATACGAAAGGATAGGAAAATGGCACAGATTGATTTCATGGCATACCTTATAGAAAGTGCCAAGAAGGAACTCGCTCGTCAGGAAGTAATCAAGAACATTGAAGCGGAAGCAAACCGCGCCCAAGCCATTCGACAGGCTGGCATTGACGCTATCGAGAGAGCGAGAACATTCGCATGAAGGATGCAAAAGTAACTGAGGCAGAATGGCTGAAAGCGCAAGAGTTCGCTAAGGCTATGCAAGAAGCGTTCAAAGTTATCCAACGAGATTTTCCTATAATGCCTAAGCCTGAATAGGGCAGGCTAAAGGCTGGAAGCCTGTAATAGGCAGTTACGAGAGTGCGAGTCTCTCGACAGGCACGGGTGCCGTATAATACGGCAGATAAACCCACTATCGAAAGGAACCAAAATGTACCTTCAAGTCAGCGATTTATTCGCTATTACTCTCGCACTATTCGCAGTAAATACTGTATTAGTGCTAGCGTTTCGCCGTATCTATCTCTTAGAGAAGCAGGTCTTGAAATTGCGCCGTCAGGCTAGGGCATAGTGTCGTCCGACACAAACCTCACGCTCACTCTCACGCCACGCGAGTCAGAAGTGATTCGCATGGCGCTGAGAGCGCAAGAGGATAGGCACAAGAGGGATGGATTCTC
>Ga0214919_10006470_pt1 | contig 16105 bp, 14 predicted proteins | sample LL1503_MetaG_FD_177994 | JGI IMG/M metagenome (GOLD analysis project Ga0214919, IMG submission 177994) | Freshwater microbial communities from Lake Lanier, Atlanta, Georgia, United States - LL-1503 | ecosystem: Environmental > Aquatic > Freshwater > Lake | place: USA: Georgia | collected... | reverse complement strand
GACGGTAGGTCACTTTATCAAGCATCTTCCAAACTGGGCTTGACTTTGAAATTTCTCTTTGTTATGCCATGGAGGTGCTAGGTCAGTCTGCGAATCGGATGATGTCGCGCCGAGTGTCTTTACTTCAGCTTAGAAGCAGGGAATACCCCTGTTGTAGACGACCGGTCTATTACTAAACTGATCCACATGGTTTTGTGCTGAGACCTAGAACGTCTGCACGAAAAACATTTAGCTACTTCAATTGCAACCGTGAAAGACACAGTTCAAATGCCCGAACAAGAGCGACTGCTAACTTTGAATCAAGTCAGTAAGAATTTTGGTGGCGTACAAGCCGTTAAGAATTTAAGCTTGCATGTGAATTCAAATGAAATTGTGGGATTGATTGGACCAAACGGATCTGGAAAATCTACATCGGTGAATTTGATTTCAGGCTCCGTACCACCGAGTTCCGGCGATATTGTTTGGCGAACTCAAAATGTCAACAAACTTCCCATCAGTCAGCGTGTACCGCTTGGCTTATCGCGAACATTTCAAACTACGAGTTTGCTTTCAGAATTCACTGTGCTCGAGCAAGTTTTGACCGCCTGTCATACAAGCTATTGCCTCTCTCCTTGGCGTTTTGTTCTAAGACTTAAGGAAGCAAGAGTTCAAGACGCTGAACAAAGAGCTAAGGCACAAGAGTTAGTTGAATTTGTTGGTCTGGGTGATGTAACAAACGATCCAACTTCAACTATCTCATCTGCGCAGCAGCGGCTTTTGATGATCGCGACCGCACTGGCAGCAGATCCAAAACTGATTTTGCTGGATGAACCCGCAGCAGGAATGGTGGCAAAAGAACGTAAAGAACTGGCTGACGTCATCATGCGTATTCGCAAAAGAGGTTTAGCCGTTTTGGTCATCGAGCATCACATGGGGTTGATTATGGAAGTGTGTGATCGTATTGTGGTGCTCAATTTCGGTGAAAAGATAGCTGAAGGTAGGCCTGAGGAAATTCAGCGAGACTCGGCTGTCATTGAAGCGTATCTGGGTGGAGTGCACTGATGCTACATATTAAAAACCTAACAGCAGGCTATGGAAAAGTTAATGTCTTGCACGGGGTCAGTCTCGATGTGAATGAGCGTGAATGTGTTGCACTTATCGGAGCAAATGGAGCTGGAAAAAGCACCACCTTGCGCTGTATCTGTGGTCTTAACGAAGTTCGTTCCGGAAGCATTGAATTCTTAGGAGAGCGTTTGGATGGTCTGAGTGGTCATGCGATTGTCCGCAAAGGCATCACCATGTGTCCTGAAGGCAGGCAAGTATTTGCAGAAATGTCGGTTGTTGAAAATTTAGAAATGGGTGCACATACGCGCAGAGATATCGAACAGAAAAGTGATGTCGAAAAAATGCTTGATCTCTTTCCCGTTTTGCGCCAACGTGCCAAGCAAAGAGCAGGAACACTTTCAGGCGGTGAACAAGAGATGCTAGCGATAGCTCGGGCACTAATGGCGAGGCCAAAACTTTGCATCTTTGATGAACCTTCGTTAGGTTTAGCTCCCAAAATTGTTGAAGAAGTTGAGCAAATTTTGGCTCGCATTAAGGCAATGGGAACAACCATCGTTTTGGTTGAACAAAACGCATCAATGGCATTGCGTTTGGCAGATAGAGCTTATGTTTTGGAAGCGGGCGAAGTTGTGCTTCAAGGCACAGGGCAAGAATTAAAAAATGATCCGCAAGTTAGTAAAGCCTATTTGGGCTATTGATGTAGAAGCAGCATCCCAATAATGGGTAGTTGCAAAACTTTTAACTGGAGACAAAAATGAGACTGAAAAAACAGATGACTTTGATAGCGCTGGTCATTGGCGCAGCACTGACTTCCGTTGTGCATGCAGCCGATGAAGTCTTGGTGCTCGGTGTCAACGATGCGTTGACCGGTGGTGGTGCTGTTTATGGCTTACCGCAAGCTAACGCAGTACAAATGGCGGCTGATGAGATCAACGCGGCAGGCGGCATAAAGGCCGGTGCAACCACCTACAAACTCAAGGTCATTACTTCGGACGACAAAGCTAACCCAACTGAGGCTACCAACAGTGTGCGCAAGCTGATCGATCGTGATAATGTGAAATACCTTTTGGGTTTTTGCTGCTCCGGTTCAACCAGTGCTGTGGCATCCTTCATTGCCAAAGAGGACGCATTGATGTTGGTCGGCAATGCTGCTGAGCGTGCCATTACGGCTCAGGGAATTCCTAATGTATTCAGGACGCGTCCTCCAGCAGACTTCACTGGCGCTGCAGCCGGTACATTTGTCGCACAAAAGGGTGCTCGAAATGTCGCTGTCATTGGTGCTTTAGAGGTTGGTTTTTATACCCAATACGTCGACGCGTTTGAAAAAGAATTAAATAAAGTGGGCGGCAAGATCATTGCAAAAGAAGCATTTGGTCTTCGTGATCGCGATATGACACCGCAATTGACAAAAATTCGCGGACTCAAACCTGATGCCATCTTGGTAGTGGGTTACGTTGAGCCAGCGGCATTTGTTTACCGTCAAGCAGTGGAGTTGGGTCTAAATGTTCCGCGTTACGGTTTTACAAGTGGTAGTGAGGAGCAGTTCCTCAAAGTGGTGACGAGTGCGCAAATGGAAGGTGTTTGGGATCTACGCCCAACAGAGCTGACCGTAGAGGCTTTGGGGCCTCAGGCCAAGGCGTACGAAGCCAATTACAGAAAAAAATTCGACCAAGCGCCTACACCTAGCTCGCCCTACGCTTATGACCAAGTTTATGTGTTGAAAAATGCCATCGAGCGCGCAGGTAGCGCAAAGGATGCCAAAAAAGTGGCTGACGCAGTCCGTACTTTGCCTATTCCTAAGGAAGCTGTCATGAAGTACATGGCAAACGATGGAGGTGCCATGTTCGACCAGAACGGTCAGGCTTATACGACCAATGGTGCTTTCCAGTGGCAAAAGGGCAAGTGGGTCTTCGTGTCCGAATTGCCATCCGATAACAAAGCTTATTCACAATTTTTGCGCAGTATTCGCAAATAGGTCCTGAGCTTTAATGGCCAATAACCCGCGACTCAGTTTGTAGCTGAGTCGCGAGGTTTTCTGTCTTCCTCAGTTGGCACATCCGAACGGTGAAATGCGATGAATGAATTACTGCAACAAATATTCAATGGACTAACCATTGGTTCCGTCTACACACTGGTAGCGCTCGGACTCACAGTGGTTTTTGGAATTTTAGGTATAGCGCATTTTGCGCATGGCTCCTTGGCCATGTTTGGAGGGTACTTAACGTTTGTATTTTCCACTTCGATGGGACTTTCATTTTTTACAAGTATTGCAATGGCTATGCCAGTAGGTGCTGTGATGGGCATGCTCATAGAGCGCTTGGCTTATCGACCTGTACGTGATGCACCACACATCAATGCCTTCATCATTGCTTTAGGTTTAACAATGATGCTGGAGGGCGGCAACTTACTGCTGTTTGGTGCCGATCAGGTGATCATTCAAACGCCATATCAACAGGTGTTTGATTTTGGAGGAATCTTCGTTGCGCAGTTACGAATGGTTGTAATCGTTACAGCAGTCACATTGGTCGCAGTTGTGACGGTACTTCTTTTAAAGACGAAAACGGGAAAGTCTGTTCGCGCTGTGGCTCAAAACCGGCATGCAGCGGTGCTGATGGGTGTCAATGTGAACTTTGTTTCATCTGTTGTATTTGCTATTTCTTCCGCCCTAGGGGTGGCTGCAGGTGCGCTCATTGGCGCTTTGTTAGCTCTTGCACCTGGCGTCGGTGAAAGTTTTGCGGTGAAAGGTTTTGCCGTCTTGATATTGGGTGGACTTGGATCATTACCAGGTGCAATTTTGGGTGGCTTGGTTTTGGGTGTCAGCGAGTCCTTGGCAGCAGGTTTTTTATCGTCAGCCTATAAGGATGTGATTTCCTTCTTAATCATGATCTTGGTCTTGCTGGTCATGCCACAAGGCTTGATGGGGAAAAAATGAGACGCCTTTTTACCAATCCTTTGATGTTGAGTTTTGCTGCCGTAGCAGTTGCTTTGGTATTGCCTCATGCCTTCAAATCTCCCTATTACATTCATTTGATGACCTTGGCTTTGATTTGGATTGTGCTTGCGCAAGGCCAAAATTTAACGCAAGGTTTCATAGGTTATGTGTCGATTGCTCAAGCGGGATTTATGGGTATTGGTGCCTACATATCCACCCTATTGACAATGAACTTTGGTATTTCTGTTTGGGTAACGCTAGTGGTTGCGCCGTTGCTGACTGGGGTCATGGCAATAGTTGCGGGGTATCCGAGTCTTCGAGTCAAAGGACACTACTTTTCAATCGTCACGCTAGCCTACAACATGGTTATTTTTATTGTGCTGATGACGTTTCGCGCGCTGACTGGAGGCGAAGCCGGCATACCTGATGTGCCCCGCCCGAGCGAGCTGACATTTTTTGGGCATGTCTTCAATTTTGAGGGTCGCAGCAATCTCAACTATTACGCTCTTGCTTTGTCTGCAGCAGTATTGGCAACCATTTTTTGTGCCTTGGTACTGCACTCCCGTGCTGGACGGGTGATGTTGGCGATACGCCAAAACGAAGACCTGGCAGAAGCCATGGGTGTCATGACTTCACGCTACAAGTTGTTTGCGTTTGTGATGAGTTCAGTTTTGGCTGGTTTGGCTGGGACTCTTTATGCGCATTACATCGGCTTTTTAAATCCCGAGCCGTTTGGCGTCGATCAATCTTTAAACATTATTTTGGCGGTCATTTTGGGCGGTAGCGGGACGCTAACAGGCCCCATAGTTGGGGCAGTTTCTGTCACATTCTTGCCAGAGCTTTTAAGGTTTGCTGACAGTTTTAGGCTCATCACATATGGTTTGATTTTGGTGGTCGCGACTATTTTCTTGCCCAAGGGGCTGGTGCCGTTGATTGCTTCCATTTGGCGGTGGTTACGTTCGAGTCAATCCATCGCAAGTGATCACAAGCCAACAAGCAAGGCATGATGAAATGACCTTAGATACAGAAGAGATGTCCAAGCGTGGGGCAAGCGTATTTGAAAAAGCGGATCAATTTGCGCAACTGCACCTAGTTCCGAATGCACCGCAATGGGGGCGGGGTCTTTTTGATCGACGTGCATTGTTTGAGCCTGCTGGTGCTGCGGGATTATTGAGCCTACAAGTGCCGCTTGACTTAGGTGGATTTGGTTTGTCTTTTGGTGACAAGGTAAGCGTGTTGCACAAGCTAGCGCTGATTGATTTCAGTGCTGCTATGGCATTGGTGAATTCACACAACGTTGCAGTTCAGTTGGTGAAAGCATCGCCCAATGAGTTGTCACCTCTTTATTTGAATGATTTATTGCGTGGCAACTTCGTTGCATGCACTGCTCTGACTGAGCCTGGCGCTGGATCAGATTTGGGGCAAATTCAAACCACGGCCATCCAAAATGGCGATGGTTGGATGCTGAACGGGTCAAAGACTTGGATCATCAATGCTGCTCATGCTGACGGTGTCGTGGTTTACGCACAAACTCAAGTGGGTTCAGGAGTCAAAGGAATTGCGGCATTTTTTATCCGTGCTGACTCTCCAGGTTTCCAGCGTGTTGCCATTGCCACCAGTAGCGCCCTGAGTAGCATGGGTATTGGTGGATTTCGCTTGACAAATGTCTATTGCGATTCATCTCACCTCTTGTACGAACCAGGAAAAGCGATTGTTGACATCATGGGTGCTATCAATCGTGCGCGCACTTATGTTGCGGCAATGTGTTGCGCTATGGTGTCTCAAGCTTTGACTGATGTTTGCGTTTATGGGCAAAAGCGAACTGTATTTGGCCAGTCATTAGATCAATACCAAGGCTGGCGTTGGCAGGTAGCGCAAGCAGCAACAGCATTACAAGCGGGTGAGCTATTGGTGAGGGAGGCGTGTGACCTCATTGACAACAGTGGTGAGGTTCAAGTTGCTGCGGCCCAAGCGAAACTTTATGCAACAAGTATGGCTCAGACTCAATTGGGAACTCTCCTGCACGCTATGGGGGCGGAAGGATTTTTGGATCGCTATGCTTTTTTAAGGCATCTCACTGCAGCCCATACAGCTTCATTAGCTGACGGATCGACTGCAATGCTGCTGGAGCGTGTGGCAAATGACTTTCGTTTCAAACCAGGGGCAATCTAGATGCGCGTTTTTCAAATTGAGGGGGAGTGGGGAATTGACAACCTAAAACTTTCACAGCGTCCTGAGCCGACAGCGAGGGATGGTGAAGTCTTAGTTCGAATGCGCGCTTCTTCGCTCAATTACCGCGACCTCGTTGTGCCAGAGCGCGGCTATGGTAGCTATACCGGTCAATTGCCATTGATTCCCATCTCTGATGGTGTTGGGGAAGTTATTGAAGTTGGGGTAGGCGTTTCGCGTGTTCAGATAGGTGATCGAGTCTGCCCCACATACTTTCAGGGTTGGATCGGGGGCGAACCAGATTTGCAGAGGCTCACCCAATCTCTGGGGGGGCCTATTGATGGGACCATGACAGAAGTGATGTGTCTGTCTGAACAGGGCTTGGTTCGAGTCCCTGACTACCTGAACGATATCCAAGCTGCAAGCCTTCCTTGCGCCGCATTGACTGCTTGGAGTGCTGTGGTCACTAACGGTCATGTCAAAACAGGCGATCGAGTTTTAGTGCAAGGATGCGGCGGCGTTGCTTTGTTTGCACTGCAGTTCGCCAAAAGTTTAGGAGCACATGTCACCGTCATCAGTTCAAGCGAAGAGCGAATGGATCGCGCAGTCGCCTTGGGTGCTGATGCCGTGATTAATTACCGTGAACAGCCCGAATGGGCAAAAGCCACCCGAGAGATTACTCAGGGGCGTGGTTACGATTTGATTTTGGAGTTAGGTGGTGAAAAAACACTTCCACAATCTCTTCGCTGCATTCGACCAGGCGGTACTTTGGCAATGATTGGCATCTTGTCGGGAAGCAGTGTAAACACCTCTTTAGGCCACATCATCACACGCCAAGTGCGTCTTCAAGGCATAACCGTTGGGCACCGTGATGGCATGGAGGCTATGTTGCGTGCCATGGCGCAGCATCAGATCCTGCCTGTGACCGATAAGGTGTTTGCATTCGAGGAACTCAAAGAAGCCATGACCTATTTGAAGAGCGGTGCTCAGTTCGGCAAAGTCTGTATTGCCCATTAAAAATGGGGGCTTGATGCTAATTCCTATTCAACCTGTCAACGTTGATCCTGAAAAAGTCGCATTTCAGATGTGCGAGAGTGGTGAGCAAGTCACATACGCACAACTCGAAGACCGTGCTAACCAAGTTGCGCATTTGGTTTCAGATTTAGGCATCCTTCCAGGCGACCATGTGGCCGTGCTGATGAATAACTGCCGTGAATTACTGGAGCTTTGCTTTGGTTTGGATCGAAGTGGCGTGTATTACACACTGATCAGTACCCGCCTGGCAGCCGATGAGATTGAATACATCATCCGAGATTGCGGTGCACGTTTGTTTGTTTATTCGGTAACTGTGGATTCTGTTGACCAAGATTTGTTCTCCAAGCTACCCAGTTCGCTTCAGTGCATGAGCTTAGGTGCATGTGTTGAAAAAAAGGCGCATGGAGATTGGATTGCTCAATGTGCGAAAAAACCGACATCTGCACTTGAACGACCTTTCCAAGGCAGTGACATGCTTTATTCGTCGGGCACAACTGGACGCCCAAAAGGGGTGCTGTGGCCACTGCCCAAGACAGCGGCAGGACAACGAACCATGTTGGTGACGTTGCTGTCGCCACTGTTTGGATACGACGCAGACAGTCATTACTTGTCTACCGCGCCTCTCTACCATGCTGCTCCTCTGCGTCACAGCATGACGGTGATCAAGATGGGTGGAACCGTTACGGTCATGGAGCGATTTGATGCACTTCTGGCCCTGCAGACGATTGAGCGATGCCGCATCACCCACAGTCAATGGGTGCCCACGATGTTTGTGCGATTGCTCAAACTTGACCTGGCCATACGTGAAAAATTCGATCTGTCATCCATGAAAATGGCGGTGCATGCTGCCGCCCCTTGTCCAGTTGATGTGAAAGAACAAATGATGCAATGGTGGGGGCCAATCGTGCACGAATACTATGCAGGGACTGAAAACAACGGTTTTTGTAGCATCACTCCCGCTGAGTGGTTGCAGCACAAAGGGTCGGTGGGTCGTGCTTCACAAGGCAAGCTGCACATTTGTGATGAAGAAGGAATTCCTTTAGAGGTAGGTCAGCTAGGAGCTGTGTATTTCTCTGATGGTCCCCAGTTCTCTTATCACAACGACCCCGTGAGTACCGCACAAACACGTAACTCCTTGGGCTGGACGACCCTCGGTGACATTGGCTACCTGGATAAGCAAGGTTATCTCTATTTGGTAGACAGAAAAGCCTTCATGATCATTAGCGGTGGCGTCAATATTTATCCCCAAGAAATCGAAAACGTGTTGCTACAACACCCGAAAGTAATGGACGCAGCTGTTGTCGGTGTTCCCAATAATGATTGGGGTGAGGAAGTTAAAGCCGTTGTACAACCAGTCCACGCATCCGATATTGGCCCAGCTTTGGCGCAAGAGCTACAGACATTTTGTCGGGAAAAATTAGCAGACTTCAAATGTCCGCGATCGATAGATTTCGACTTAGAGCTCCCGCGTTTGCCTACAGGAAAGCTTTATAAAAAATTGGTTAAAAAACGCTACTGGCCGCAATAAGCCTTATAAAAAATCACAAGCCAATTGGAGAATCTTACATGTCAGAACACCTCACCAGTCATGTGGCATTGAGTCCCAGCAGAAGCGGCAATCGCGCCGCAACACGGACAGATACTCGAAATGCTTTGGTTTGGTGTGGAACCGAACTTTTGACTGAGCGCGGGTTTCAAATAACGGGTATTGATGAAGTGCTCAAGCGTGTCGGCGTACCCAAAGGCTCTTTCTACTATTACTTTAAAAGCAAAGTTCATTTTGGACATGCCGTCATCGACAACTATGAAGCGTATTACGCAAAAAAAATGGACCGTATTTTTAATGACTATTCACAATCGCCGCTGCAGAGATTGGTCAATTTCACTGTGAATGCCAAAAATGGCATGGTCAAGTTTGACTTCAAGCGGGGCTGTCTTATAGGCAACCTTGGTCAAGAACTTGCTGCCCTCGATACGCAGTTTCGTGAACGACTAGAAGGTGTGTTGCTTTCATGGGAGAAACGTGTTGCAGATTGCCTGGCTGAAGCGATCGATATCGGCGAAATAGCACCGAAGCAGGATCCCCAAGCACTGTCGCGTTTTTTTTGGGTGGGTTGGGAGGGTGCCATATTGCGTTCAAAGCTTATGCGCAGCTTGGAGCCGATAGATCAATTCACATCGATCTTCTTTAGATCTGTATTGATTAATTAATTTTTAAAAAATGATCTCACACCAAAAGAACAGCTCTCGTCAGTTTATTCTTGCCCTAGATCAAGGCACCAGTTCTAGCAGGGCGTTGGTCTTTAACCACCGCGGTGAGGTTGTGGCTCAGGCACAGAAACCATTGACGCAACATTACCCTAAGCCTGGATGGGTGGAACACGACGCGCTGGAAATTTGGCAAAGTCAACTGAGTGTGGCAAAAGCTGTCATAGATCAAATTGGTTCATCGGAATCAATCATTGCTCTGGGCATGACTAACCAAAGAGAAACAACTGTCATATGGCACCGCAAAACAGGTCTGCCGATTCACCGAGCTTTAGTATGGCAAGACCGACGAACTGCCCCCGAGTGCGAACGTCTGCGATTAGCAGGTAAATCAGAAATGATTCAGGCCAAGACAGGGTTGGTTTTAGATGCTTATTTCAGCGCTAGCAAGGTCGCTTGGTTACTAGATAACGTCTCAGGTGCACGAGCAATGGCAGAAGCTGATGAATTGGCTTTTGGCACGATAGACAGTTGGTTGCTTTGGAATCTCACACGAAGTGTGCAATGTTCGAGCGAAGATCTTGCCGTGCACGCTACTGATGTTTCAAATGCTTCACGCACCATGCTATGGAATATCCATCAAAGTGATTGGGATGATGAGTTGCTTGAGCTTTTTCGTATCCCCCGTTCCCTTTTGCCTGAAGTTCGTCCAAGCAGTGGGGATTTTGGGTTTGCCCGTCAACTAGGCGGCCTACCCATCATGGGCATTGCTGGAGATCAACAAGCCGCCGCATTCGGTCAAGCTTGCTGGACCCCAGGCATGGTGAAAAACACCTATGGGACGGGTTGTTTTTTGCTGTGCAACACGGGGCAGCAACCCGTGTCATCTCAGCACCATTTACTCAGCAGCGCTGCATGGAAATTGAGTTCATCGCAGATCAATCCAACTCAATACTGCCTTGAGGGCAGTGTTTTTATGGGCGGGGCCATCGTTCAATGGTTACGCGATGAATTGGGCATCATCTCCGAAGCACGTGATGTGGAAGCTTTGGCTTGTAGTGTTCCAGATAACGCCGGAGTTATGTTGGTTCCCGCTTACACAGGATTGGGTGCACCTTATTGGGATGCGTCTGCGAGAGGCACCTTGCTTGGTTTGACACGGGGCAGCAATAAAGGTCACATCGCCAGAGCTGCCCTGGAGGGTATTGCGCACCAAGTCTGTGATGTTTTGCAGGCCATGTCGGCAGACTTGTCCGCACAATCTGGCACTGACATTTTGGAGCTGCGTGTAGATGGCGGCGCGAGCCAAAATAATCTGTTACTCCAAATACAAGCCAATTTATTGCAGATACCTGTGGTTCGGCCACAGATCACAGAGACAACAGCCTTGGGCGCCGCTTACCTTGCAGGTCTGGCAGCGGGCTTTTGGCAAAGTCAGAACGAATTGACGCAATTTTGGAAAGTCGATCGTCGCTTCGAACCAGAGTTTGGCAGTGATTCATGGCGCCGCCTAGAGCGAGAACGCTGGGCTATGGCGATAGAAAAGTCACGAGGTTGGGGGTAAATGCAAAAATCAAATAACTACAAAAAAGCAGGCAGCACTCAAGGTCTAAGCCGCGACCAAACATGGCAAGCGCTGCAAGAAGAACCATCATGGGACATTTGTGTTGTTGGCGGTGGCGCAACTGGTTTGGGTATAGCGCTGGATGCAGCGGCTCGGGGTTTTAGCGTTGTATTGGCAGAGGCCGAAGACTTTGCCAGCGGTGCCAGTTCTCGATCTTCAAAAATGTTGCATGGAGGTGTTCGCTACCTACAGCAACTCGATTTTGCACTCGTCAAGGAGGCGTTACATGAACGCGCAACTGTGCTTGCGAACGCACCTCATGTGGCTAGAGCGATGTCATTTGTAATACCCTGTGAAACTCTAGCGCATGCAGCCTTTTACGGTAGCGGACTCAAACTTTATGACCTGCTTGCTGGACGGCACAATGTGGGTCGTTCTCATTACATCCCATCCGAGGATATCAACGCTCAGGCAAACGCCTTAAAAGCTAGCCCCCATGGCATCCAGTACTACGATGGGATTTTTGATGACGCTCGTCTGGCGCAATCAATTGCGCTTAGCGCTAGGCAGCGGGGTGCCGTATTGATGAATTACTGCCGTGCTGAGATGAATGGTCAAGCCGATGATGGTTCTGATTTGGTCAGTATTACCCGAAAGGACAACTCTGCACAACACACCTTACGCGCCCGATGCACCATTTTCGCGACGGGCGCTTGGAGTGGGGAGCGAGTTGCAATTGCGCGAGGTAGTCATATTGTTTTGCGAGATATCGGCCTTTCCAGTGGCGTCTTGCTGCCTAAAACCCCAGATGGCCGTGTACTCTATATGCTGCCATGGCTTGGTCACACCTTGATTGGAACGACTGACATCAGCGTCAGCTGCCCAGATTACAGCGAGACAGCACCACAAGATGATATTGATTGGTTGCTGCGAACTTCCAGCCAAGCCCTTAAAAAACCGCTCTATGCAGCGCAAATCACAGCAAGTTTTGTTGGGTACCGTCCCTTGGTTCGAATGCCAGGAGCAGGAAAAAACTCTTCTCAATTTTCACGAGCTCATCTTGTTGAACGAGTCGCAGAGCGCACGTTGCGTGTGGTCGGCGGCAAATGGACCACTTATCGTCGCATGGCCCAAGATGCATTGGATGTGGCAATTGAGCATGGCATTTTGCCCAAAGGTAAACCATGTAGCACAGATCAACTTAATCTCAGCGCCAACCCCTTGCTAGACAATGCATGGCTTACTCAAGGGCAATGGAGTGACGAACAGATACAAAAAATCGTTAAAAGCGCTGTGCAGGACGAAGCCGCCTGTAGCGCTGAAGATATTCTCTATCGCCGCCTTCGCACAGGCTTTACAGACCAATCATTGGCTCTCAAGTTGAAGCCTAAAGTCGAGCAATTTTTAAAGCAATTTTGTGGCTAACAACACAGCCGGGATTGGCATTGCACACAATCCAGTAGACAAATAATGTTGTGATAACTGGAGGTATAACAGCGTGACGCTAATCCATTTAGTCGCTTGCTTTTACACATCGACTGTGTAATATATGTGCAATAACTCGATGAAATTTGAGGGCTAAAAGTCATCCAGAAGCCCTCAGCGCAACAATTAGTTGCGTTACAAAGGAAAAAGCACCGCGCAAGGCGATGCTTTTTAAGGTGGCTCCTCGACCTGGGCTCGAACCAGGGACCTACGGATTAACAGTCCGGTGCTCTACCAACTGAGCTATCGAGGAATATATTTGGTTTTAGCGAGTAATTCTATGTTGATTAAGCAGTGCTTAAAACTACAAATACATGCTTTTTTTCAAGATTGACATTGTAACAAATAAATTTACAGGACTTTAGATTTCCGAATTTAAAAGCCACCTTTTACATTAAATCACGAGAATAAGTTGGTTAGTTAGCCGACAAAATTCAGCGAGTTTTTAACGTTTGAGAAATTAGCATAGCGCATTGTGCCGCGGGAGGTGATAGGACTTTACCTCGCAAAGTTACGATAGCAATTTCCCTTTTTAACTGTGGACGCAACTGAATTACACGTACCCCAGATAGTGGCTTTAAAGGAAGACAAAGTCGAGGTAAAAGTGCCGCACCAAGTCCGGCTTTAACCATCTCAAGAACAGTTTGATGATGTGAGACTTCAATTAGAGGCTTAAATTCAAGCCCAAGCTTAGCAAATGCGGAGCTTACATGCGCTCCATGTGCGGTACTTTGTTGATGTGAAACTAGGTCGTATGTTGCCACGTCTTTCAAGCTGACAGAGTTCTTTAAGGGAGCTATCGATAATGGAAATACAGCTACCAACGGGTCATCAATAACTTTCTCTCTCTCTAAATCATCTGTTCCCAATACCCAAGGGGCCAGAGCAAAATCGACTATTCGTTCTCTAACGGCTTCATATAAACGGGTGGCTGATTCCTCATGAAGTTTGATCGTTACACCAGGATATTGCCTTTTAAAACCAGAGAGGATTCTTGGAAGTTGCTGCGCCGATAACGATGGAACAGTTCCTATGGAAATTGATCCTCGTTTAAGTAATGCTTCTTCGCTGAGTTCTAGCGCTGCATTTTTGAGTTCTGCAAGGGAAGTGCGACATGATGTGAGTAGTCTTCTTCCTTGTGATGTAACAGTTACTTTCCGAGTGGTACGTTCAAATAAAGGCACTCCAAGTTCTTCTTCTAACTGCAATACATGACTACTCACAGCTGATTGGGAACGATGAAGTCGTCGACTTGCATTGGAGAAGCTTTCTTCCTCTGCCACAGCCATAAAACTCTCAAGAATACGGATATTCATTTAACTGAATTACAAATAAATAGTCCCAATAATACCGCTTATCAGATGCATGGCTGCATGCTCAAATATGACATTGAAAGGAATTTTTGATGCCAATAAATTTCCGCCCGCTTTCCTACGCACTTGGCGCTGAAGCTCTGGGGCTAGACATTTCAAGCGATATAAGCGTCAAGGACTGGGACGCATTACAAGATGGTTTTCTTCGTTATGGCGTATTGCTAATTCGCGGGCAACGAATAGATCGAAATCAGCACCTCGCTTTTAGCCAGCGTTTTGGAAAACTAGACAGGCATGAATCTTTACCGCTTGATCGGCTTCCTGAGATACCAGAACTGCTGATGGTGACTAATGACGCAAAGCCTGATGGCTCAGCATCGAACTCAAAATACACTGGGCAACTTTGGCACTCGGACATGTCTTTCACACTTATTCCTGCACTAGGCTCAATGTTGCGAGCAGTTGCCGTACCTCCAGTTGGTGGCGATACCTTATTTTCAAACATGGTTCAGGCTTATGAAACGCTTTCACCGGTAATGCGCGACTTAATCGAACCACTTTATGGCATACATCATTCTGAGAGAAAAAACTCTGGGTTGTCACAAGAATGGGAGGCAGAGAATCGTCGCCTTAACCCCTCAGTTGCCCAACCAGTTGTTCGTGTTCATCCGGAAACGAAAAAAAAGGCTTTGTACATTGGTGAAAAAGTAAAGTGCTTTGAGGGCATGACGCCAGCCGAGAGTCAACCTATCATTGACTTCTTGATTCGTCACGCAACCCGTCCTCAATTGGTTTATCGTCATCAGTGGCAAGTTGACGACATTCTTATTTGGGATAACCGTTCAACATCTCATCTTGCACTTGGCGATTATGAGCCCAGTCATCGCCGTCACTTGGAGCGAACGACGATTATCGGAACACCAAGTGGTCACATAGCCACTAATAAGGAGTTAGCATGAATTACAAAAACTTTACCCGTCGCAAAGTTCTACAAATTGCCGCTTTAGCACTTTCACTTTCTGGTCTAGGCCTTCAGGCTCAGTCCTATCCAAACAGCAAACCTGTAAAAATCATTGTTCCCTTTGCACCGGGCGGAACGACTGACATCCTCGCTCGCCTCATTGGCAAGCATCTTCAAGAACGACTTGGGGTACCAGTCAATATGGAGAACCGAACAGGTGCTGGAGGAAGTATCGGGGCAGATACAGTCGCAAAGTCAATTCCAGATGGTCACACTCTAGTAATGGGGTCAATCGGAACACACGCTACGAATAGTCTCATATACCCGAAGATGCCATACGACTCGGTAAGTGATTTCGCACCTATAGCGATGGCAGGTAGCGCAACTCTCGTGCTAGTCGTTCATCCTTCACTTGGTGTCAATACGGTAAATGGGTTGATAGATTTACTACGTAATAAACCAAACATATATTCTTATGCGTCGGGCGGTGTAGCGGCTTCACAGCATCTCGCTGGGGAATTATTCAAATACGCTACTGGTGTATCTATGCAACACATAGCCTATAAGGGTAGCGCAGGCGCGCTTACTGATTTATTGTCTGGTCGCGTTCCAATAATGTTTGCGGATCTCCCACTTGTCTTGCCTCATATTCAAAGTGGTGCTTTGCGAGCTTTGGCTGTAGCTGATCCAGAGCCTTCTCCAGCTTTGCCTGGTATTCCTACCGTTTCTCAATCTGGAGTGCCAGGCTACGTTGCATCTGCCTGGTATGCATTATTCGCTCCTGCTAAAACTCCAGGTCCAGTTCTTGTACGTCTTCAAACAGAGGTCGTAGACATCCTTAAACTTCCAGAACTTCGTAAGGTCATGCTAGATCAAGGCGTTCGGCCAGGTAATATTTACGGAGAAGAGCTGCGTAAATTCCAAGAAAATGAAATTTCAAGATGGCGTGCATCGATTAAGGCAGCAAATATTCAAACTGAGTGAATCGATTGACAATGAATGCCATCGAGAAAATTTGAAATATACCGTCAACAACTTTCGAAACTATCAAGCGTCTAGATTCTGGACGGCAGCTTCACTTGAAACCCTCCCAAGCGTCCAGAAGCTGAACGCTTAAACATCTCTGAGTGATAGTTTGCTCTGGACGGTCCGGGTACTCTGGACACCCCTGGGGCGTCCAGAATCTGGACGCTTGGGGCACTCTGGACGGTACCGGTACTCTGGACGCTTTGAAGTGTCCAGACCAGAGCGGTACTAATTAATTGCTGCATCCCCAAGCATGTCGATATGGCTTGACGCCCCGCACAGGAGTCGAATTTGCAAGCGTCCAGATTAAACCAGCTAGAAATTTGAGCGACCTACGAAATAACTGTGCAATATATGTGTAATTGGAA
>Ga0214919_10006469_pt1 | contig 16107 bp, 7 predicted proteins | sample LL1503_MetaG_FD_177994 | JGI IMG/M metagenome (GOLD analysis project Ga0214919, IMG submission 177994) | Freshwater microbial communities from Lake Lanier, Atlanta, Georgia, United States - LL-1503 | ecosystem: Environmental > Aquatic > Freshwater > Lake | place: USA: Georgia | collected 2015-03-15 | reverse complement strand
AACCTTGTAATATTGTTAATCCTGAAACATTTAATTCTGATAAAATACTGGTATTACCTTGTAATATAGTTAGTCCAGAAACATTTAATTGAGATGATAAAGATACATCGCTATTTAATATTGTAATATTTGATACATTTAATTTAGAATTAATAAAAGTATCACCTTGTAGAGTTGTTATATTATTTACATTTAATCTAGATACTAATGTAGCATCACCTTGATTTATTATATTTCCTAAAATATTTAAATTAGATAACATACTAACATTATTATTAAGTATAGTATTTCCAGAAATATTTAATTGAGATTTTATAACAACAGTACCTTGAAGTAATGTGTTACCAGATACATTTAATTTTGATGATATGCTAGAATTTCCTAAAAGTAAAGTATTACCAGAAACATTTAAACATGATGCTATTGATGTTAATCCAAATAATAATGTATTACCAGAAACATTTAAACTAGAACTAGCACTAATATCACCTTGAAACGTACTTATACCTGATATATTTAATCCAGATAAAATACTTGTATCACCTTGCAATATTGTTAAACCAGATATATTTAAATTAGATAATAATGATACAGATCCAAGTAATAAAGTATTGCCAGATACATTAAATTCAGATAGTAATGATACAGATCCAAGTAATATACTATTTCCGGATATATTTAATTGTGATAGTAATGTAGTAGATCCTAATAATAATGTATTACCAGATACATTTAATTGTGATGCTATTGTTGTAGATCCTAATAATAATGTATTTCCAGATACATTTAATTGAGATATAATAGTAGTCTCACCTTGAAGGATTGTATTACCAGAAACATTTAATTTAGATCCTAGCGATAGTGTCCCTTGCATTATTGTATTTTCTGACACATTTAATTGAGATAATATAGATGTTACACCTTGTAAAATAGTATTACCGGATACATTTAAATAAGATAGTATTGTGGTATTTCCTTGAAAAATACTTGATCCAGAAACATTTAATTGTGATAATAATGTTGTATCTCCATCTAATATTGTTATTCCTGAAACATTTAATTTTGATAATATTGTAGTAGCTCCTATTAATATGGTTGTTCCAGATACATTTAATTGAGAAACTAGCGATAGGGCCCCTTGAAATAAAGTATTTCCAGATACATTTAATTGTGATAATAATGTTGTATCTCCTTGTAAAATACTTTTACCAGAAATATTTAAATTAGATAATATAGATGTTGCCCCTTGTAATACAGTTATACCAGACACATTAAGATTAGATAAGAGTGTAGTTAAGCCTTGTATTATACTATTTCCAGAAACATTTAAATTAGAAGCTATAGAAACATGTCCGATTAATGTTGTTATACCAGAAACATTTAATTGTGATAATATTGATGTAGATCCTAGTAATAATGTATTTCCAGAAACATTTAATTGTGAAACTAGCGATAGTGCACCTTGTAAATTAGATATTCCGGAAACATTTAAGGAAGACATTAATGTTGTATTATTATTAAATATTGAATTATTAGAAATATTAATTGTACCATTAATTATTGTATTTCCTAAAATAGTTAAATTTGATAATATAGTTGAATTACCAGATATATACATTGATGATATAACTGTTGTATTACCTTGAATAATAGTATTACCTGAAATATTAAGAGATGATAATAATGAACAATCACCTTGAAGTAAAGTATTACCTGATACATTAAAATTAGATAAAATACTAGTATTACCTAACAGCAATGTATTACCAGAAACATTAAATTCTGATAATATAGTAGTTGCACCATCTAATATTGATATCCCAGACACATTTAATTGTGATAACATTGAAACAATACCTTGATATATACTATTTCCAGATATATTTAAACTTGATAATAAAGTAGTATTTCCTTGTAAAATACTTGATCCCGATACATTTAATTTAGAATATAATGTTGTATCACCTTGTAAAATACTAATTCCTGAAACAAATAATTGAGAAGTTAAAGTTGTATCTCCTTGTAAAATAGTTGTACCAGATACATTTAATTTAGATACTATAGATGTATTACCTTGTAAAATAGTTGTACCAGATACATTTAATTGTGATATTAAACTTGTATCTCCAGAGAATATACTATTACCAGACACGTATAAATTAGATAATAAAGATACATTATTATTAATATTAGTTATACCAGATATATTTAATGATGATAATAAAGTTACTTTATCATTTATATTTATATTAGATAATAATGATACATTAGATTTAATTATAGTATTACCATCTATAGTTAAATTAGATAATAATGTTGTATCCATAAGTAATGTTGTATAACCAGATACATTTAATGATGATAAAATAGATACATTATTATTAAATATAGTAATACCAGAAATATTTAATGAAGATAAAATACTAGTATTACCTTGTAATAAAGTATTACCTTGTAATAATGTATTACCTTGTAATAATGTATTACCTGATATATTTAAATTTGATAATATACTTGTTGTACCTTGAAGTATAGTATTTCCTGATACATTTACTTGTGATAATAAACTAGTTCCTTGTAAAATACTATTTCCAGATACAAATAACCCAGAATATAAAGTAGTATCACCTATTAATGTAGTAATTCCGGAAACATTTAATTGAGATAAAATACTAGTCTCACCTTGTAATATACTTATACCTGAAACATTTAATCTAGATGATATACTTGAATTACCATATAAAATAGTATTACCAGAAACATTTAATTGAGATAATATACTAGTATCTCCTTGTAAAATAGTATTACCAGAAACATCCAATATAGATGCAATACTTATATTACCTTGTAATATACTTGTACCAGATACATTTAATTGATTTAAAATACTAGTATAACCTTGAAGAATAGTATTACCAGATACATTTAAATTAGATAAGAGTGATAATGCCCCTTGTAATATACTAACACCAGATACATTTAATGCAGCATTAATATTAGTATTATTATTTAATAATGTTGTTCCTATTACATTTAATTGAGATAATAATGTTGTTGTACCTAAAATATTTAATTGTGAAGCAATAGATACTGCTCCTTGAAACACACTTGTACTAGATATATTTAATCTAGAAGATAATGAAATATCACCTTGAAAAATACTATTACCAGATACATTTAAATAAGATAATATACTAGTAGATCCTTGTAAAATACTAATTCCAGATACATTTAAACAAGATGATATAGTAACTTTATTATTTAGATATGAAATACCAGATACCATTAGATAAGATAATAAATTAGTAGTACCTTGTAATATAGTATTTCCAGATACATTTAAATTAGATAATAATGAAGTATAACCTTGAAAAATACTAGTTCCTGAAATAAATATATTAGATAAGAAACTAGTATTATTATTTAATATTGCATTACCAGATATATATAAATTTGATAATAAAGTTGTTGTACCTTCTAATACTGTTATACCTGATACATTTAATTGAGATGTTAAAGATACATCATTTTGTAATAAAGTTTTATCTTTTACATATAAAGTTGATAATATAGAAGTAGAATTATATAAAAATGTGGAACCAGATACATGTAAATTTGAAAACATATTAGCATTACCATTAAAATATGAATTATTAGAGACATAAAAAGATGAATATAAAGATACATTACCCATTAATATTGTTTGATTTGAAACCATAAAATTATTAAAATAATCATAAGTAGCAATATAATTATATAATAATTCTGTAGGTGTTTTTATAATATATCTAGTTGAATCATTAGATGTTTTAATATATCCATTTCCATTAATACCTAATATTTCTATACCACACAATGCGCCATTATCTATTGCTGTGGTATGATTTGGATTAATATTTAATGTTATAACTTTATCCATAACTTGTAATTCAGATATTGCTACATATGTAGTAGTTCCTTTAATATTAACAATAGAATCATTAGATCCTATATTAATAATATGTCCCATAATATTAAGTGTTTCATTAGGATCCATACTATTAGTAAATGTATCTACCATTGGTTTTATTGTTATAGCTCTTATATCATTATTAAATTGAGAAATTCCACTAACATTTAAATTAGATAACAAAGTAGAATTATTTCCCATAATAGTATTATTATTTACAGTTAAAGGCCCATATATTGTTGTATTTCCAGATATATTTAATGAACTATTAACACTTAAATTATTTTGAATAATTGTATTATCTAATACATTAAGAGTAGAATTTAAAGTAACTGATTTATTTAATATAGTTGATGATGAAACATATAAAGATGATAATAAACTAGTATTATTAATTAAATTAGTAAATCCAGAAACTGTTAAATTATTATTTAAGTATGAATTATTAGTAACTAATAAATTATTAGCAATATTTAAATTTGTAGTATTAATATTATTTTGTACTATTAAATTTGAATTTACTGTAGCATTATTTAATATAGTTGAACCAGATACATTTAATATTGTATTAATATTTACATAACCATTTAAATTAGTATTTTTACTAATATTTAAAGTCGATGCTGTTAAATTAGAATTAATAATAGTATTACCAGTTACACATAAATTAGATAATAAACTAACATCATTATTAATAATAGAATTACCACTAATTGTAATATTTGATAATAAAGTAATATCACTTTGAAATATACTATTACCAGAAACTGATAAATTAGAATTTATACTAGTACTATTTTGAAATATACTTGTTCCTAATATATTTAATTTAGATTTCACAGTTATATCACCATTTAATAAAGTATTTCCTGATACAGTTAAATAAGATAATATACTAGTTTTACCATAAAGTATACTATTACCTGATATATTTAAACTTGATAATCCACTTATTCCTCCTTGAAAAATAGTATTACCAGATATATTTAAATAAGATGTTATTGATAACATTCCTTGTAATATACTATTTCCAGATACAAATAATTGAGATAATAATGTTGTATCTCCATTTAATATACTAATACTTGATATATTTAAATTAGATAATATTGATGTTGTTCCTACTAATAATGTAGAACCAGATACATTTAAATTTGATAGTAATGTTGTATTATTATTTATTATAGTAGAACCAGATACATTTAATGAAGATATAATAGTACTTGATCCAAGTAATAATGTATTACCAGATACATTTAAATTTGATAATAATGTTGTATTATTATTTATTATAGAATAACCTGATATATTTAAAGATGATAAAATAGTAGTTGATCCAAGTAATATTGTATTATTAGATACATTTAAATTTGATAATATAGTTGTATTACCTTCTAGTACTGATATACCAGAAACATTTAAACTAGATAATAATGTTGTTGAATTGAGTAAATTACTTGATCCAAGAATATTAATATTAGATAATAAACTAACATTATTATTTAGTATAGTTTTTCCAGATACATATAATTGAGATAATAGAGTAGTATTATTATTAACATTTAAATTATTTTTAATAATAGTATCTGATTCGAATATAGTTTTTCCAGATACATTTAATGATGATAATAATGTTGTATTATTTTGTAATAATGTATTATTATTAACATATAAATCTGAATTTATATTAACATTATTTAAATTAGATAATCCAGATACATTAATAGATGATAAAAATGATGTTGTTCCTTGTAAAATAGTAGTATTAGAAACATATAAATTAGATAATAAACTTGTATTATTATATAAAACTGTTATACCAGATACATTTAAATCTGATAAAATAGAAGTTGTATTATGTAAAATAGTTGATCCGGAAACATTTAATCTTGATTTTAAATTAGCATCATTAAATAAAGTAGTAATTCCTGAAATATTTAAATTTGATAATAAAGTTACATTATTATCTACAATAAGATTTTTATTAATTTCTAAATTAGATGTTATTGTTGTATCATTATTTAGTATAGTATTTCCAGATATATTTAAATTAGATGCAATATTAACATTATTTTGAAATGTACTTATACCAGATACATTTAATTGTGATGATATACTTGTATCATTATTAATAATTGCGATACCTGATATATTTAATGATGATAATAATGTTGTCGAATTATTTAATATTGTATAACCAGATACATTTAGCGATGATACTAAACTTGTTTTATTATTTAATATAGTAGTTCCTGATATATATAATGATGATAATATACTTGTATCATTATATAGTACTGTATTTCCAGATACATTTAAATCAGATAATAAACTAGCAGATCCTAATAAACTATAATTACCATTCACATTTAAATTAGTAGAAATACTAGCATTACCATAAACTTGTATATCATTACCAATAAATGTATTTCCTGATATATTTAAATTATTATTTAAATCAAATGTTGTTATATATCCTGGTACTATATCTAAAGGTGCTTTTAATAAATATCTATCAGCAGTTGATGATGTTTTTAAATAACCCATTCCTAGAGTACCTAATATTTCAATTCCTGATGATTCTCCTATATCATATGCTAAATCTGTATTATTAGTATCTGTATTTAAAACTATTACTTTATCTGTTACACGTAATTCTTGTGTAGCTACATATGTAGCAGTTCCTCTAATATTAACTATAGAATCAACAGAACCAATATTAATTACATGACCATAAATATTTAAATTTTGATCAGAACTAGTAGAATCAGTATATAAATCACTAAATGGTTTAATTACATTAAATCTTGCAATATTATTAACTCCTAAATTTGATAAAAAAGTAGTATCTTGTTTAAAAATTGCATTACCAGAAACATTTAAATTATTATTAATATTTAAATTATTATTAACATTTAAATTAGATTGAAGTGTAGTATCACTATTTATATTTACATTATTAAGAGTTGTTAAACCACTAATATTTACATTATTAATAAATTTAGATTCCCCTAATACATTAAGAGTTGAACCTATAGTTATATTTTTATCTATATTTACATCTGATTGTACATATAAATTTGAAGATATTGTTGTTTCTCCAAAAAATCCAGAAGGTCCACTTATAACTAAAGATTCGCTATTAGCAATTTCAGACCAAACACCGGATGAATAAATATTAATTTTTTTAGTACTAGTATTATAAATGAGCATACCATCAGTAGGTATATCAAGATTTAATTTATCAGATTCAGATAAATTAACAAGTTTAATAGTATTATTAAAATAAGTAATTCCACTAATATTTAAATTAGATAATAATGTTAGATCATTATGAATAATTGCTGTATTACTTACAAATAAGTTTTCATTAATAATTAAATCACTCATTAAATAAGTAGTATCAGATACAAATAATGTTGAATATAATGACACTCCACTATTAATCATTGTACTACCAGATATATTTAATGAAGATGATAATGATACATTATCTAATAATGTTGTTGTACCAGATATTGATAAATTATTATTAGAATCAACTGATAAAATATATCCATAATTCTCTTGAGCTGGTGCTTTAATCATAAATCTATCAGCTGTATAATTAGTTTGAATATAACCATCGGATATATTACTATTAATAATCATACCTGATAATTTACCATCATCTATTGGTGAATTATTAGATATATTTAAATTAAGAGCTATTAATTTATCTCTAAAAACAAACTCTGTAGCAGCTATATAAGTTGTTGTTCCTATAATATTAATTTCGGAATCGCGATTACCAATAGTTATATATCTAGCATCTATATTAAGAGATTGATCTTGTATTGAAGAATTATAATCATTAGAAATAGATTGAATTAATTTTGTTTTAATATTATTTTCAAATTGTGCTGTACCAACAACATTTAGATTTGATAATAAAGTAGAAAAATTAGTAACTACAATAGTATCAATAGTTGCCATATTAGTAATATTAATATTACCAATATTTTGTGGTATTAAAACATTAAAATTATCTGGAGTTATTTTAATTGTATTTGTTAATTCAGATACATCTAATGTACCTATATTAATATTAAGTGAAGTATCTATTGATTGTACACGAAAATCTACTGCTATATTATCAGCACCAATTGTTAATTTAGTTGTTGTAGTATTATTATTTTGTAAATATGATATACCATCTGATGCAGAAGCTTTATCTTTTAATATTTCAAGAATACCTTGTAATTCACTCATAATATATTATATTATAATATGAAAGAAAATAATTTATATTCATTTTCTAAAAAATATAAACTCATTTTTAGAAATCAATTAACACATTGAAGTGCATTGATTAGTTAATGGATCATATCCATATAACCCATTAATAATTTCACCGCCATTTAATGAACTTTCATTATCATAATTCCAATCATTAGGAGATAATATATTTAAATTAGATCCACATTGAATAATATTATTATTATTATTTATTTTTTTTTTAGGAATACTTTTTTTAAAATCTAAAATTGAATCATCATAAATTTCTTTAATAGTTTTATTTTCTGACAAAGGTATTAGATTAGGAGATGTAATGCTATTATCTTTTTTATAAATCATATTTTCATTTAATAAATTTTGATTTGTATTATTAAATTCTTTATTTTGTTGTGTTTCAGAATCAAAATATATATTAGGTACCCATGATTTAATATTATTAAATTGTATAGAATCTGTATTCAGTTCAGGTTTAATAATAACTCCTTGTTTTTTTTCATAATAAGAATTAATATCATCGTATGTAAAATCACAATATTTTTCTTGTTTTTTATTATTAAAAAAATATTCATCTAATTGTGATTTATTATTATCAATAGGTTCTTTAGATTTATTAAAATAATAATATATTGATATTAATATTAATATTAATAATATGATATTAATCATTTATTAATATTAATTAGAAAATTAAAAAAATTGATTTATATAAAAAATAGTTTTATATAAATATTATATATTAATTATGGCTAGTATTTTAAAAAAAATTACAAAGAATGGAATTAAAATTATTGATCAATTTACTGAAGAAGAATTAGAAAAAATTATAATTTATGCTTCTAATAAATATTATAATACTGATAATCCGGTATTATCTGATACTGATTTTGATTTTTTAATTGATACTGTTAAAAAAAAATATCCTAAATCTAATATTTTAAATAATATTGGTGCTAAAATTATAAATAAAAATAAAGTTAAATTAGATTATTGGTTAGGTTCTATGAATAAAATTAAAGATTCTTCTAATAAATTAGAATTATGGAATAATAAATATAAACCTCCATATTATATTTCTGATAAATTAGATGGAGTTTCTGCTTTATTAATTTATGATAAAGATATTTTATTGTTTACTAGAGGTGATGGACAAGAAGGTCAAAATATATCTCATTTATTGAAATATATAAATTTACCTACTTTAAATAAAATTTTAAATTATTGTTTATCTAATAATATTAAAGGAAATAAAAATACAATTGTTTTTAGAGGTGAATTAATTATAAAAAAAAATATATTTAATGATAAATGGAAAGATAAATTTAAAAATATTAGAAATACTGTATCCGGAGTTGTTAATAGTAAAAAAATTAATACTGATTTAGTTAAAGATATAGATTTAGTATTATATGAAATTGTTGATCCAAATTATACTATTGATAAACAATTTTATCATATGAATAAAATGGGATTTAATCTCGTAGATTATATTGTAATAAATAATAATTTATCTTTTGAATTATTATCTTCACTATTAGATTCTAGGAAAAAAGAATCTAATTATGATATTGATGGTATTGTCATAGCTTCTTCATTATTATATAATCGTAATATAGATGGTAATCCGGATTATGCATTTGCATATAAAAATATTGATCAAAATCAAATAATATCTACACAAGTAATTAATATTGAATGGAATGTTAGTAAAAATGGTTATTTAATACCTACTATTATATTAAATCCTATAGAAATTAATGGAGTTATTATTAAAAGAGTAACTGGTAATAATGCAAAATTTGTTTTGGATAATAAAATTGGTATTGGTTCTAAATTAGAAATTATAAGAAGTGGAGATGTAATACCAAAAATTCATAAAGTATTAAGTAAATCTACAAGTTTTGGATTACCTAATGATAAATGGCATTGGAGTGATACTAATGTTGATATTATATTAGATAAATTAAATAATAATAAAGATATTATTATTAAAAATATATATTTTTTCTTTTCAACATTGAAAGCCAAAGGATTAGGAGAAAAAGTTATATCAAATTTAGTTGAAAATAATTTTGACACAATTTATAAAATTATTAATATAAAAGTATCAGACATATCATCATTAGATAATTTTGGAGAAAAATCTGCAAAAAATATTATAACATCAATTAAAAAATCTCTTACTAATATAGATTTAAGTTTATTAATGACAGCTTCTGGTAAATTAGGAAGAGGTATAGGTATTGAAAAAATTAATTCAATATTAAATTTATATCCAAATTTATTAAATGATTATAAAAAATGGTCAGAAGAAACTTTTATTAATAATATTAAAAAAATTAATGGATGGGAAGATAAAACTTCTAGTTTATTTGTAAATAATTTTAATCAGTTTATTGATTTTTATAATGAAATTAAAAAATTTATAATTTTAAATGAATCTACTAAGAAAATAATTCATAAAGGTAAATTATTAGAAATGAATATTGTATTATCTGGATTTAGAGATAATGAATTAATGTTATTAATTGAAAACTCTGGTGGTATTATAAATAATACATTAACTAAAAATACTGATTTATTAGTTATCAAAGATGATACTATATTAAATAATCCAACAGGTAAAGTATTAAAAGCACAAGAATTTAAAATAGATATTATGACTAAATCTGAATTATTATCTTTTATTAATAATTAATTATATTATATAATTTAATAAAAATTGAAAAAATAATAATATATTTAATAATATAGTAAATATGTTATTGTTTACTAGTTATTTTTGCTAATAAAATTAGCAAAAATGACTATCTGTATAATCTGCAATGCGGAACATACAGATTGCTTAGCACCAAATGTTCCTGCTACCACATGTGGTAACAACAAGTGCATTGATAGTCTAACAAGTCATTTACTAAAAAATGTGCTGTCTGAACAAGAAACACAGGTGCATATGAACTCACTACAGTATGAACCACTTCGAGATAGACTGTGTGAGAATGAACTTTGTCCCATTTGTTTCAAGTGTGTCGACTGCGTTGGTTTGCCTGGTGATCTTCAAACTTGCACCAATCATATGTGTACTGTAGAATTACAAAAAAAGTACACTCGTGCAAGATATTTACACCGTTTGCGAGCATTTGCTGCTGGACGAGATAGGATGGTATGTGATTTGTGTAACCATACATTTCCATCTTCTGATAATTCATCTTCATCTTCACAAGAATTTAGATATAACACATTCGAAGGGCAATTCATCAATGATGAAAAAACTCGTGTTGTGTGTTATGATTGTGCACATATGCATGAATTGCAATCAATTTATTGACGCATGAACTGTATTTAATTTATTAACGCATGAACTGCAATTAATTAATTTAATTTATTAACGCATGAACTGCAATTAATTAATTTAATTTATTGATGTATGAACTGCAATTAATTTATTGATGTATGAACTGCAATTAATTTATTTAATTTATTTTATAATTAATTGCATTAATTTAATAAGAAAAATTAAGTGATCTAATATGAACTTTTGGAGGAATATTATTAACATATATAAACATAATACCAAAAAATAAATATATTATTAAATAGAATAAATATTTTTTACACATTATTATAAATATGATATTTTAATTTAAAAAATTATTTATATTTATATCTTATAAATGAATATTATAGAATTTAAAAAACAAAAACTTAATCCAGAAAATCAAAATATTGAAAATAATATTTTAGAATCATTGATGAATATTTTTGAAAAGAAAAATAAAAAATTTTTTATAAAACCTAAATCAAATAATATTTTAAAAAATGCAAAACAACAACATTCTAAAGATAGTATATTTAATAAAGTTAATTTAATATTAAATAAATTATCTGAATCAAATTTAAATAATTTAGTTATTGAATTTATTGATTCTATAAATTATTTAGATGAAAATGATTTTAATGAATTATTAAAATCATTTTATATAAAAATAATATCTGAAATTAATTTTATTAAAATATATCTAGATTTTTTTAAAATAATAATTACATTATATAATAAAATTCAAAATTATTCAATTAAAGAATTTTTAAATTTTATTGAAATAAAATTTAAAATAGATTATTGTAATTTTATTAATATACCAGATGATTATACTTTTTTAAATAATATGAATGATGAAATTAAAAGATTAAATAATTTAATATTAATTAATAAATTAGTTGAATATAAATTTTTATCTGATAAATGTTTATTATATTGTACTGATATATTATTAAATCAAAATAAATGTATTATTGATATTTATAAATGGTTTGAATTTACAAAAATTAAACTTACTAAAAATTATTTAGAAAATATTTCTATAATTTTAAATTATAATGATATTTCTACTAGAGATAAAATTCTTTTGCAATCATTATATAATAATAATATAATTACTGATATATTTAAATTAGAATGTTATAATATTATAAATAATGATATTGATAATATTATATTATTTATTAATAATAAATGTACTGATGCTATTAATAAAAATAAATTTTGTAATCATTTATTATCATATTATTTATTATATAAAGATGATAATATTTTTAATATTATTGATCAGTTATTAATTAATAATAATATTTTAAAATCACATATAAATAAAGGATATATTTTATTAAATCAACATAATGATGAAATTAAATCTTATTTAATTAATAAAAATATAATTTAAAATTTATTAATTTTTATAATTAGATATTATATTATTCCATTTATCATAACATGCATCTCGTGTTAAATGTAATTTACTAAATTGAAAAGCATTTTCAGAAATTATTAATCCTTTATCATAATTATCTAAACACCATTTAGTTTTTTCAATTAAATCAGATAAATCATTTTTAACTGGAATATAATGTATCCATTCTTTTAAAGTTTCAAAAAAAAATTCTTTATGCGGTCTATCTACAATTAATAAAGGTCTATGCGACCAAAGTAAATGTTTTAGTCGTCCAGAGTATCCATTTCCTTCAATATCAATTAAAATAGAATATTTTTTTACTAATTCTGGAGTAGATATATATTTAGTGCTATTATAAAAAATGTTTCCTGATTGTATCCAATTCATATCAAAAATATCAAATAATTCTTTATTATTATTTGATATTTCTAATAAGTTTTTTCTCATAATATTTGTATTTGTATTTCCTATCCAAGCAACTTTATTTATTTCATAATTATTTAATCCAGCATTATCTATTTCTTTAATAAATAAATCATAATCATTTATACCTACTTGTGGCCATGAATGAAAATTAAAATCTGGAACTAAATTATTATAACTATTTGTTTTACTATAAGTATAATCATTATTATTATTATTATAGTCTTCTGTATATATTTTAATTTCATTAAAATCATTCCAATTATATTTTTCATCTGCTTTTTGAATACACCAAAATGTTGACGAGTTTCTAGTTTGATAACCACCTAAATCATTAAAAATTAATTTTCCATTTATTTTTGAAAAACAAAATGCCATTTTATATATTAATAAATATAAAATATATAATTCAAACTTTATTTTATCTTTATTATATTTTAACTATCTTATATATTTATATCTTATTATTTTATTATTTTATCATATATTTTTATATTCATAGTGCTTTGCTGAAATATATAACTATAATAATAAATTATGTTGCTTATTTATTATTTATATATAAATATATATTTGATATACAACCACATAATTGTAATAATGTATCATTACCTTCATTAATAATAATATAACTTTTACTTGTTATTTCATAAATTTTAATTTTATCATCTTTACTTAAATTATGAGATTGAATTGTATTTTTATCATCTTTAATTTCTATTACATATTTCATTATTGTTAATAAAATATCATTTGGTGTATATCCTTTATTATATAAATTTTTTATAATATGTATTGCATTATTATAATTTTTATGATAACATTCATTTAAAATATCAGTAATATAATGTATTTTTGGTTTATCAATTATTTTATAAATATTATCTTTAGTTAATTTATTTAATGAATAATATATACATTCTAAATTATTTATAGCTTGTCTAATATCATTATCTGAAACAAATAATAATGTATTTATACTATCATTATCATATTCTATATTTTCTTGATTACAAATATATTGAATTTTAAATTGTAAATTATCTATACTTATTTTTGGATATTTTATAATCATACATCTAGATTGTATAGATTCTATTATCTGTGAACAATCATTACATATAAATACAAATCTAGTATTATGTCTAAATTCAGATATTATATTAGATAATAAATTTTGTGCTTTTAATGTTATAGAATCTGCCTCATCTAATATTATTAATTTATGATTAACTTTAGATTTTAATATTTTTTTTTTACAAAATGGATAAATTGTATTATTTATAATTAATAATCCTCTATCATCGGATGCATTTAATTCTAAAACATTATCTTCATAATTTTCATTATAAATTTCTTTTGCTAAAAATAGTATGGTTGATGTTTTACCAGTTCCAGGTTCTCCTGTAATAATCATATTTGGTATAGATTTATTTTCTAATATCTTATTAATTTTTTGTTTAATAAATGGTTCTATTAAAATATCTTCAGATAATTTAGGTCTATATTTTTCAACCCAAGGCAATTTAATATCTATATCATCATATTCACAATTATTATTATTAAAAAAATTCATTTATAATAATAATAATTATCATTCTATATACATTTAATTTAATAATATATTAATCATATATGTGCAACTATTTTTGCTTGTCCCCTAGGGGGCAAGCAAAAAATATCTAAATTATATATATAATGGATTTTCAAACATTTATAAATAAATATAGTTTTATAAATTCAAAATTTGTTAAAGATTTTTATAATATTATAAAAATCTTTAACAAATTTTGAATTGATAGTGAAGTATTAAGAAAATGGTTAGAAATTAATAGTAGAAGAAAATTTAATACTACTATTAATTTGTATAATTTGGATCTGAAGCATCCAAATCCACCGTACATGCTTGATAGAAGATCTTATCAAATATTTTTAATAGCTTCTATAAATTTACAAAATGATGAAGATATTACAAGTGAAATTCACGCCCGTGTATTTGTGAAGCTGATATAATTTCTTTATCAGTTTTTAATGATTCATCCACAAATTGTAATGCAATTCTATGCATTTTAACTACTCCTAAAATAAAAACTTTATTTTTACGTAACTCGTCAGAAGCAAATTGAAATGCCAGACCTTCTTTTTCAACGGCTGCAAAAACAATCACTTTGTTATTTCGTAATGTTTCACAAGCAAATTCTAACGCCATACCGTTTTCTTTAACTGCTTCTAAAACAATCTCTTCGTCAGCTCGTAATGTTTCAGAAGCAAATTTTAACGCCATACCATTTTTTGCAACAGCTTCTAAAATAATATCTTTGTCAGCTCGTAATGTTTCAGAAGCAAATTCTAATGCCATACCGTTTTGTTTAACTGCTTCTAAAACAATTGTTTTAGAATTTTGTAACTCTGTAGATATACCTTGTAGCTTCATACCATCTTCCTTAACCAACTTTATAGGATCATTTTTAAAAATTGGAAAAACACTTTGTAGTAATGATGAAAAATTACCACCATATAACTTATTATTTGCATTCATTTTACTATATAAAATATATTTCATTTTATATTTTTGATACTTTTTTTTATAATATAATTCATCCATTATATGTTATATATAAACATATATATATTATTTTTTAAATTAATTAATTATTATTAGTTTTAGTATAAATTAAAATTATATTTTTATAACATAATCTTTTTTATACCATTCATTGCAATTATTAT
>Ga0214919_10006467_pt1 | contig 16108 bp, 12 predicted proteins | sample LL1503_MetaG_FD_177994 | JGI IMG/M metagenome (GOLD analysis project Ga0214919, IMG submission 177994) | Freshwater microbial communities from Lake Lanier, Atlanta, Georgia, United States - LL-1503 | ecosystem: Environmental > Aquatic > Freshwater > Lake | place: USA: Georgia | collected... | reverse complement strand
CGCAAGGGGCCCTGCGCTGGATTAGTCGATTCGAAGAGCAGGGCCAGCGTCTCGGTCGCATCGCCCAATTCGCGGTGCGACAAGCCGCGCAGATTGGCCGGCGACGGTTCGACGCCAATGGCGATGTCGTCCATTTCCAGGTTGAGCAGGGCGATCGAAGCGATCTTCATAGCTCGGTTATGCGCGACGATGGCGTTAACCACGGGATACTCGGGTGAGGCCTCGTGAAGATCGATGGTGATATCGATCTTCTCCTTGCGGATCAGGCTGGTGATGGCAAAGGCGATCTTTTCGGTGAAGGTGCCATCGGCGCGTCCCGGAAAGGCGCGATTGAGATTGCGCGTTTCGGATCCCGATAATCTTTGTCCCGACGAGGCGTGCACGTAGATATCCGGGTCGGGCCATTGGTCTGCCGGACTCGTTGCGCGCGACCCGTAGCGAAAAGTACGCGGTCCAGTCGGGGTATCGATCGAGAACTTGCGCGGCGTGCCTTCCATGTAATCGGTGTGGGTCATCGCCGAGGCATTGGCAGTCGGAATCACATACAGCTTGCCAGCGGCGGGCACCGCGTTTTCGATGAACAATACAGCTGACAGATAGCCCGAGGGTTCATTGGCGTGTGTTCCTCCGAGAATGAGGGCGCTCGCCCCGGGCTTACCCGAGTCGAGCACGTAGACCTCGGTGTCTCCACGTGTTCCAGCGATACCGTCAAAAAAGTCCGACAATTTGCGGACTTCGGTGACGCCCGGGCCTTTGTGGATCACGTCGGGCTGGCGCATGGTTAGCGCGTCGGGAATCACCACAAAGAGGATGGCGACAGCGGCGGCCAGCACCCCAACCGAGGCTAGCAGGTTTTTGCGGTCTTTGAGCAGTTCATTCATGGGCGGTCCTCCTGTGACTCAGACGATCATCAGTGCCCGCATGACGAGCGGGATGAGGACGAGCCCGGCATTGATCTTCAGGGTGAAACTCTTTTGCGTGAACAACTCCATGCTGATTAGCACAATGGCCACAACAACAATCAGTCGGTAGATCAGGGTCATGGTCATACTCCCAAGAAGTGCGCAATCGGGTTGGCAAAGACGATCAGCAGCAGGCCCACGAGGATGGCCGCGATGGACGGCACAAGGCATAGCCGAGCGATCTTCATGTAGCTGGGTTCGCCTATCATCTTGGCGGTGACCACGGGCGTCAGGGCCACCGGCGGCATATGGCTGCCCATTGCGCCGATCAGTGAAAGGGCCGCCAGAACGATGATCTGGTTTTGGCCCAGCATGGCCAGCGCAAATGGCACGCCGAGCACGCTGGCTCCGCCGTAAACCGAGATGCCGCCAAAAATCGGCAGAATCAGGGCCAGGCCAGCCAACATCAGAACATCGGGTAGCGACAGCGCGCCCACGACAATCGCGCCGCGAATTCCGGTAAGCGTCATGACTTCGATCAGCATCCCGACGCCAAAGAGAATGCCGATCACTGGCAGAATTTCGCTGACTCCCTCCCGCGCTGCCTTCAATGGGTTGATCCGTTTTCCTGTGCACAGCGCCAGCGCCGAGCCGATCACGAAGGTCAGCGGCAGCCGCGGATCCGGGAACCACTGGGGGAAGGCCTTGGGGCCGATCATCAGGATGAAGACGACGAGCAGCGGGAGGTATTGGACGATCCCGCCGTCACCGCCGCTAGAACGACTGCGCTCGATGACCCGCGCCAGCTTGTCCTTTTCCACGTAGCGATAACCCAGATAGATGCTGGTCAAGATAGCCAGCGGGAAGGAAAAAAGCGCCAGTGGCAGGTCAAAGCCGATATAGGGCAGGTCAATGCCGCCCCCGATAGTCATGACCAGCACGTTGACGGGGGGGGCGATCATGCCGTAAACCGCTGCACTGGAGATAAAGGCGCCGGCAACCAACAAAGGCAATCCCAATTCAACCAGAATCGGCGCAACGATGGCTCCGGTGCCGAGCACCGAGGCGGTGCAGGATCCGGTGATCATTCCCGGAAACATCACAACGATGGTCAGCGCGACCAGCAGCCCGAGTGGCGAACGCCCGAAGGCGATGATGATGCCGCGTGTCAACTCCGCGAGCATGCCGTTGGCCTCGATGATCTTCATGAAGACCATCGCTGCGATCAGCACGACCCCCACGTCGAGATAGCCAAACATGCCTTCGACCAGCTTGTCAATATGCAGCCTGCCGTCGCCTGCGAGCAGCAGGATGACAATGGAGGTCGCCGCCAGGCTCAACGAGACAGGCCACTTGGCGACAACGACAAGGACGACGAGCGATATCGCCATCAGAAGGACAAAGAGCAGTCCAGTGGTCATGGGCAGAGTCCGGGTTTCGGGAGGGTAAAAACTTGGGTTCGGGTCGCTTGCCCGGGCGGCGGGATTGCCGTTAGCGAAACCGGCGGGGTAAATCCGTCACGCTGCGGCATACATCACTGCGGCCTATTTGAACGCTTTGCTCAGTGGGTCCCCAAGCTTGGATATCTTATCGACGGTATCGAGCGTAACCTTGCCGCCGGTCAGCTTGGTAAATAGCCCGTCGTCGTTGGCTTCGCCAACCACGATGACGTAATCGCAGGCGGGCACTGCATCAGTGAGGAACTTATCGGACATCTCACCGCGCCGACTTTTACCGCCAATGTGCAGGCCGATGATCTTCATGCCCTGCTTCTTGGCTTCGGCGATCAGCAAATTGGTTCGGTCGATTTCACCCTGCGCCGAAATGCCGGCGGCGCCCAGGCCCTTGGAACTAGCGCCAAGGACCAGCAGCACTGTTTTGGCACCTGTGCCAGCTAATGCCGGTGCAGCGATTTTGGTATCCATTTTGTAGGGCAGTTTGGCGCGATCGAGCAGCACCTTAACCATCTCAATGTCGGCGCTTTGGCCCGAGGAAGTTAGCAGTGCCGGCTTGTCGGCGATCGGCGCTTTGAGGTTGAGGGTTTGTGCGCCGGCCGACGCGGCTGCGAACAACAGGGTGCAAACGGCTATGGACAAGTGGTTCATGCTAAATTTCCTTTGATATAAAACATTTCTGATTGGAACTTTCCTACCCCTCCAAGGACCGGACCCGAAGAGGCGTGTCGCGCGCCGCCCATCCGACGCGGTCGAACCGCGCCAGGCTCAATAGGCTGCAACGTACCCGTCGCGACGCGGGTCGGCACCACCGAACAGGGTCTTGCGGCTGCGGTCAAACAGCGCGGCATGCACCCCACCGAAGAACGGATCCCAATCGCTTTTGAGTATGACCTTGTGTCCCATCGCTTCAAGAGCGTTCTTGGTGTTGATGGAAACGCGGCCTTCCAGGTTGTAGTCCCCCGAATGCATGCGAAAGAAGCGCGGCGCCATGACGGCCTGCTGAATTGACATCTTGTGGTCAATAACGTTCGAAATGACCTCTGCAACGGCGCCAAGGATGCGGGTTGCGCCGGGCGAACCAACGGTCATGAATGGCTTGCCTTCTGGGTCGAGAACCAGGGTCGGGCTCATCGACGACAAGGGGCGCTTACCGGGCTCTATCGAGTTGGCCGAGCCGGGCTTGGGAACGAAGTCGTCCATTTCATTGTTCATGATAAAGCCGGCGTCCGCAACCATCACGCCAGAACCAAAGAAGTGGTTGATCGTCTTGGTGATGGCGACCATATTGCCCTGCTTGTCCATGACCGACAGGCTCGTGGTCGAACCCGATTCATAGCGCGACGGGTCGCCCGTCATGACGCTGAGCATCGGTTTTTTCATGTCGATGTTGGCGGCCAGTTCTTTCGCATAGGCTTTACTGGTCAGACCTTCAAGAGGTACTTTGACGAAGTCGGTATCGGCCGTGTGCTTGGCACGATCGGCGAATGCCATCTTCATGGTCTCACTCCAAACGTGCAGCGCCGCCGGCGTGCCATCGCCGAGCTTAGCCATGTCGAAATTTTCGAGGATATTGAGCATCTGGATGACATGGATACCGCCAGAGCTTGCAGGAGGCGTCGAGATGATGCTGTAACCGCGATAAGTTCCGCTGACCGGTTGGCGAATCTTGACCTGGTAGTTGGCCAGGTCTTCCTCGGTGATGATCCCGCCGGCATCACGGACAGAGGCTACGATTCTCTGGGCCAAGTCGCCCTTGTAGAAACCATCCTTGCCCTTCCTGGCAATCATTTCCAGGGTGGCGCCCAGTTCCGGGTTCTTGACCGTGTCGCCGACTTCAAGGGGCAGGCCGTCGTTGGTGTAGAGCTTGGCGGTGGCTGGGAATTTATTGATCTTGCCTATTTCATCGCTGATAATTTTGGAAAGATTGCCCGTGACTGGGAAGCCTTTTCGTGCCCAGTCGATGGCCGGTTGCATCACTTGGGCGCGGGTCAGCTTCTTGGAGCCATAGGTGTCCAGCGCATAGAGCAGACCTGCGACATCACCAGGGACTGCGCAGGCCAGACCGCCGACCACATTGGCCGCATTAGCCACCTTGCCGTTTTCGCTGATTGTGTACATGTCGGCTTTAGCAGCGGCCGGCGCGGACTCACGAAAATCGATGACGACCGCATCCTTCATGTTGGCCAACTTGACGATCACGAAGCCGCCCCCGCCGATGCCCGAGGCGTTGGGTTCTAGCACGCCGAGCGCGAAAGCAGTGGCAACGGCTGCATCGATGGCGTTACCGCCCCTGCGCAGAATATCGATGCCTACTTTGGATGATTCTGGCTTGGCGGACGCGACGATGCCTAGCTTTCCCTGCGCGTCGCGACCGTAGAGATTGGCAGGCGTCTGCGCGCAGGCGATCCCGGCTGTCGCCAAGAGAGAAAACAGGGTGAGAATGATTCGCTTCAAACAACCTCCGTGAAGTGTGCACATTTGCACACCTGATCTTGCTCCCGAGCTTAGCAGTGTCGTCAAAAAGCAGAAAAAATATAAAAGAAAAAAATTGCCCGGTGCACTGGAGAGCCTTTTCAGGCCCGGCCTCTTGATCCAGAATGAGGACTCTCCGAGCGCCGACCTGCGGTGCCCGTTCCCAACCCAACCACACCACTATTGCCATGAAGACGATTCGTTACGCAACGCTCACCCTTTTAGCGTCCGCTGTGCTTTCCGCAGTCGATGGCCTAGCGCAAGCGCAAACCCAGACGCCACCCGGCGGTCCATCGCAAACCCCGGTTGCGACGACACCGGACGGTACCACCGTGGAACAAATTAAAGCGGTGACGGTTACCGGTTCGCGGATTGCGAGGCTCCAGGAGGCGCTTCCCGTCTCTGTCATCGATGCTTCCCAGATCGCAGCGGTCGGCAGCGTGTCGGGGGATGATCTGTTCCGGGCGCTGCCCCAGGCCGGAGATGTGAACTTCCAGGAAGCCCGCACTGTGGGTAATCTGAACGATGCGCGCGGTGACAATGCATCCATCAATCTGCGCGGTGTTGGCACGGGCAACACTTTGGTGCTGGTCAACGGCCGACGTCTGATTCTGACGCCGGGAACGCAGACAGAGAACTTTGTTCCCGTCCAAACCGCCAACACGAATTCGCTCCCAATTGGTGCGGTCAATAGAGTGGAGGTGCTTCGCGACGGTGCTGCCGCACTCTACGGTTCGGATGCTGTAGCCGGTGTTGTCAATGTGCTTACGGACACCCAGTTCAGTGGCGTCAAGCTGCAAGCCCGTAAAGGCCAGGCCAATGGCACGGATGAATCCAACGTCTCCATCAAGTCCGGCATGGATACCAGCGGCGGCGGCAACGTGCAGATGTTTGCCAGTTCCACCAAACGCTCCTCCTTGCTGGCCCGCGACCGCGCTTTCTCTGCCAGCGAGAACAAGATGCCGCTCATGGCTGGTACCGACTGGGCGGGCGACACCAGTTTCGATAGTCGCTCCACCAGTTCGCCCTGGGGCAACTTCACGGCGGTGACCCCAGCGGGGGCGACGGTACTGGTGCGTCAGGGCACGACAGCCCTGACAACGACGGGCGTCTTCCACGTAGAACCCACTAGCAATACCACTGCCGGTTGCTCGAGTACTGTCTACAGTAGCGGCACGCTGTGCTTGCGCGCTGGCGGTCTCACAAGCTCTACAGACCCCGCCCAGCGCGCTCTGCGCTACGACGAGAATCCCGATCGTTCGATTCGCGGCGAACTCGACCGCCTCAATGCTTTTACGAGCTTTCGTCAGCCGATGGGTGAGATCGAGCTGTTTGGAGAGGCCAGTGTCTACCAGGCCAAGCTCGACGGCATGCGTGAGCAGTCGGCGCCGATCTCGAGCGCGGTAATCACGATTCCGGCCTCCAACTACTGGAACCCGTTCGGGTCGAGCACCAGCCCCAATCGCCTGCCCAATTTGACCGGCGTGCCCAATGAGGGCCTGCCTATCCGGATCACCAATTACCGCCCCGTCGATACTGGTCCCCGTACCTTTACTGTTTCGGACACCATGGGACGTGGCCTGCTGGGCGTGCGCGGTGATATCGGTAAGTTCGCATGGGAAAGCGCCCTGTCCCACGCCAGCGCACGCACCGATGACAACACCCACAACGCGATCAGCAACACCTTGTTCCAAAAACAGCTGGGGCTCAATACCGTCGATGCCTACAACCCCTTTAACGGCGGGACGCAAGGCAACTACTCCATCGGAGACGGTACGCCTAACCCGATTTCTGCGGTCTCACCCTTCCTCGTGGAAGTGCACCGCATCAGCTCCACCACCCTGACTACCTGGGATGGTCGCTTCACCACGCCTGAGATCTTTCGCTTGGAGAGCGGCGGTGTAGGCTTGGCTGCGGGCGTCGAATGGCGCCGGGAAACCTACCAAGATGACCGTGACAGTCGCTTGGACGGTACGGTCAAATACATCGATTCGGTCACCGGTCGGGGCTACGACACCGACATCATGGGGGCCAGCGCATCGCCCGACGTCAGTGCGAGCCGCTCAGTGATTAGCGCCTATGCCGAACTTGCCGTGCCTGTGGTGAGCCCTGCAATGGCCATTCCGGCCATCCGATCGCTCGACCTGCAGATCGCCGCCCGAGCCGAAAACTATTCCGACTTTGGCGGCGTGGCCAAACCCAAGGTGGCTGCGCTATGGGAAGTGATGAGTGGCGTTCGCATGCGCGGTTCGTGGTCGGAGAGCTTTCGCGCGCCCAACCTGCCGCAGTTCTACAGCGACGGTACCTCGGTCTCCAATACGCGCACGGACTGGGCGTCCTGCCGCTTGAACGCAAGCACCTGCGCAGGAGCCTCAACTCTGGAAGTGCGTGCCGGCAACAACGGACTGCAGCCGGAAAATTCGGAGACCAATTCGGTCGGCGTGGCCCTGCAGCCATTCACTTGGCTGGGTGCGACTTTCGACTCTTGGAAAATCAAGTCGACAGGCGTGATCGGCATTCTTGGCGGCCAGAACCAGCTGATCTATGACTACTACCTGCGCCTTGCCGGCGGCTCGAACCCGAACGTGGTACGAATGGCTCCGGTTGGATCCCAGGCCGTCGGAGCCGTCGATCGCGTCAACGACAACTACTTCAATTTGGGTCCGCGCACCATCGAGGGCTGGGATGCGTCCCTCACCATGGACAGCGGCAGCACCGAACACGGTCGCTTTCGTCTGAACGCGAGTGTGGCCAAGCTGGACAAGTTCTACCAGTCGCCTTCGGACATTCAGCAAAAGCTGATCGAGGCGAATGCTGCCGGCAAGCTCGGCACTGGCGTGACCATCACCCAAGCCGGCGACCTTGTCGGGCAAGATGCGAACCCGCGCTGGCGTTGGGGCGCCAACTTGAATTGGGACAAGGGCCCAGTGACGATGGGCATGAGTGTGAGCACCGTCGGTTCCTACTATGACACTGGCGCGGCCATCGTGAACGGCAATGCCTACGAAGTGCCGGTCTGGACGACGGTCAACGCCTTTGCCCAGTACCGTATCCCCAAGGACGGCGGCTTGCTCAGCGATACCGAGTTGCGCATCGGCGCGCGTAACCTGTTCGACAAGGCACCCCCAGTGACGACCGCGAACTACGGCTTTAACGGTGCCCTGCACGATGCGGTGGGCCGCTTTGTATACGTCCAAATCTCGCGCGCCCTGTAGTGTCCTGCAGTACCTTGGGTACGTCGATATTTTTAAGGCTTGGCATCTGAGTAAGGACCCGCTCAGCTGCCCGGTCAACTGGGCCCACCGCGGTGCGGGTAGTTGCACTGGCGCAGATGCATGTTGTGGCGCGTGTAGACTTTGACGCGTTTGGTGGCTGCCGTGTTGGCGCCACTGTTTCCCATAGTGCGCTGCTATGGTGACTTAGCGATAAGACGGGGGGTACTCGTTGAAATATCTGCTTGCTGCAATCCTGATCGCCCTTGGGGGGCTTGTGCTTGCGAGCGTCGCTTATGCTGAGGATGTCACGATCACCTCGGTTGGACAGACTTCGGATGGCATGATGGTCAAAGTCCTCATGAAGGGGATGGCGGTCGATCCGGGCTATGACTCGGGCTTGTCGGCGCAGGCATTGGGCACGCAGAAAGTGATCATCGTCGTGGTTGGCGCGAGTGCCAAGGGGCTCGGCGCCGCCGGCGTCACGCTGGATCAGGAACGATTGCGTGCCAAACTGCTGCTGCAGGAAGCCCGCAAGAGGGGTATTCGTGTGCTGCTGATGCATATCGGTGGCGCACGCCGCCGCGGCGAACTGTCCGACACCTTCATCGAAGCGACAACAGGGCTTGCCGACCGAGTGATTGTCGTTGCCTCAGGCAACTTGGACGGAATCTTTACCAGGGGCCGATCACCCGGCGCGAAGTTGACCGAAGTCGAAACGCCGCGCGCCGCCGTGCCGGTCCTGGGAGCGACCCTGGAAGACTGGGGCGTGAAGTGAAGTGTGGCATCAGGTGGCGACGCCCCGCCGCGCTTGGTACCGCGAATCTAAGGACAAGCGGCGATGACTGAGACCGACCACGTCCGGTGGCGGATGCGGCGCACGCTGGCTGTCGGCACGGTCTGCATCGTCGCCTGGGTGGCGACTCTGCAAATTAAGGGGAGTGCGGTCTTCTATTACTTGGAACGATTCGCACTGCACGACGATGGCCGCTATCTGCTGGCCTCGGCAACCACATTGGTCAGCCTAAACACTTTGCGCGCGGTCTTCCTGTATGTCGGTTGGTTCAACCTCGGCCACAGCCTGAGTCACCTGTCCAACCGATGGAGGCGTTTTTCCTGGCTGGTACCGCTGGCGGGCGTTCCGTGCTGCTACACACTGCTCTCCCAGGTTCAGGGTGGCCTCTCCTTGCATTTTGGTGCGCCCGCTGTGTTCAGCATCGTCACCGTCGTCGTCATGCAGATGACCACGCGCGAGATCAAAGGCTGGATCGCCCGGTTGGTCGTCATCGCGCTGCTGGTCTTTGCCGTCCAATGGTTGGATCTTGCTCCGATGTTGTCGGACTGGGGTTTTGGCGGCGGGGAACTGTCGTCGGCCGTCAAAGAGTTCGCCTTGGTCGCCGATTGGGGCTGGGTATTGGACGCGCTTTCATTTGGGATGTTCTTCTCGGCGGCAGCCGGCGGCGGAGCTGCTGCCGCGCTTTTGGTCGGCGCAAGCCAACGCAATGCAAACTTGAAGAAGATCCGGGAGCGAGACCTTGAAATTACCACGCTGCGCGAGGACGCGATCCAGATCCGCAGCCACCTGGAGGTCCAGCAACTGGTCCATGATCTGGCGCGCCCCTTGACCACCATTCTGGGCTTGGCCGACGTCATCGCCGACAGCCTGCCTCCAGGCGATCTGCAGCGCTATGCCGAACGGATTTCGCGCAGTGGCGCCAATATGAACCAGATGATTAATGAATTACTCAGAGAAGAGGCGCGCCAGTGTGTTCCCGTGTCAGCGCTCTTCGAGTACGTCCTAAGCCAGGTCAGCGCCTTTGACTGGCGACATTCGGTCACCGTCTCTGCCGACGATCGGGTGCTCGCCCAGCGGATCCACATTAACCAGATCCGGTTTTCCAGAGCCATCGTCAATCTCCTGGACAATGCAAATCTGGCGGTGAGGGATTCGCCCGTGAAGGAGATACGGCTGTCGGCCATCATCGAGGGGCATACCTTGCTGCTGTCGGTGACCGACAGCGGGCCTGGGTTTTCGCAGACCGCCGCGTCGCATACGCGAGGAGTCTCCGAATGGGAGTCCACCGGGTTCGGGTTGGCTTTTGTCGAGGAAGTTGCCAAAAACCACGGTGGTAACCTGCTGATCGCTAATGGTTCGGCCGGAGGGGCCGTCGTTAGTTTGCAGCTGCCGGTGAGTGAAGAGGATCGATAATGCCATTTACCTTGTGCGGCCTGGACGACGACGAATCCATTCTGTGCACCCTGGAGGCCATGGCCAAGACGCAGGGTTGGATTTTCCTGGGTACGACGCGCGTTGAGCAGTGTTTGGCATGGGTTGCTCAGGAAGATATCGACATGTTCCTGCTCGACTATCACATGCCAGGGGCCAACGGCCTTGACGTCCTCGGCCAAATCAAAGCGATCGCGCCTGCGCTGACGGTGCTGATCCTAACCGTCGAACAGCAGCCCCGGGTCGCTGAAGAGCTGCTGGTCGCGGGCGCCGACGATTTCATCAACAAGCCGATACACCTCGCCGACTTCCTATCCCGGATAAACCTGCACCGCAAGTTGCAGTCTTCTAAAAGGAATCCCGAGAAGGGCATTTCTCGGGAGAAAATGCGTCGCATTCTGACCTACCTGAGGTCAAATGACGTTCCCGTCGAGATCAATGAGGTGTCGCTCCAGTGCGAGATGTCCTACGCCACCGCGCATCGCTATCTCGATTACCTTGTCAGGAATGGATTCGTCATCTCCGACGAGCTCCCGCGCTCCGGCAAGCAGGGACGACCAACGCACTCGTATCGGTTTCGTGGAATCACCTCGGCTGACACCCCACCCGACTGAAGCCGGGTGTATGGCAGTAAACGCCGATACATACGGGGTCTGGCATGCAGGACATGACCGTCCTTAGCGGCAAATCGCTAGCAAAAACGGATCTGCGGGACGTTTTTCATTCTGTTATTCAGTTTTTTTGGTAAATCAAGCACAAGGCAAAACCCGGTGGTTTGACCTTGATCAAGCGAGCGCGTTAACATCCCGTCTTTCTATTTCAACCAACGGAGCACATCGAATGTCTCAAATTCTTCAATCCCTCGGTAAAACTTTGGTCGCTGGCCTGGTATTACTGGTTCTAATTGTGCTGATCGCAGGGGCTGTTTCTGGCAGCCCGGTGCAAATCACCTTGGCCTGGCAAAGTTTCTTTTTCCGCTGGCTGCATGTGGCTTCGGGCGTGATGTGGATTGGTTTGCTCTGGTATTTCAATTTTGTGCAAATCCCCTCCATGCCCAAGATTCCCGACGAACAAAAGCCCGCTATAAGCAAAGTGATTGCGCCCGAGGCGCTGTTTTGGTTCCGCTATGCCGCACTAGCGACCGTGGTTACTGGCCTGATCGTGGCCGCTTTGCAGGGCTATTTGCACGCCGCTTTGCGCCTGCAAGTGGGTTATGCGGCTATCGGCATTGGCATGTGGCTGGCCCTGATCATGGCCTTTAACGTCTGGTTCATCATTTGGCCCAACCAGAAGAAGGCCCTGGGCATCGTCGCCGTCGAGCCTGCCGCCAAGGCCGCCGCCGCCCGTTTGGCCATGCTGACTTCCCGCACTAACACCCTCCTGTCCATCCCGATGCTGTACATGATGAGCGCCCAGTCCCACGGCGGACTCTGAGCGCTTGGCCGGGCGGCGCCTGGGCGCCACCCGGTAATGCTTGGCGATTTGAACAATTTGTGACAACATGGCGGCCCGCCCGCCAGCTTGGCATTAGAATTTCCCTAGCTTTACGGCTTGTTTTTAATTTTTAATTCTCAATGGAGTTACCCCTTATGAAATTGACTACTCTTGCAGCGGCAGTGCTCAGCCTGTCCACCGGTCTTGCCATGGCCCAAAGCGTTGTCACGATCGCGCACGTCGGCCCCACCAGCGGCGCTATCGCCCATCTGGGCAAAGACAATGAAAACGGCGCCATCATGGCCGTGGAAGAGCTCAACGCCGCTGGCGTGACCATCGGCGGCAAAAAAGTCACCCTGAAACTGATGACGGAAGATGACGGCGCCGACCCCAAGCAGGGCACCGCAGTCGCTCAAAAACTGGCTGACGCGAAGGTCGCAGGCGTGATCGGTCACCTGAACTCCGGTACGTCCATTCCCGCTTCCAAAATCTACAGCGATGCGGGTATCCCCCAAATCTCTCCCTCCGCTACCAACCCCAAGTACACACGCCAAGGTTTCAAAACTACGTTCCGCGTGGTGGCTGATGACACCCAGCTGGGTGGCACCTTGGGCAAGTACGCTGTCACCACGCTCAAGGGCAAAGCCATTGCCGTGATCGACGACCGTACCGCTTACGGTCAAGGCGTTGCTGAAGAGTTCAGCAAAGCCGTGGTTGCAGCGGGCGGCACCGTGGTTGCCAAAGAGTTCACCACCGATAAAGCCACCGACTTCAACGCCATCTTGACCACCATCAAAGGCAAAAAGCCTGACGTCGTCTTCTTCGGCGGTATGGACGCTGTGGCCGGTCCGATGCTGCGCCAGATGAAATCTCTGGGCATTTCTGCCAAGTTCATGGGTGGGGACGGCATTTGCTCGACCGAGTTGGTCAAGCTCGCTGGGGACGCAGTCACTGATAACCAAGTTTTCTGCGCTGAAGCCGGTGGTGTTGAAGGCAAGGCCAAAGAAGGCATGGAAGACTTCAAGAAGAAGTTCAAAGCCAAGTTTGGTGCTGATGTGCAGGTGTACGCTCCCTATGTGTACGACAGTGTGAAGATCATGGTTGCTGCTATGGTCAAAGCAGGTTCTTCGGATCCTGCAAAGTACCTGCCCGCACTGGCTGCTACCAAAGACTTCAAAGGCGTAACCGGCCCGATCGGTTTTGATGCCAAAGGTGACATCGTCGGTGGTGCCTTGACGCTCAAGACCATCAAGGGCGGCAAGCTCGAAGAATTGGCTGTTATCCGTTAATCACGGCGCAGCAGTCCTAAAAAACCGGCCTTGGGGCCGGTTTTTTTATGCCTGATCGCGCCGCAGCAGGCGGTAGGGCGGCAGGCCTTGCAGCATGCGTCGGCCGTAGCTTTGCTGTGTCAGGCGTTTGTCGTAACAGACCACATGCGCCTGGTCTTCTTCGGTGCGGATGGCGCGACCTGTCCATTGCAGCAGCTTGACGGCCGTGGCCGGGATCACCAGTTCGGAAAAAGGGTCGCGTCCGACGCTGCGCAGCCATTCGGCGCGGGCCTCGTCGACCGGGTCGGACGGGGGTGAAAACGGCAGTTTGGTGATGAACACCGTCTCGCACAACAGCCCCGGCAGGTCCAGGCCCTCGCCAAAGGACTGCAGCCCGAACACGATAGACGCAAAACCTGCCTCCACCCGTGCCGTGTGCGTGGCAATCAGCCGCGCCCGGGAGGTGCTGCCCTGCACCAGCACGCTGTCCAGCAGTGCAGGTGGCAGGGCGTCGGTGGCGGCGCGCATTTGCGCACGCGATGTAAACAAAACCAGTGCGCCGTGCGTGACTGTGGCGAGGTCTTGCATCAGGCATTGCACCACCTCGGCCGTATAGGCAGCCACGTTTTTGGCGTCTGCCTGCGTGTGCACCACCGTGAGCGTGCCCTGGCGTGCATAGTCAAAGGGGCTCGAAACCTCCAGGGCCTGCACATGCGCTTTGCCCGAAAGCCCCACTTCCTGCAGGAAGTAGTCAAAGCTGCCGCAACTGGTCAGCGAGGCCGAGGTCAGCACCGCCGCGCGTGCCTGGCTCCAGACAAACTGGCGCAGCAAATCGCCTGGCACCATGGGGCAGGCGTGGGCGCTAAGCAGCAAAAAGCCGTTTTCACTTTTGCATTGCAGCCATTTGGCCAGAGGTTGCTCGCCATGCTCGAGCAGCAAACTGGCCGTGCCCACCAGGCTTGCCAGGCGCGGCGCCAGCGGCCCTAGCTTGGCGTACTGCTGGGCGCATTGCAGGGCTTGCATTGGGTCTTCTTTGGCAATTTGCTTGATATGGGCGCCCAGCGCGTCCAGCGATTTGGTCAGCGCGCCGGCCTGCGCCAGGACCTGCGCCACCGGCTCGGTCATGTCGGCCGGTAACTGGCCGTGGGCAAATCGCAGCGTGCCGTCTTGCCCGCCGGTGTGGGCGTGGACCGCGTCCAAGGCCATACGCGCCAGTTGGTTAAGCGTGGTTTTGAGCTGGCTGCTCAGCGTGTTGACGTCGGCATCCAGGTCGATTTGCAGCGCGCCGGCCAACTCGCCCAGTACCTTGGGCAGACGGTCCAGCCAGCGCAGCTGGGCCAGTTCCATGGTGCTGCTGAACTGGTCCAGGGCCACGGCGGGAAGGTGATGCGCCTCATCAAAGACCAGCAGGCAGTTGCTCAGCTCGGGCAGGGTTTTCATGCCCAGCGAGGCCAGCACCAGGTCGTGGTTGGCCACAATGACGTTGGCCTCGGCCAAGCGGGTGCGCGCCTGGTAGTAGCTGCAATCGCGGTAGCGCGGGCAATGCCGGGCGGTGCAGCTGTGGCGCTCGGCGGCGACGCCCGCCCAGTCTTGGGGGTCTGGCGCCTCGACCAGGCTGTCGCGGTCGCCATCCCAGCGGCCGGTGGCCAGGGCTTGCGCCATGTGTTCGTAGAGCCTGAAACGGCGCTCCTCCAAGGCTTCTTGCGAAGCACTGGCCATCGCCACTGCTGGGAAGTCATCCTCAAAAAAGTCCTCATCTGCGCTACCGACGCCGGCCACGCGCTCGAGTTTGAGCTTGCAGACATAGCGCCCGCGGCCCTTGGCCAGTGCAAATGCAAAGGGCTGCTCCATGGTCTGGGCCAGCGCGGGCAGGTCTTTTTGCATGAGCTGCTCTTGCAGCGCGACGGTGGCCGTCGAAATCAGCACCCGCGTCTTGCGTTGCAAGGCCATGGCGATGGCCACGCTGGCATAAGCGGCCGATTTGCCCACGCCGGTGCCGGCCTGCACCACGCAAATCGATTGTTCGGGTTGCGCGCAATCGCCCAAGTCGCCTTCGCTCAGGGTGTCGGCCACGCACTGGGCCATGGCTTCTTGGCCGGGGCGCTGGCGAAAACCGGCGCTGGCCTGCACCACATGGCTAAAGGCGGCCAGCGCATACGCTGCCATGGCGCTGCGCCCGCTGGGGCTGGCCGACGCGTCGGGGGACTCGGATTGCAAGGGTGGTGATCTCGGGAGGGCGGGGAGGGGCAAATATACCTGCTGCAGCGACGATAATCCGCCGCTTGGCGCTCGTTCTTGTAAGAGCGCCAAGTTTCGCGCTACCCCGGGGTATCTGTATTACGCCGTACGCGCTTTTTTCTACTATCCGGAGTTCTCTTTATGACCACCGTGCTAACACCCGCGCGCGTTGCTGCGCGTCCTTTTGCACGCCCTATTGCGCGCCGCCAATTCCTGCGTACCGCCGCCGCCTCAGCCCTATCGGTGGCCTATCTGGACAGTTTTGCGCAAAGCGCAGCGCCTTCTGAGCGGCAATTTGCCCCCCAGCCCGGCGCATGGCGCACTTTCGAGGTCACCACCCGCCTAGAGATTGCCGCGCCCCAAGGCGCCAGCCAGGCCTGGGTGCCGGTGCCTAGCATCGACAGCGATTGGCAGCGGTCCATGGATTCGGTCTTTACCAGCAGTGGCACCGCCCGCATGGTGGCCGACGGCCAGCATGGTGCACGCATGGTCCACGCCCAGTTTGACGCCAGCCAAAGCGCCCCCTTTGTTGAGGTGACCAGCCGCATCCAAACCCAAAACCGTTTGCAGGATTGGAAGTCGAAAAACGTGCCAGCCGAATCAGCCGCAGCGCTGGCCGCCTACACACGCGCGACCGCGCTCATCCCGGTTGACGGCATCGTGCTGAGCACCGCCACCCAAACGATTGCCGGCGCCAAAACCGATGTGCAAAAAGCCCAAATGTTGTTTGACTGGATCGTTACCAACACCTACCGCGAACCCAAGGTGCGCGGTTGCGGCGAGGGCGATATCAAAGCCATGCTGGAGACCGGTAACTTGGGAGGCAAATGCGCCGACCTCAACACCTTGTTTGTCGGCCTGTGCCGCGCCGTGGGTCTGCCTGCGCGCGATGTCTATG
>Ga0214919_10006466_pt1 | contig 16110 bp, 15 predicted proteins | sample LL1503_MetaG_FD_177994 | JGI IMG/M metagenome (GOLD analysis project Ga0214919, IMG submission 177994) | Freshwater microbial communities from Lake Lanier, Atlanta, Georgia, United States - LL-1503 | ecosystem: Environmental > Aquatic > Freshwater > Lake | place: USA: Georgia | collected... | reverse complement strand
GCGCGGGCGCGACTCGATAAAGCCGTCATCCATCAGGTGCTGGTACGCAGCAGTCACGGTGTTACGGCTCAGACCCAGCACCTGGGCCAGTTCGCGCGACGAGGGCAGCAGCGCGCCTACTGGCAGTCGGCCGTCCAAAATGGCTTGCACCACGGACAGGCGCAGGCGCTGCTGCAAAGGCAGCGCCGGTTTGTCGGGTAAAGCGAACAGGCTTTCCCATTGGGCGTCTTTGGTGCGGTGGAGCTGGGCCATGGTCAGACAATCTGGTGCCAAACCAGTATACGCAGAGCCAGTACGGCCAAGTGCGCATGGCCGCTGGCTTGGCCGAATCTGCCCATCTGGCTCTAGCATCATGGTGCCAAGCAGCCTATCCTGTGGTGATTGTTAGCAACCTGGAGCGCTCCTTGACCATCGCCACCGTTACCGAATCCACCCTGGCCGCCTTTAGCGACGCCTGGAACCGCCACGATGTGGACGCCCTGATGTCTTTCATGAGCGATGACTGCGTGTTCATGACCGCCGGTGGCCCCGACGCCTGTGGCGCCCGCCACGTCGGCCGCGAGGCGGTTGCCAAGGCGTTTGCTGGCGCCTGGGCCGCCTTGGCGGACGCGCAGTGGCGCAAGGGCGTGCATTTTGTGCAAGGCGACTTTGGCGTCTCTCAATGGACGTTTACCGGCACCGCCGCCGACGGCACACGCGTGGAAACCGATGGCGTGGACATCTTCACCTTTAAGGACGGCAAGATTGCGGTGAAAAACGCGTTCCGCAAAGCCCGCCCCAACTTGCCCGCCCTTACCTAGTTGGGCGCACCGCCATGACTACCGCCTTGCACACCCAGGGTGGCGACACCCGCTACGACCCGCAATACGACCCGCTGGTGGCTGCCAACCCCGGCGCGGGGCGCGACTACGCGCCCACCTACTGGGTAGCCAGCGCAGGGACGCCGCCCGAGGACGATGGCCCGGTGACGCAGGACTTTGACGTGGACGTGGTGGTCATCGGCTCGGGCTCGACCGGCATGTCCACCGCGCTGTACCTGGCGCAAGACCACGGCATCTCGGCCGTGGTGTTAGAGGCCAACCAGACCGCCTGGGGGTGTTCGAGTCGCAGCGGCGGCCAGGGCCAAAACGCCAGCGGGCGCCTGACGCGCTCGCAGTGGATTGAACGCTGGGGCATGGACACAGCCAAGGCGCTGGACACCGAAATCCGCACCGGCTTTGACAACTTCAAGGCGCTCACCCGCGAGATTGACTGCGACGCGATTGACGGCGGCCATTTGTACGTGGCGCACCGCAAAGAAAAAGTAGCCTACTTAACAGAGCAAACCCGGGTACGGCGCGACATTTTTGGCTACCACGCCAAGATGCTGACGGCGCCTGAGTTTCGCGAACAGTACTGCGACGAGCGCGACGCCCATGGAGCCATGTGGGAGCCCGACGGCGTGGGCGTACACCCACTCAAATTTACCTTCGGCCTGATGCGCAAGGCGCGCGCACTGGGCGTGAAAGTGCACACCGCAAGCCCGGTGCAGGGCTGGACCACCGTGGGCGGCATCCACCACCTGCAAACCCCGGGCGGCGTGGTGCGCGCCAAGCGGGTGGCGGTTTGCACTGGCGGCTACACGGGCCAAGCGCTCAACCCGCTGCTCAAGGACAAGATTCTGCCCATCCTGTCGAACTCAGTGACCACGCGGGTGCTGACTGCGGCCGAGCTGGCTGCCTGCAACTTTCGTTCGCACACCTTCATGACGGACACGCGCACGCTGCGCTTTTACTACCGCCTCTTGCCCGACAAGCGCCTGCAGTTGGGCAGCCGCAGCGCCATAACCGGGGCGGATGCGCAAGACCCCGGCCACTTGAAGCTGCTGACCGATGCGATTGCGCGCAAGTTTCCGCCGCTGGCTGGCATTGAAATCGAGCACTCCTGGTGGGGCTGGGTAGACGTGAGCCACGACATGATGCCGCGCATCACCCGACCCGACCCGGCGCAAACCGTTTGGCACGCGTTGGGCTACGGCGGCAACGGCGTATCGTTTTCTACCTGGGCGGGCAAACGGCTGGCGCAGCGGGTAGCGGGCAAGGACGGAAATGACGCCGTGTTCAAGCTGCCCATTTACCACTCGCCACTGGAATACCCCAACCTGTTCAATATGGTGCGCTCGCAGGCGTTTGCGCCATTTCGCCGCTTTGGCCAGTTTTTTCTGTACAAGTGGTACTGGATGCAGGACGAGTTGTAACGCATGCTGGGCCCGCAGGCGACGCGCTCGGGTCTGCTAGGCTTGAACGGCACGGGCGAGCTTGCGGCGCAACCTTTGCGCACGCCAGAACCCACCGCTTTTTTTGGAGACCCCCACATGGCAAGCAAAATCACCATCCTCGACGGCGGCATGGGCCGCGAGCTCAAGCGCATGGGGGCGCCGTTTCAGCAGCCCGAGTGGTCGGCGCTGGCGCTGCTGCAGGGGCCGCAGTTTGTACGCCAGGCGCACGATGCCTTTGTGCAAGGCGGGGCCCAGCTCATCACCACCAACAGCTACGCGGTGGTGCCGTTTCATATCGGTCAAGAGCGCTTTGACGCCCAAGGCGTGGCGCTGGCCCGCTTGGCCGGTGAACTGGCGCGCGCCAGCGCCGACGCCGCGCCCCACAAGGTGACGGTGGCGGGATCGCTGCCCCCCGCGCTGGGCTCGTACCGGCCCGATTTGTTTGAGCACGCGGCATCCGTACGCATCCACCGGGCACTAATCGAGGGCATGGACGCCACCGTGGACGTCTGGTTGGCGGAAACCCAAAGCTCGATTGCCGAAATCCGCGCGGTGCACGCTGCGTTGGGCAGCAACCCCAAGCCGCTGTGGATCTCGTTCACCCTGGACGACGAGCCCGAGGGCGACACGCCGGTGCTGCGATCCGGCGAGCCGGTCGGCCAAGCGGTGGCCGTGGCGCTGGCGCTCGGCGCCCAGGCCGTGCTGTTTAACTGCAGCCAGCCCGAGGTGATGGAGGCGGCCGTAGTGGCCGCCAAGCAGGCGCTGGCCCAGGCAGGATCGGACATCGCCATTGGCGTTTACGCCAATGCTTTTCCCGCGCAGTCCAAAAAAGCCACGGCCAACGCGGTGATTCTGGACATCCGCGATGACCTGGACCCGCTGTCCTACGTGGGCTGGGCGCAGCGCTGGGTAGACCAGGGTGCGACGTTGGTGGGCGGCTGCTGCGGCATTTCACCCCAGCACATTTGCGAACTGGCACGCCACTTCGCCTAAGCGACTGCCACAGCAGGCGGGGGCGGCTACAGTGGCAATTTTTGAATGAAGGATGGCGCCGTGCGCATTTGGCAAAAACCGGTCTCCGTAGAAATCCTCACCCAAGGCACGGTCAACACGGCCGACACCCATTTGGGCATTGAGTTTATGGAGGTGGGGGACGACTACATCGTTGGCCGTGTGCCGGTGGACGCACGCACGCGCCAACCCTACGGCCTGCTGCACGGCGGCGTGTCGGTGGTGCTGGCGGAGACCTTGGGCTCTTGCGGCGCGGCGTTTTCCACCCCGATGGGCTACCGCGCCGTGGGTTTGGACATCAATGCCAACCACCTCAAAGGTGTTTCCAGCGGCTGGGTTACCGGCACCGCGCGGCCCCTGCACCGGGGGCGCACGACCCACGTGTGGCAGATTGAGCTGCGCGATGAAGCAGGCGACTTGACTTGCATCTCGCGCATCACGATGGCGATTTTGGCGCCGCGCTAAATGCGACACCGCACCCACACACTGCCCGTGCCCGACGCTTCGCCCGTACCCCCACCAATACCCTGGAAACCTGTGCATGCTTAAACACCGCATCGGGCTGGCCGCCAAAGGCCTGCTCATCCTTGTGCTACTTGCAGGGCTGGGGTTTTGGGCCGTGGGCGGGCGCCCCGGTGTGATGCTGCTGTTTGTCAAACACGTCCTTCGCAAAGACTACGGCCCCACGCAAGAGGTGGTGTGGCGCGTGCCTGCACCGGGCGCCGCGCTGACGGGCGCACGGCCACCCAATGTGCTGCTGATCGTGGCCGATGATCTGGGTTTTAACGACATCACGCTGCATGGCGGCGGCGTGGCTGGGGGCAGCGTGCCCACGCCAAACATCGACGCCATTGCGCGCCAGGGCGTGGATTTTCTGGCGGGTTATTCTGGCAACGCCACGTGTGCGCCCTCGCGCGCGGCCATGATGACCGGGCGCTATCCGACGCGCTTTGGCTTTGAGTTCACGCCCACCCCAAAAGAGTTCATGAAGGTGCTGGCCGCTGCCAACCCAGGCGGCGATGCAAGACCCGTGCTCTACCACGCAGAGCGCGAGGTCGACTTGATTCCCTATGAAGACATGGGCTTGCCCACGACCGAGGTGACGCTGGCACGCTCACTCAAGGGCGCGGGCTACCGCACCCTGCACTTGGGCAAATGGCATTTGGGCGACAGCCCGCAATTTCGCGCCTATGCGCATGGCTTTGACGAGTCGCTCTCACTGATGCATGGCGCATCCATGTTCTTGCCTGAAAACGCCCCCAACGTGGTGAATTCCAAGCAGGAATTCGACCCGATCGACAAATTTTTGTGGGCGGCACACCCCTGGGGCATCCGCTTTAATGACGGCCAGCCCTTCAAGCCGGCGCGCTACATGACGGACTATTTGACCGACGAGGCTATCAAGGCCATGGACGCCAACCGAGCGCAGCCCTTCTTCATGTACCTGGCCTACAACGCACCGCACACGCCGCTGCAAGCCACCCGAGAAGACTACGACGCGCTGGCCCACATCCCGGACCACACCACGCGCGTCTACGCCGCCATGATCCGCTCCCTGGACCGCAACATCGGGCGTGTGCTGCAGCACCTCAAAGACCAGGGGATGGACGACAACACACTCGTCATCTTCACCAGCGACAACGGCGGTGCGGGCTATATCGGCGTGCCCGACCTGAACAAGCCCTACCGGGGCTGGAAGGCCACGTTTTATGACGGAGGCATCCGTGTGCCCTTTTTCATGCGCTGGCCCAAAGGCATGCCCCAAGGCGCCAGCTACACCCAGCCCATCAGCCACATGGACATCTTTAGCACAGCGCTGGCTGCGGCCGGTGCCAAGCAGCCCCCGGACCGGCCCATTGATGGGGTGAACCTGTTGCCCTTTTTGCAAGGCAAACGCGCCGACGCACCACACCGTCAGATTTTTTGGCGTACCGACACCTACCTGGCCATGCGCGAAGGCGACTGGAAGCTGCAAGTGATGCAACGCCCCAAGCAAGATGTGCTCTACAACCTGGCCAGCGACCCGGGCGAGAAGACTGACCTGGCCAAGCAACAGAGCGCGCGCCTGGCCACCATGAAGGCCGATCTGCTGGCATTTAATGCCCGCCAAGCCAAACCCTTGTGGCCTTCGCTGGCCGAAGGGGCTTTTAGTATCGACAAGACGCTCAAAGACCCCATCAAACCGGGCGACGCCTACGTTTATTACGCCAATTAGGATTAGCCCGCACTTGGAATGACCCGTCCTGCCTGAAGATCATGGAACCGACTGCTTTGTCACACGACGCCCTGAAAGCACAGCTTCAAACCGCGCGTGGACTGGTGGCCGACAACCAGCTGGACCAAGGTCGCGCGGCGTGTGAGGTCATCCTGGCCCAAGACCCACGGCATTTTGATGCGCTGGTGTTGTTGGGCGCAGTTCACTCAAAAAACCAGCAGGCAAACGCCGCCGTCGAGGCGTTTTGCCGCGCTTTGGAGGTTCGCCCAACAAGCCACGCAGCCTACTACGGCCTGGGCGTTGCCATGTGCCAGCTCCAGCAGTTCGCCGCAGGAATCGAGTGCTTTGACCAGGCCCTGGCGCACCAACCCGGCTACGCTGCGGCCCTGTGTGACCGCGCCAGCGCCCTGGGCGAGCTGGGGCGTTGGAGCGAGGCGCTGGCGGACTATGAGCGAACCCTTGCGCTCACGCCCCAGAACGCCGAGGCACTGGGCTTTCGCGGCAACGCCTTGCTTGCGCTGGGGCAGGTGGACGCGGCCATCGCCAGCCTGGAGCAATCCCTGGCACTGGACCCGCAAGCGGCATCCACGCATCTGAATTTGGGCAATGCCCACCAGGCAGCAGCGGACTATGGCCAAGCGCTTGCCAGCTACGACCGCGCGCTGGCACTCAAACCCGGCTACCTGCTGGCCTATAGCAACCGCAGCGTGGCGCTCAAACACCTGCACCGCCTGGACGAGGCCCTGGCCAGTTGCGAGCAGGCGCTGGCGCTAGACCCCGGCTACGCCGATGCGCAATGGAACAAGGCCCTTACTTTGCTGCTCAAGGGTGATTTGCGCGCCGGTTTTGCCGGCTACCAATGGCGCTGGAAAACGGCGGCCTTTGCCGCCATTGACCGCCACTTTCCCCAGGCTCTGTGGCTGGGCGACGTGCCGGTGACGGGCAAAACCGTTTTGTTGCACCCGGAACAGGGCTTGGGTGACACGCTGCAATTTGTGCGCTATGCCAAGGCCGTGGCCGATCAGGGCGCACACGTGGTTTTGGAGGCAGAGCCCGCCTTGTTGGACCTGTTCACCGGTTTGGACGGCGTGGCCACCTTGGTGCGCCAAGGCGATGCGCTGCCGCCGTTTGATTTGGTTTGCCCGCTGCTGAGCCTGCCGGTGGCACTGGGAACCGACTTGGCGTCGGTGCCAGCGGCCGTTCCCTACCTGCGCGCACGCGCCAGCGACCAGGCAACATGGGGCCAGCGCCTAGGGCCTAAAACCCACCTGCGGGTGGGTTTGGTGTGGAGCGGCAGCCCCAGCCACAAAGACGACCACAACCGCAGCCTGGCCTTGGCCACGCTCATGGACGCCCTGCCCGACGGCGCGCAGTACGTCAGCCTGCAAAAAGAGGTGCGCGCCAGCGACCAAGCGGCCTTGGAGCGTGCCGGACTCGCCCACTTTGGCCCGGTGATTGGCAGTTTTGCAGACACAGCTGCCCTGTGCGCGTGCATGGATGTGGTGGTTTCGGTGGACACCAGCGTGGCCCATTTAAGCGGTGCGCTGGGGCGGCCGACCTGGGTCTTGCTGCCTTATTTACCCGACTGGCGCTGGCTGATGGACCGAAGCGACTCGCCTTGGTACCCCAGCGCACGCCTGTACCGCCAAAGCGCACCTCGCGACTGGTCTGCGCCCCTGGCTGCGGTGCGCGCCGACGTGCTGGCCTTGATGGCCTAAGTTTGGCGCGCCAGACGCTCGCTTTTCCAGTACACGTCGTCGCCCTGGCTGCCGTCGCTGCGGTGGCGGTTCAAAACGCGCGCCAGCACAAACATCAGGTCCGACAAGCGGTTAAGGTATTGGCGCGGAGCCTCTTTGAGCGCCTCCTCGTTGCCGAGCGCCACCACCGCGCGCTCGGCCCGGCGTGCCACCGTGCGGCACACATGGGCCAGGGATGCGGCCCGGTTGCCTGCGGGCAAGATAAATTCTTGCAGCTTAGGCAAGTCCTGGTTGTGGCGCTCCAATGCCTCGTCCAGCGCCAGCACCGCGTCCATCTTGAGCAGCTCAAAGCCGGGAATCGAGAGTTCGCCGCCCAGGTTAAACAACTGGTGCTGGATCTCAACCAATAGGGTTCGCACCGCATCGGGCATGGCCTCGCACAACAGCACGCCAATGTGGCAGTTAAGCTCGTCAACATCGCCCATGGCGTGCACACGCAGGCTGTTTTTGGAAACCCGGGAGTTGTCGCCCAAGCCGGTGGTTCCGTTGTCTCCGGTGCGGGTGGCGATTTGTGTCAGGCGGTTGGCCATGGGCTGGGGTCTTTCAAAAAATAGGGATGGGCTGCCACGCGGGTGGGGCTGGCCAACAGCCGTGGTCTGCGTTCTTATGCGTTCACGGTCTCTGCCACGGCGGTGGCCAAGTACTCCATCTTGTGCTGCATGTCCAAGTCGCTGTCGGCATGGCGCTTGGCGATTGCGTCAAACGCATCGGCATGCTCTACGAATGCATCCACCACATCGGGGTCGAACTGGCCGCCCCGCTCGGCGGCGATTTGGGCCACGGCCTGCGCATGCGCAACGCCGGCCTTGTAGACCTTGTGGCTGACCATGGCGTCGTACACATCGGCTACCGCCACCAGACGCGCAGACAAGGGAATCGCCTCGCCGTGCAGCTGGTTGGGGTAGCCTTGACCGTCCCAGTGCTCGTGGTGCGACAGTGCAAGCTCTTTGGCAATTTGTACGCCAGGGTCGGCGCAGCCCAGCATTTTTTCGGCCTGCTCCAGAGCATCGTGCCCGCGAACCGTGTGGCTTTGCATGGCCAGTCGGTCTTCCTGGTTATACCGACCGGGCTTGAGCAATACCCGCTCCGCAATGGCCAGCGTGCCGATGTCGTACACCAGCACCGCTCGCATTAACTGCGCAACATAGGAGGGGCTGAGCGTGGCAGAAAAAGCGGCTTGCTGGCCCAGCGCCTGCACCAAAACCGCCACATACGACTGCATGCGCAGCAGGTGCTGAGGCGTGTCCGCGTCGCGTCGCTCCAGCAAAGCAGCCATGGCAAACAAGAGCACATCCTGGCTGGACGCGGCGTCGCTGGGGGTCAGGTTGGGAGAGGGTGCGGAAAGCGTCATGCTAGGTCCTCGCGTAAGCAAAAGGGGCTTGGTAAATCCATACCATTTTGCCATTGGGTGCGGTGTAACTCGCGTGCGCAATGAGCTGCGTGGCCTCAAAATCTAAACTTACCATGTAAGCCCCGGCGCGCAATTCCTGCGCGGACTTGGCCACCGCGCGCGGCATGCTTTCCGGGCGCTGAAACAGATACACCATGTCGTAAGACGACCAGTCGGCCAGCCAGATATCGGCGCGTGTCACGCGCGCCCAGGGCAGGCGCAGCGCGCACCACCAGCGCAGCACCGCGCTCCACTCCAAACCATAAAACTGCGCTTGCGGGTAGGCGCTTCGCAAGGCTTTCAGGCCGTGTCCCATGCCGCAACCCGCGTCCAAAACGCGCGCGCCCACGGGCAGCGGCGCCACGCCGGGCAGCGCGCGCAAAGCCGCCGCAGGCGTGGGGAACAAGGGCGCGTCGGCCCAGGCGTTCATGGGATAGACCAAGAGCATCACCGCCAAGGGCAGCAACCACACCCAGGGCGCAACATCCCCCATGCCCAAGAGGGGCAGCGTCAACGCAAACGACACCGGGAAACCGGCGGCAATAACGACCTTGCGCCACCAGCTCTTGCCCCACAAGCTCAGCACCACGCCCACGCTTGCGCCAGCCAGCAGCGCCAGCCCAAGCGAAAACCCCTGCAAGGGCAAGAGGCGAAAAACACCCCAACTCGCACCCCAGCTCAGCAAGGCGGGCAGGGGCCAGGGCGGCGCAGCTCGCCAGCGCGATGGGGTTGATGCATTTTCGATTTGGGGATCGGCCATGGCTGAGGGCTTTATCGGCTAGCGTTGGGTGAGAGGCGCTCGATCAAACCATTGAGCTCGTCGAGCGAGCCAAACTGGATCACCAATTCGCCCACTTCTTCGATTCTGCCGGCGCGTTTGACGCGCTTTTTGATATGCACATCGACCTGCGCCATCAGCAGGTCCGACAACTCCTCCTCCACCCGTTTGAGGTCGCGCGACTTTTCTTTTTTCGGCTTGGATGCCACCAAAGAAAACTCCACCGCTAACTTTTTCACCAGGCTCTCAGACTCGCGCACCGAGAGCTTTTTGCTCACAATTTGGTTGGCAGCGGTAATTTGGGTTGCGCGGTCCAAGGACAGCAAGGCGCGGGCGTGGCCCATGTCCAGATCGCCAGCCATCAACAGGGCTTGCACCGGATCAGCCAGGTTGAGCAAGCGCATCAGGTTGCTGGCGGCGCTGCGTGAGCGCCCCACGGCCTGGGCGGCGGCCTCGTGGGTGAGGCCAAACTCTTTGATCAGGCGCTGCAGGCCTTGTGCCTCCTCCAAGGGGTTGAGGTCTTCGCGCTGCATGTTCTCGATGAGGGCCATGGCGGCCGCGGCTTCGTTGCCTACGTTGCGCACCAGCACTGGCACGCTGTCGAGCCCGGCCAACTTGGCGGCCCGAAAACGCCGCTCACCGGCAATGATCTCAAATACCGCGCGGCTCGAGCCCGCAGGCCGATGGGCGCTGGCCTGGGCGTCATCGAGCTGGCGCACCAAAATCGGCTGCATGATGCCTTGGGCTTTGATGCTCTCAGCCAGCTCGTACAGAGCGCCCTCGTCCATATGGGTACGCGGCTGGTACACGCCAGGCACCAAGTCGCCCAAAAGCAAGGTCGTGGGCAGCCCATCGGGCAGCGCGCCAGTGTCAGGCGCGGCGTCTTGCACCTTAGGGCCCAACAAGGCCTCCAAGCCCATGCCCAGGCCTTTGGGTTTTTTGGTCACCATGGTGTGTTTCCTTCTTTGGCGGATAGTGCTTGTAAGAGCGCGTGGCCTTGGGGCCAGTCACCCAGTTCGGATTGCGCGTTGATATGGCCGGCGTGGCCGGCGTCGTTCCATTGCGAGCCCCACGCGGCTGCAAATGCACGCGCGCGCTCCAGGCTGCAATACGGGTCGTTGTGGCTGCCCACCAGCACCGACGGGAAAGGCAGGGGCTTCATGACCACGGGCGCCCAGCTTTGGAGCATGGGGCGCAAGTCGGTGCGTGCCGCGTCCCCGGGCGCCACCAAAAGCGCCCCCTGCACCCGCGCGGTATGGCGCGAGCACGCCGCCCACGCCGCCACCAGCAAGCAGCCCAAGCTGTGCGCCACCAGGATGCAGGGGCGGCTTTGCTCGAGCAGCACCTCCTCCAAGCGCGTAATCCAGTCGCCGCGCAAAGGTTTCATCCAGTCGTGCTGCTCCACCCGCTGGTAGCCGTAAAGCAGTTCCCAGCGGCTTTGCCAATGGTCTGGACCAGAGTTTTGCCAACCCGGCAACAACAAAATCTGAGGGAGGGACGCCATGCAATCAGGCCATGGTGGGTATGCGGCGCACCATCTCTTGGGCAAAGGCAACAAAGGCCTGCGCACCCTTGGAGGACGGGTCAAACGCCACGCCGGGCAAGCCAAAGCTCGGCGCCTCGGCCAGTCGCACGTTACGGGGAATCACGGTGTCAAACACCGTCTTACCAAAGTGCGACTTGAGCTGCTCGCTGACCTGCTGTTGCAAGGTAATGCGGGGGTCAAACATCACACGCAAAAGGCCGATTATTTTCAAATTGTCATTTAAATTGGCGCGCACTTGCTTGATGGTGTTAACCAAGTCCGTTAAGCCCTCTAAGGCAAAGTACTCGCACTGCATGGGAACGATCACGCCGTGGGCGCAGCACAAGCCATTGAGCGTGAGCATGGACAAGGACGGCGGGCAATCAATCAGCACAAAGTCGTACTCGCCATCCACTGCTGCCAAGGCTGTTTTCAGGCGGCGCTCACGGCGCTCAAGCTCGACCATTTCCACCTCGGCACCGGCCAACTCGCGGTTCGCACCCAATATGTCGTAGCTGCAAGCAGCGGCGACCAGTTTGTCGCTGCGCGTACGTGCCTCGGCAATGGTGGCAGACTCCAACAGCACGTCGTACACCGTCAGCGCCAGGCTGCGCTTGTCAACACCCGAGCCCATGGTGGCGTTGCCCTGCGGGTCAAGGTCTACCATCAGCACGCGCTGGCCCAGCTGGGCCAGGCCAGCCGCCAAGTTCACCGTGGTGGTGGTTTTCCCGACGCCGCCTTTTTGGTTGGCGATACAAAAGATTTGGGCCATGGTTTGCTTGTAGGGTGAAAAAACGACTGCGGACAAAGACGTAGTGAAAAAAGACGGGGCAAAGCCCCTGGTGGGCGCTACCGCAGCGCGCGCCGGACCAAAAAATTCCTGGCGCGGGGCAGAGGGAGTTTACGTTACCCCGCGCCGCATCCAGACCAAGCAGCGCTCGGCGTCCAGACCGGGCACGTGCAGCGGTTCCACGTGAAACACCGCTACGCCCGAGCCCAAGGCGGCCAGTTCCGCGTCCGGGTGCTTGCCTTTCATCGCCATCCAAACGCCCGCAGGCCCTAGGGCTGCTGCTGACCACTGGGTAAAGTCGGTCAGCGACGCGAAAGCGCGCGAACACACCAGGCCATAGGGTTCGGTCAAACTCTCGACCCGTGCGTGGACGCCGCGCAGATTCGCCAGCTTCAAGCTCACCGCCACCTGCTGCACAAACGCCGCCTTCTTGGCCACGGTATCCACACAATGCACGGTCATTTCAGGGCAGCAGATCGCCAACACCACACCAGGCAAGCCAGCGCCCGCACCCACGTCCAGCACGCGCACCGCCGGGCCCACGCCAAACGTCGCCAGTTGTTGGCGCAATGGGCGCACCACCGCCAGACTGTCGAGCAGGTGGTGGGTGAGCATGTCGCGCGGTTCACGCACGGCCGTCAGGTTGTAGACCTTGGTCCATTTTTGGATCAGGGCCATGTAATCCAGCAGGGCGGCCACCTGTGCGTCGTCCAAGGAAAGGGCCAACTTTTCGAGCCCAGCACGCAGCTCGGCCTCCAGCGGTCGGGTCACACTTGCGCCTCGGTGGCGATCGCCTTGGCAGAAAAGTCGCGAAAGTTGCCTTTTTTCAGGTGGATCAGCAAGAGCGAAATCGTGGCCGGAGTAATCCCCGACAGGCGCGAGGCCTGGCCTAAGGTCTCTGGGCGCAACTGGTTGAGGCGCTGACGGGCCTCGATGCTCAGGGCGGAAACCTGCATGTAATCCAGCTCTGCGGGCAGGCGCAGGTTCTCGTAATGCGCAGCGCGGCCAACCTCTTCTTGCTGGCGCGTGATGTAACCCGAGTACTTGGCTCCAATTTCCACCTGCTCGATCACGCTGGCCACAAACACGTCCTGCGATGCATCTACCGCATCTGGCTGGGGCGCTAGCACCGAGCTGGCATAGCGCCCGCCGTCCAGGCCCATCAGGTCGGCGTAGCGCACGTCCGGGCGGCGCAGCAGTTCGACCAGGTTGTATTCGTGCTCAATCGCCTTACCCAGCACACGCTCGGACTCGCTGGGCGGCAGGTTGTTGGGGTTGACCCAAATGGAGCGCAGACGCTCTGTTTCACGTGAAACAGCCTCACGTTTGCGGCAAAACGCGGCCCAGCGCGCATCGTCCACCAGGCCCAAAGCGCGACCGGCTTCGGTCAGGCGCACGTCCGCGTTGTCTTCGCGCAGCTGCAGCCGGAACTCGGCGCGGCTGGTGAACATGCGGTAGGGCTCGGTCACGCCCTTGGTGATCAGGTCGTCCACCAGTACACCCAAATAGGCCTCGTCGCGCCCCGGCAGCCAGGTGTCGCCACTCCAGGCGGTTTGCGCCCCGGCTTGCAGGGCGGCATTCACCCCGGCAAACAGGCCTTGGGCAGCCGCCTCTTCGTAGCCCGTGGTGCCGTTGATCTGGCCGGCGAAGAACAGGCCGCCAATTTGCCGCGTCTCAAAGCTGCTTTTCAGCGCGCGCGGGTCAAAGTAGTCGTACTCAATGGCGTAACCCGGGCGCAGGATATGGGCGTTTTCCAGCCCCGCCATGCTGCGCACCAGCGCGTACTGGATGTCAAAGGGCAGGCTGGTGGAAATGCCGTTGGGGTAGTACTCGTGGGTCGTCAGGCCCTCGGGTTCGAGAAAAATCTGGTGGCTTTCCTTGTCGGCAAAGCGGTTGACCTTGTCTTCTACGCTGGGGCAGTAGCGCGGCCCCACGCCTTCGATGTTGCCAGTGAACATGGGGCTGCGGTCAAAGCCGCTGCGGATGATCTCGTGGGTGCGCGCATTGGTGTGGGTGATCCAGCAGGGCATTTGCTGCGGGTGCTGCTCCACGCGCCCCATGAAGCTGAACACCGGCATGGCCGCGCTCATGCCGCCGGGCATGCCGTCACCGGGCTGCGCCTGGCACTTGCTGAAGTCAATGCTGCGCCCGTCAATGCGCGGTGGCGTGCCCGTTTTCAGGCGACCCTGCGCCAGCTTCAACTCTTTGAGGCGCGCGCTCAAACGAATTGCCGGGGGGTCACCCGCGCGCCCAGCGGCGTAGTTGTTCATGCCGACATGGATCTTGCCGTCCAAAAACGTGCCCGCCGTCAGCACCACGGTCTTGGCGCGAAAGCTGATGCCGATCTGCGTGACCGCTCCCACCACCCGGTCGCCCTCGACCAGCAAATCGTCCACCGCTTGCTGGAAAAGCGACAAGTTAGGTTGATTTTCCAGCAAACGGCGGATGGCCGCTTTGTACAAGATGCGGTCGGCCTGGGCGCGGGTGGCGCGCACCGCCGGGCCTTTGCTGGAGTTGAGAATACGAAATTGCACGCCGCTCTCGTCCGTAGCCAGCGCCATGGCGCCGCCCAGGGCGTCCACCTCTTTGACCAGATGGCCTTTACCGATGCCGCCAATCGACGGGTTGCAACTCATTTGCCCAAGAGTTTCAATGTTGTGCGTCAACAGCAGGGTTTTGCAGCCCATGCGCGCTGCGGCCAGCGCAGCCTCGCACCCGGCGTGGCCGCCGCCGACGACGATGACGTCAAACTGTTGGGGATAAAGCATGTCGGGCAATCAAAACGGGGGAGAAGGGCGATTTTACTGGCGCGCGAACAAACCGGAAGTCCAAGACGCGTGCGGGACATTCCCTAGTCTTTCCCCTAGGTGTTTTGGCGACGGTGCTGGGGTAGAGTGCCCGTTTACTTTGCTTTTTGGAGCCTGTGCATGTCCAGCCCATCCCTCAAAGACCAGGTCAGCCCCGAAGAGTGGCAGTTGCGCGTCGATCTGGCGGCCTGCTACCGCCTGGTGGCGGCTTATGGCTGGAGCGATTTGATCTTCACCCACATCAGCGCCCGCATCCCCGGCCCAGAGCACCATTTTTTAATCAACCCTTATGGGCTGTTATTTGAAGAAATTACTGCCAGCAGCCTGATCAAAATCGACCAAGCGGGCAACAAACTCAGCCAATCCGTACACCCGATCAACCCGGCCGGTTTTGTGATCCACAGCGCGGTGCACGCGGTACGCGAAGACGCCGCCTGCGTCTTGCACACCCACACCCGCGCCGGGGTGGCCGTTAGCGCCCAGGTATGCGGCGTGCTGCCGATCAGCCAGCAATCAACCTTTGTGCTGGCCTCCTTGGGTTACCACAGCTACGAAGGCGTGGCACTGCACGATGCCGAGAAACCGCGTCTGCAAGCCGACCTGGGCACGGCCAAACACCTGATGCTGCGCAACCACGGCCTGCTGGTGGTGGGCAGCAGCATTGCCGAGGCGTTCTTGCTCATGTACAACTTCGAGTCCACCTGCCAAATCCAGATCGCCGCGCAAGCCGGTGGCTCCCTCACGCAGGTGGATCCCCGCATCATCGATGGCGTTGGCCACGCCATGCGCGCCCAAACGGACGGTTTAGGCGGCGCCTTTGCATGGCCAGCCATGCTGCGCAAGCTCGACCGCACGGACAGCAGCTACCGCGACTAACCATACACTAGTGTTTTGTGGGCTCCGCCTTCAGGCGCACCCCACCCAAGCCCCGCGCGCGCACGGCGCCCGCTTCGAAACCCATAAAGGCAGCACCATGAACACCAGCACCACACCAAAGACCCAGACATTCGACTACATCATCGTGGGCGGCGGCGCCGCCGGCTGCGTAGTGGCTAGCCGCCTGAGCGAGGACCCCGGCGTGCGCGTGTGCCTGTTAGAGGCCGGTGGCCCTGACACCTCCGTGCTGATCCACGCGCCCATGGGCTTTGCCGTCAGCGCACCGCTCAAAATACACAATTGGGGCTACGAGACGGTGCCACAACCCGGCTTCAAGGGCCGACGCGGCTACCAACCGCGCGGCAAGGTCATGGGCGGTAGCACGTCGATTAACGCCATGGTCTACACGCGCGGCCACCGCGCCGACTACGACCACTGGGCCCGCCTGGGCAACCCCGGTTGGAGCTATGAAGACGTCTTGCCCCTGTTCAAGCGCGCCGAGCATAACCACTGCTTTGGCGAAAACGCCTACCGTGGCACCGGCGGCCCGCTGCAAGTCAGCTACCTGCGCAGTCCCAGCCCCATCAACGAGGTGTTCTTGCAGGCCTGCGAACAAACCGGCCTGCCCCGCACCGAGGACTACAACGGCGCGCAGCAACTCGGCTGCGGCCCCACCCAGGCCATGCAGGCCGGTGGTGAGCGCT
>Ga0214919_10006465_pt1 | contig 16112 bp, 10 predicted proteins | sample LL1503_MetaG_FD_177994 | JGI IMG/M metagenome (GOLD analysis project Ga0214919, IMG submission 177994) | Freshwater microbial communities from Lake Lanier, Atlanta, Georgia, United States - LL-1503 | ecosystem: Environmental > Aquatic > Freshwater > Lake | place: USA: Georgia | collected... | reverse complement strand
TAAAACCTCAATCTTTTTTTCGTTCTAATATAGTAATAAAAGAATGGGTGGTAAACCATCGAAACCAAAGAATCCTATTAAAGAAATAGAAAAAGGTATCAATAAAGGTACAAAAGAAGCCGAAGCTGCTGCAAATAAAGCTAAACAAGAAGCCGAAGCTGCTGCAAATAAAGCTAAACAAGAAGCCGAAGCGGCTGCTAAAAAAGCTGCGGAAGATGCCGCAATTAAAGCTAAACAAGAAGCCGAAGCTGCTGCAGCGGCAGCTAAAAAAGCACTAGAAGATGCTGAAGCAGCTGCTAAAAAAGCTGCAGAAGATGCCGCAAATAAAGCTAGACAAGAAGCGGAAGCTGCTGCAATTAAAGCTGCAGAAGACGCAGCAAAAAAAGCTAGACAAGAAGCCGAAGCTGCGGCTGCTGTCGCTAAACAAGCTGCGGATGAAGCAGAAATCGTTCAAAAACAAGCTCAAGCTCAAGCAGAAGCTGCTAAACAAAAAGCGATGGATGCAGCAGCAGTAGCTAAAAAAGAATCGGAAGCTACTATAGCAGCAACCAAAAAACAAGCAGACGCATTAGCATACCAAAAACAAGCAGAAGCCATCGCGGCAGCTGCTAAACAAGCAGCAGAAAATTCCGCAGAAGTAGCCAAACAACAAGCATACGCCGTTACTGTAACAGCTCAAAAAGCACAAGAATATGCATTAGTACTAGCCAAAAAACAAATAGAAGCAGCGACTCAAGCAGCTCAAAAAGAAGCGGAATATACGGCAAGAGCAGCCGAACAACAAGCGGCCGTTGCAGCTCAGGCAGCTCAAAAAGCAGTAGAAGATGCAGCAATCGCGACCAAACAGAAGGCAGAAGCTATCGCTGCGGCATCTGCAAAAGCCGCACAAGATTCTGCAAAAGCCGTACAACAACAAGTAGAAGCCGCCGCAAGAGAAGCTCAACAAAAAGCACAAGCTATTGCTGCTGCTGCTAAAAAATCGGCAGATGCGGCACAAGATCAAGCAGAAGCAGCTAAACAAAAAGCGAATTATGCAGCAGCAGCGGCTAAACAAAAAGCGATTGATGCAGCAGCAGTAGCTAAAAAAGAATCGGAAGCTACTATAGCAGCAACCAAAAAACAAGCAGACGCATTAGCATACCAAAAACAAGCAGAAGCCATCGCTGCAGCTGCTAAACAAACAGCAGAAAAATCCGCAGAAGTAGCCAAACAACAAGCATACGCCGCTACTGTAATAGCTCAAAAAGCACAAGAATATACCTTAGCACTAGCTAAAAAACAAACAGAAGCGGCGGCTCTAGCAGCTCAAAGAGAAGCGGAATATACGGCAAGAGCAGCCGAACAACAAGCAGCCGTGGCAGCTCAGGCAGCTCAAAAAGCAGTAGAAGATGCAGCAATCGCGACCAAACAGAAGGCAGAAGCTATCGCTGCGGCATCTGCAAAAGCCGCACAAGATTCTGCAAAAGCCGTACAACAACAAGTAGAAGCCGCAGCAAGAGAAGCTCAACAAAAAGCAGAAGCTATTGCAGCTGCTGCTAAAAAAGCGGCAGATATTGTAGAAGCTCAAGCAGAAGCAGCTAAACAAAAAGCGATTTATGCAGCAGCAGCGGCTAAACAAAAAGCGATTGATGCAGCAGCACTAGCTAAAAAAGAAGCGGATGCCACCCTAGTAGCAATCAAAAAACAAGCAGACGCATTAGCATACCAAAAACAAGCAGAAGCCATCGCTGCAGCTGCTAAACAAGCAGCAGAAAATTCCGCAGAAGTAGCAAAACAACAAGCATACGCCGCTACTGTAACAGCTCAAAAAGCACAAGAATATGCCTTAGCACTAGCCAAAAAACAAACAGAAGCCGCAGCTCTAGCAGCTCAAAAAGCAACGGAATATGCGGCAAGAGCCGCCGAACAACAAGCAGCCGTGGCAGCTCATGCAGCTCAAAAAGCACTAGAAGATGCGGCAATTGCAACCAAACAGAAGGCAGAAGCTATCGCTGCGGCATCTGCAAAAGCCGCACAAGATTCTGCGAAAGCCGTACAACAACAAGTAGAAGCCGCCGCAAAAGAAGCTCAACAAAAAGCAGAAGCTATTGCTGCTGCTGCTAAAAAAGCGGCAGATGCGGCACAAGCTCAAGCACTAGCAGCTAAACAAAAAGCGATTTATGCAGCAGCATTAGCTAAAAAACAAGCTGAATCTGCTGTAGCAGCTACCAAAAGACTTGAAGACGTATTAGCATATCAAAAACAAATAGAAGCCATTGCAATAGCTTCTAAAAAAGCAGCAGAGAATTCGGCAGAAATAGCCAAACAACAAGCATATGCCGCTGTTATAGCGGCTCAAAAAGCACAAGAATATGCCTTAGCAGCTGCCAAACAACAAGCATACGCCGCTTCTTTAGCTGCTCAAAAATCCGCGGAATATGCGATGAGAGTAGCTGAAAAAGAAGGAGCCGCAGCCGCCGCAGCAGCTCAAAAAGCACTAGAAGATGCAGCAATCGCAGCTCAACAGAAAGCTGAAGCTATTGCTGCGGAAGCTGCAAAAGCCGCAAAAGATGCTGCAAAAGCAGCACAACAACACGTAGAAGACACAATAAGAGCAGCTCAAAAAGAAGCAGAAGCGATTGCAGCTGCAGCTCAAAAAGCAGCGGAAGATGCAGCAAGAGAAGCTCAACGATTAATTGAAGAAAGATTAAATGTAAAAGGCGAGCTTCAAAAAACAATTAATTCTAGAATTAATGGGCTCAAATCAGATATACAAAATTTTGTCAACAACGGAATAAATACAATGACAGGAGGAATACAAAACAGTTTAGTAAATCAACTTGGTACAATGACAACAACAGTCGGAAATAATGTAAATACTACGATGACAAATAAATTTACATCAGTTTTCAGTCAAATGGGTTCGATTTTAAAAAGTGGAATCGTAAATCCCATTTTAGCATTCTTTACAGGAATTATTACTATTTTTATTCAACTCTTCAATATCATAAAAACAGTTGCAGATAAAATTGCTTCTCTCCCCAATTGTATTCCTTTTTACGTTTTTGATACAACTAGTAAAATAATTGTAGGTTTCTTTAAGAGTTTTTTACCAGGTTTTATTTTTGATTTTTTTAATAATATTTATCAATGGACTTTAGGAATTTTCGTGAATTGGTTTTGGAATACTGTGGGTTGGACCGACGCTAACCAGCGTTGTTATAATTTTAATGTGGATAGTGAAATTTCAAAAATGAATGAAGCCACCAATAATATTAGTAATTCTTTTAAGGCAGGTTTTGGAGATATGAATTTTAATCAGTTGAGATTTTGAAAGAGATAATTCAAACGATAAATAATTTTTTAGATACTTTTTACGTGATAAAATAAATATTTAATATAGTGGAAACAAATGTATATTAAAATTAAAAATAATTCAAAAAAAAATGTATTTTATTTCATTTTCATTCTTTTTTTCATTCTTTTTTTCATTCTTTTAGTTATTCGATATTTAACCAAACGAAAAACAATCGAAGGTATTAATTTTGGAAGTGTTGGAAGGTCAATTTCAAGAGGTGTTAAAAAAGGTACTAATGCTGTTTCAAATGCAGGTCAATCTGCGGCTGCATCTGCTAAAAAAGAAGCCGAAGCTGCCGCAAATAAAGCTAAACAAGAAGCCGAAGCTGCTGCAAATAAAGCTAAACAAGAAGCCGAAGCTGCTGCAAATAAAGCTAAACAAGAAGCCGAAGCTGCTGCAAATAAAGCTAAACAAGAAGCCGAAGCTGCGGCTGCAGCTGCTAAAAAAGCGACAGAAGAAGCCGCAATTAAAGCTAAACAAGAAGCCGAAGTTGCCGCTGCTGCGGCAAATAAAGCGGCGGATACCGCTGCTGTAGCTAAAAAAGCGGCAGATGTAGCACAAGCTCAAGCAGTAGCAGCTAAACAAAAAGCTATTGCAGCAGCAGCACTAGCTAAAAAAGAAGCGGATGCCACTCTAGTAGCAACTAAAAAACAAGCCGACGCATTAGCATACCAAAAACAAATAGAAGCCATCGCAGCAGCTGCTAAAAAAACTGCAGAAGATTCTGCAGTAGCAGCCAAACAACAAGCCGACCTTGCTACTACAGCTATTCAAAAAGCACAAGAATATGCCTTAGCAGCATCCCAACAACAATTCGGAGCAGCGGCTCTGGCAGCTCAAAAAGCAGCGGAATATGCGGCAAGAATAGCTGAAAAAGAAGGATCCGCAGCCGTCGCAGCAACTCAAAAAGCACTAGAAGATGCAGCAATCGCCGCTCAAAAGAAAACGGAAGCCATCGCTGCGGCAGCTGCAAAGGTCGCCCAAGATTCTGCAAAAGCCGTACAACAACAAATAGAAGCCGCTGCAAGAGAAGCTCAAAAACAAGCAGAAGCGATTGCTGCTGCAGCTCAAAAAGCAGCGGAAGATGCAGCAAGAGAAGCTCAACGATTAATTGAAGAAAGATTAAATATAAAAGGCGATCTCCAAAAAACAATTAATTCTAGAATTAATGGACTCAAATCAGATATACAAAATTTTGTCAACAACGGAATAAATACAATGACAGGAGGAATACAAAACAGTTTAGTAAACCAACTTGGTACAATGACCACAACCGTCGGAAATAATGTAAATACTACAATGACAAATAAATTTACATCAGTTTTCAGTCAAATAGGTTCGATTTTAAAAAGTGGAATCGTAAATCCCATTTTAGCATTCTTTAAAGGAATCATTGGTATTTTTGTTCAACTCTTCAATATCATAAAAACAATTGCAGATAAAATTGCTTCTCTCCCAAATTGTATTCCTTTTTACGTTTTTGATACAACTAGTAAAATAATTGTAGGTTTCTTTAAGAGTTTTTTACCCGGTTTTATTTTTGATTTTTTCAATAATATTTATCAATGGACTTTAGGAATTTTCGTGAATTGGTTCTGGAATGTTGTGGGTTGGACGGATGCCAACCAGCGTTGTTATAATTTTAATGTGGATTCTGAAATTTCAAAAATGAATGAAGCCACCAATAATATTAGTAATTCTTTTAAAGCGGGTTTTGGAGATATGAATTTTAATGAGTTAAGATTTTGATACAACTTGAAAAAATATTCTAATTAAAAATAATAAGTAGTATTAAGAATGTCTTTTGGCTCTTTCGATGTAAAAGATATCGTTGATGACGCGTTAAATGGTGTAAAAAATGAGATTACTAGTGGCGTAACAAGTCAAATAAATAATGCCACCAATCAATTACAAAACACCATTGTGAGTCAAATTACGAGTACAATGAAACAAATTGAAAGTACGTTTAATGATTTAATTGTAAATAAATTTGTATCCGTTTTTAGTCAAATTGGGGACATTTTAAAAAATGGAATTGTGGATCCGATTCTAGGACTTTTTATGGGAATATCTAATATTTTCGTCCAAATATTCAATATTATAAAATTAATTGTAAGTAAAATTACGTCTCTTCCATCTTGTATGCCGTTTTATATGGTAGATTCATTTTTTTCTTTTATGATAGGTACTATTAAATACTTTGTACCCGGTTTTATTTTTGATTTTTTTAATAATATTTATCAATGGACTTTTGGTCTTGTAGTAAATTGGTTTTTAAATGTGATTGGTTGGACAGATACAGCTAATAAATGTAATGCATTCAACGTAGATGATGAAGTCTCTCAAATGAATCAAGAATTACAAAATATAGGAAATAATTTTATATCAGGTTTTGGAAATATTAATTTCAATACCATAAAGATTTAATAATGTTTATTTTTTATCAAAATAAATAAATATATAAATATAAATTCGTAAGACTTAAAAATAATTATTATAATAAAGATAATAAGTATTCACAAATGTCAGATATGATTGAACTTTCTAGTCTTGATTTTAATGATCCAATGGATTTTAATGAAATAGATCTAAGTGGTAGTGGTAGTGGTGGTGGTTTAAAATCGACCAATTTTGGAGGTGGAATTGAGCTTTTAATGAATGATCGTGTAAAGGAAGCTTCTGGAAGAGGAGGAAATAGCGATATTAATATTGATGATTTGAATAATTTAGAAGAAGAACTGAACAACTTGACAGAAGAAACCGAAACTTTTTCCTTTAACAATAAATCCAATTTCTTTTCACCTGGCGAGGGAGGGGATAACGAGAGACATTCGGTTCGTTTTGATAGTGGTACAAATGATACAAATAGTAAAGGGTTTTCTCTCGGGAAATCGACTGCTGAAACCAGTACCGATTCAAAAACGTGGGATGGATATGGAAAATTCAATAACATTCCTTTGAATCCGGATAAAAATATGAGTTCTCAACCAAAAATGTCCAAGGAAGAATTATTGAGAGAGAAATTTAAATATTTGAGAAAGTTGGAAGCTTTAGAAAAGAAGGGAGTCGAATTATCGAAAAAATACTCAATGGATTCTCCTTTAGAAGAAATGCAAGGAGAATACGAAACGATTATGGATGAAAAGGTAAAACAGAATTCCGTGAAATTTCAAGGAAATATGATGATGGCCGTCATCAATGGAATTGAATTTTTAAATAATCGTTTTGATCCATTTGATATTAAACTTGATGGATGGAGTGAACAAATTAATGAAAATATAACGGATTATGACGATATTTTTGGAGAATTGTATGAGAAATATAAATCACGTGCTTCTTTAGCACCTGAATTGAAATTGATGTTTCAATTGGGTGGGAGTGCAATGATGGTTCATATGACCAACACGATGTTTAAATCGGCGATGCCTGGAATGGATGACATTTTACGCCAGAATCCGGATTTGATGCGTTCTTTCCAGAATGCAGCAGTGAATTCGATGTCTCAATCAAGTCCTGGATTTTCTGGATTTATGTCTGGATTAATGAACCCGGAACCCGAAGTCCCTTATGGACGTGGACCTCCTGCCCCAATGGCTACGCAAGGACCCAATGCAATGCCACCGCCAAGTGGACGTCCAGGGAATAATAATTATGCGACGAGACCTGATTTAAATGCCGCATCGTCATCGTCTCGTTCCGGAATGGGAAATAGTATTTATGTCGATGACGGTATTAATATTCGAGAGAATTATGCGAGTGGTCCAAGTTTCAATGAACCGATTCAACCACCTCAACGTTCCAAACGACCAACCAATAATACCTCTGGGGGAAGACCTGAAATGAAAGGACCAAGTGATATCAGTGATATTCTTTCTGGATTGAAAACCAAGACCATTAATATTCAAGAATCATCGTCTTCGGTGCGTTCGACACCTCCTAGTTTTATGAATCAAGAAAAATCAGTGAATTTAGGTCCACAACAGATGAATGAAACTTTCAATATGAATGATAGTAGTACCATTAGTATTAGTGACTTGAAAGAACTACAGTCTTCTGGAAATATCCCCAAACGTAGTACCAAGCGTAAACAGAAATCGGATAAAAATACAATTAGTTTAGACATCTAGGTAGGGGGACGGAAGTCCCCCCTTCCCTACGGGATACCCCCTCCTTGTTAAGGACGTTGGCTTTTTGGCGCGCGAGTATCTACAAAGAAAATAACAATAATATTATGCATAGCACAATATGATTGTAAAAGTGGTTGTCAATTCCCGCGCCGAGTTATCTAAAAATCAACAATAGAAAATGCAAGGAGGGGGTCGTAGGGGGGACTTCCGTCCCCCTACAGAAGGTACGGATATTTCTCTTCAATCAACTCTTGAATAAACTTGGCTTTCAACATTTTATCTTTTTTCAATATTTCCGCGGTTTCAGCGATGAGATCCTTCCCTTTTAACAAAATAAGATGCGAGAAACGATACGCATCACTGATTAATTCAGCGACATCATCATCAATGAATTCTTTGTATTTTTCACTCAAATTCGGATAAATCACATTTCTTCCCATTCCGTAATAAACCACCATTTTCTCAGCTAATTTCAAGGCCTCTTCAAAATCATTGATAGCTCCCGTTGTTACAGAGACATCATAAAAGATTTCTTCCGCAATTCGCCCGGCCAAAAGAATCATTAAATGTTCAAAAAGCGATTCCCTCTTATAAATATTCGAGGTAGAAGTTTCAAACACTGTATATCCTGGACTTTTCGGAGAAGATAAATTAATAATGACTTTCGACATTTTGGAATGATGTTTAGAGAGAATACCGACAATCGCGTGACCCATTTCATGAATGGCAATATGATCAATAATATCATTGGTAAATTTGTGTTCATTCGGCTGCCAACCAGCAATCATTTTATTCAAAACCATATCAAAATCCTGATAAGTGAATTCGGTTCGGTCTTCTCTCAATGCATTCAACATCGCTTCATTCAATAAATTCTCGATTTGAGCACCCGAATACCCTTCGGTTATTTCCACCAAATCTTTCAAGATAATACTTTCGCCGTAAGGTTTTCCTTGAATATGAATATCGAGAATGGCTTCTCTCGTCGTTGCATCCGGCATTCCAATATAAATCTTCTTATCAATACGCCCTGGACGCATTAAAGCATTATCTAAAAGATCGACTCGATTGGTTGCACCAACTACAAAAATCCCCGTATTGTTTTTGAAACCGTCCATTTCTACTAAGAGAGCGTTCAAGGTATTGTCACGTTCACCTGACGACGTTTCTCCATCCCCAGAACGTTTTCTACCTAAAGCATCGATTTCATCAATGAATATGATACAAGGAACATTTTTCTTGGCTAGACTAAATAATTCTTTGATACGAGTAGGACCTACCCCAATATATTTCTCTTGAAAATCGGAACCGGAAACGGAAATAAAACTACAACCTGCTTCTCCTGCTAAACCTTTGGCCAACAAGGTTTTCCCATTTCCTGGAGGACCTTCAAAAATCAATCCTTTAGGGATACGAACATTGTATTTTTCGTATTTTTGATAATTTTTCAACATATCAATACATTGTTCCAATTCTTTTTTGATGTTCTGATATCCACCAATATGAGTGAAATTCAGTTGGTAGTTCTTGACTACTTCAAAATTTTCCGATTTGGTATTTTCACTAGAAGAAGATTTCGGTGGTGAATACGGAAAACGAAAAAAAGGTTGTCCGTTTTCTCCATCCGTATCCGTATCCGTTTGATTTTCTAAATTACCAAAATTATCAAAAATTTGTATTCTTTTATCAAAATTACCATTGATTTGTTGATATAATTCAGCAGCAGCCTTGTTCATAAAGATCTTTATTTTTTGGCCATTCTTTTGGTCATTCTTTTGGTCATTCTTTTGTCCATTCATTTGATTCTTTCGATAAATATATCTTTGACTGATTCCATAGTTTTTATGATTCGCGTAATCTTCTTCATCAAAATTATTCGAATTTGTATTATTATTATTGTAAAAATAATTTGGTTCATCCAATCCTAAAATACTATTGGTTTGAACCGTAATATTTTTCGAATTTAATCGTCGTAAATAGTCTTTGTAATAACGTTCTGAAAAATGGTAATCTCCTTTTTTATAAAATACAGACATATTTTTCGTATTACTAGTTGGATTGTATTTCCAAGAAATATTTTTCAAATAACCGTTGGAAAAAAAGGAAAGTGACAAATAAAATAATCCTAAAAGATATTTCATTGGATTTCTATATATTATATGGAAGACAATTTAAATAGTTTTCGTTCTTTTTGTTTTTGTTTTTGTTTTACAATAAATTCCTTTTTTTACAATCTTTTATATTATATATTTTCTTTATAGAAAATGCAAAAAACCATCAAGGAAAAGAAGGAAGAAGAAATCGTTAAGGAAAAGAAGAAAGAAGAAATCTTATTACTTGAAAAAAATACGATTTGTATTTCTAAAACACAAAACGAAAATTATCATATCGAATGTGAAATTGAAAATAAAAATTTAATTTTAGAAAAAATTATTGATTTTGATATAATGAAATTAATTTATGATTTAAATGCGGATGTTTATGAAAAAACAGAGTTATATAAAATCAGTGATTTGGAGGCCGATATTTTTTTTATTATGAAAGATCTTTTTCCAGATTTAGGAATCTCGCAACGTTTTGCCTATTTAAAAGTGAAGAAACAGGTAGAAAAAGACCCTTTTACCAAAAAAACAAGCAAAATCATTTTTCAATCCAAATTTATTTTGGATGAAAAGGGGGAATTCAAGAGACCGGAACACATTGCACAAAATATATATCCATTACCGATTGAACAAATGGATATCGAATGTATCTTTATAAATGAAAATAAAATGCATTTTTCGAATAAAATCAAAATCAATCAAAAAAAAATGAAAATACCGGTTTTTTTAGAAAAAATGACAAGTACAATTATTTATAAAGTATTTTCAAGATTAAAACAATTTATAGAGAATTATACATTGTAATATATCGATCCATCCTTTAAAAAAATGAATCGTTTTTTACCAAATTTTATTTATTCGCAGATTTTTACTTATTCTTTTTTACCAAGGGTTGAATCGCCGATTCAATTATTAAATGAGTATGAAAGTGTGGATGAAAATAGAAGCGTAAATGAAAATGATAAAAATAAAATCTTAGAAATAGATGATTATATTGAAATGTTTGTAAATCAATCTATTGGTTTCTATCAAAAAATTGTTTCCTTTCTCTCTTTTTTACAAATTGGATGGATGATTTTCAGCGAATACATTTGTTATTTGTTTTGTTTTTATATTTACTTTAATCGTTCTTATTCCTATTCTTATTTCATTGGAAATATATTTAAAAAACTAGCTCAATATAATATTTTATATGTGAAATTATTTCAAGCCTTGGCTCTAAATGAAGGATTTGACGTGAATAATGAATTAATTGAATTTACGGATCGGGCTCCTTATCATACAAATGAAATCGATTATGAAACATTGGATTCCATTTTATTTGAGAATGATTTGGTTTTGGAAAAAAGGGAACCGATCAATTCTGGAATGATTTCGATTGTTTTTCTAGCGAGAGAACGTCTTCATCATAGTAAATCATACATTATTAAAATGAAAAGAAACCGGATTGAAGAAAAACTTCGAGATGGAATTGAAGGAATCTTATCTTTTTTGTCTTGTTTATCCTTTCTGTCTTCCGTATGTTTTTTAGATTTCTTAAATTTGAACTTTGTGAAAAAATACAAGTTGGTTGAATTACTCGAGAGAAATGTTGAAATCATTCAACAACAAACCGATTTTCAAAAAGAAGTCAAAAATATCAAACTTGTAAAAAGGAATTGTGGTAATTTAAAATACGTTGTTATTCCCGAAGTTTATTCGCATATTACAGACCGTTATAAAAACGTCATATTAATGGATTTTGTAGAAGGTAATACCCTAGCTGAAATTAACAGTTACCACGCAGTTGAAACGTGTGAAGGTTTAAAAAAAGAGGATTATCTTGGATTTGCAAAATCCGTTTTGAAGTTTGGATTTGTTACTAGTTTTTTACACGGGGTAACTCACGGAGATTTACATTATGGAAACATTGTTTTTATCAAAGATGATGCTATTAATAGTCAATATCCTTATAAAATCGGTGTTTTTGATTTCGGTATTTTATGTGAATTAGAAGAAGAATTTCGGAATGCGTTGTTTGAATCGATTCTAGGAATGATGGAAAGACCCGTGAAAGATACCGCTCGTATGATTTTAGAATCAGGTATCATTGTTACTGCCGAAAATCGATCCTTGGATTTGGAAACGGATTTATCGGAAGAAAATAGGGAAGAAATCATTGCATTGACTTCGAAAATTATAGGCCAAGTTTTATATGAATCAAAAAAGGCGAATCAATATCAATTGTATTCTTTTTTAAAAGAATTTGATCGTTATTTATGTAAAAATGAATTGCAAAAAATGGGCTTGAAAATAAGTGATTCTTATGTAAAAGTACAACTTGTTTTAGCAATGGCTCACGGTGTTACAATGAAATTATGTCAAGAAAATTACATTGAAGTAGCCGATCAAGTGATTCAGGAATTGTTTCGTCCTACTTTAATATTGGGCGAATAATTTTAGATTGTAACTTTTTTTGTAAATATATTATAGGACCATTCACAATGAATAAAATCAGAAGTAGAAACAATAGAAATCAAAAAACAACCAACCAAAAAATACCAACGAAATTACAAATCATTGTAGAAACCAATTTACCCGAATATAAAAAATTCAAATATGACCCGGTATTAACATTACCAAATGCGCCTAGTCATAATATTTATTTCAATCCTTTACAACCTCTCGATGCGAATATCATTCGTAAAATTCCTGAAAATTCGCGTATTCTCTCTTTTTTTAACAGTCAAATGTTTGGTAAGCTGAATAACTATACTGCACTTTTTCACCGTCCTTTAAAAACTTTGGAAGAAGCCAGTCCGGGAAATGTGGATCATAATATACAAATTACTTTAGATACTTTATTTCCAACGAACGGTGTTTTCTATATTCATCGAGAGAAATATTATGTTGAATTTTTTAAATGGCAACAAGGAAATTGGTTTTTGGAAACGGCGGAACCGACCAAATATACGAAAAATGAATTGTATGGGCCAAATTATGAAATCCCGGAACCCAAACCTAGTTTTATAAAAAAAGGCGGTGCGAGAACACGTAAATATTATACTCAACGTCCTTATTCTTATCGTAGAACGCCTTATTCTTATGGTCGAACAAATTCTTACGGTCGAACAAATTCTTACCGGAATCGTACGTATAAAAAAAGAAATACCAAATATTTAACAGGACCCACGTATCAAATCCGTATTTTTCTTAGCTTGAAAAAGGGCGAAAAATTAACAGAAGAAGAATTGAAGAAAACTCCTTGCAAAAAACAATGGAAAGATATCACTCATTCCTATACAACGGTCACGAGTGATATGAAAAAAAATGTAAAAAATACAATGAGTTCCATAATGGAATCTGTTTCTAATCAGATAAAAAAGGCGATTTAAGAACTAGGTATTTTCTGGTAATCGAATTTGGCGAAATGGTCTTGATTTTCTTTTTTCTGTTTCTCTCTTTTTGCTTTTTCTAAAATCGCAATGGCTTCGGCTAATTCTGTTTCGGATACTTGTCCATCGTCATTTGTATCAATTGCTTTATTTAAAACGCGATACTTGTGAGGTACGAGACATAAACGACTGTCTTCATTAAAAAAATGATCAGATAAAATTGTGAAAATGGCGGTTAACCCAAGGGCAGTATAGATATCACGAGTACCCATCCACGACATTGAAAAGACTAATAATTGTTTACTTAAGGAGAATTTCAAATATTCTTCCGTTGATTTACTAAATTGAATGGTAATGAATTTTGAACCCACGTTTAAAAGAATCATTACAACTCCTGCGAAAAATTTACTATTATTTAAAAACATTACATTATGATTTAAATAATGAAACACATTGGTAAAAGGTGAAAAGAGAGAAGATTTTGGGGGAATAGGTACTACTTTTACTTTGGCCATTTTATTAAAAAGTAATCTTATATTTAAGAGATAAAATATTTATTGCGTAAAATATGCTTCTATAAATTTTGTATTCAACACCCCGATATTTATGTAAAGGTTGTCGATAAATGTTTTATTACAAATCTTTATCAGTTGCAAACTAACAGTTACCTAATAACATTCAAAGATGCCGACCATTGAGGTCGGCATTTGAAATGTTAAAATGTTTAAAAACCAAAAAATGAAAAAAATGATTTTTCATAAGGCATTACATTATCCGAATTTTTATTATATAAATTACTTACTTGAATAGAATTTGATTGTTTACCTCTTTTCATTCTATCTTCTAATCCTAATAAATCAAACCCTTCTAATGATGTGAATTTTTCAGTAATATTTATTGTATTTGAATTTAATGATTGTGCTGTTTGTGCTGCCTTTTCTGCTTCCTGTCTTGCTGCTTCTGCTGCTGCCTGTGCTGCTTGTGCTGCTGCTTGTAGTTTGTCTGATTGTATTGCATCGGCATCTGCTTGTAATTGGGCTTCTTGCGATAATTTTGCTTGTGTTTCTGCTTCTACTTGTGCTACCCGTGCTGCTTCTTGTGCTTTCTGTGCTGTTTCTTGTGCTACATTTGCCGCTTCTTGTAATTGTGCGGCTTGTCTTGCTGCTGTATCTGCTTGTAATTTTGCTTCTTGGGTTTGTTGTGATGATTGGGCTTGTGCAGCCACTAATGCTGCTTGTGCTTGTGCGGCCTGTGTTTCTGCTAGTTGTTGTTCTGTATATGCTTTTTGTGCTACTGTTTGTGCTTGTGCTGCCTTTTCTGCTGCTATTTGTTGTGCTAATTGTGCTGTTTGTGCTGCTTCTTGTGCTTGTGCTGCCTGTACTGCTGCTGTATCTGCTTGTAATTTTGCTACTTGTGCTGCTGATTGTAATTGTGCCGCTTGTACTGCTGCTTGTGCTTGTGATGTCTGTGCTTCTGCTTTTAATTGTGCGATAAGTGCTTCTGCTTGTACTTTTGCTTCCTTTGCCGCGACTTCATCCATTTCTACTTGTTCCATTTGTTTTTGAACTTTATCAAATGCAGCGTCTTCTGCAGCTTTTAAAGCAAGTCTTTCAGTATCATTATAACTAGCAGTTGTCTGATCATATCCGGTCATATCTCCTAAACCTTCTAAAATATTTGAATAATCTTTATGAATAATCATTAAAAATATGAAAAATAATACTGATACCCCCAAGATTTGATTGCAATAAGTAACATAAACAATCAGAATGACTAAAAATGCCCTTCCTAAGATTGTTCGGAAAAGTTGAGAAAAGACCTTAGGTTGTAAAAACAATAAAACAAATAATAAAAAAATAATAATACAAACAAAGGACACCTTGTTTAAATTTTGTATTTTTATCATATATAAAAACTTACATTTTTTTATTTTTTAGCAGGTTTATTTCTTCAATCAATCAATACACTTTCTCATCTTATGGGAAGAAATTGTCTAAACAAACATTTGCTTATTTACATCGTCGAATATTTATAACTTATGAATTATCTAAATGTGAATGTTATTAGGTAGCCTTTATTATATTCAATAATTCGGCAAAGCGAAAGGTGCAAAGGTGTAAAAGGTTTAAAAATGAAAAGGTGAAAAAAATGATTTTTCATAAGGCATTACATCATCCGAATTATTATATGAATTTCCTACTTGGAACGAATTTGATTGTTTACCTCTTTTCATTCTATCTTCTAATCCTAACAAGTCAAATCCTTCTAATGACTGTGGTACGCCTGAATTATTAGTTATTGGGGAAGGCATCCCCATTATTACGGTAGGTTTAGTAGATCCTGCAATTTTTGCGTCTCTTTCATCTTGTGCTTTTTTTAATGCAACCGCTTCTGGTGATGATGGACCCAAATTACCTGCAATATTTCGTGCTATACGTTCTAGGGTTTCTAAATAAATCATTTGGGCCATTTTTAATTGACCTTGTGCATTTGCAGTACCAGGGGTGTTTGCGGTGGTTACTGCTTTTAAAAGTTGTATTTTTGCTGGTATAACACCATATAAGTTACCAGGTTGTTCATCTGAATATTTTTGTGCTATTTCTGCGGCCTTTGACTGATAATTTATTTGTGGTATAGTACTATTTTTTCCCATTGCGATTGCTTCTGCTACTGCGTTGTTTTGATTTATTTCATCTTGTAGTAATGATGGTATAGAAACCACGTTTCCTGCAGAACTACCAAAATCTGTATTAATGATTGATTCTTGTGTAACGGGTGGTGTTAAAACCGATGGTGTTACATTTGGTAGAACGGTTATTATTGGTTTTGTTAAAGGTGTAGATATTGGAGATAAAGATGGAATTGTAAGGTTTGGTATAGGTTGTGTTAAAACCGATGGTGCCATTGGTCGTGGTTCTGCTTTGATGGATGCTTCAATTTCAGCTTGTTTTGCTTTTTTAATTTTTTTTGCTGATTCTGATGATGGATATTGACTTATGATTTTTTCTCCTATTATTGCGAGGTTTTCTAGATAATTTAATTGTGCTTTTGCTAATGCATCTGCAGCGGCGGTTGGATTTGAAAATCTTGCGGTGTTCACTATATTTAATTCATCTAAAAGTGTTTTTTGTAATGGTTTAACGCTAAAAAATATAGGATTTTTATTGTCATA
>Ga0214919_10006464_pt1 | contig 16114 bp, 15 predicted proteins | sample LL1503_MetaG_FD_177994 | JGI IMG/M metagenome (GOLD analysis project Ga0214919, IMG submission 177994) | Freshwater microbial communities from Lake Lanier, Atlanta, Georgia, United States - LL-1503 | ecosystem: Environmental > Aquatic > Freshwater > Lake | place: USA: Georgia | collected... | reverse complement strand
GTTTAACATTGCTGAATTCACTTTATTGTTAAATGCAGGAGGGGCGGGCTTTTTATTTGGGTTATAATCGTAATCAGTCATCATAACATTGCCAAATGGGTTGCTTGTATCGGGTTCCAAGAATGCATCCGTGGGTATAGTTTTATTATTTTCGGTTAAATATGCAATCGCTGGATTATCAAATCCCTCTTTGTTCTCCTCCTTTAACGCCTTAGATTGTACTTTCGCTGCCTCTTTTTCGTGATAGTAATGCAGTATGTATATTGCGCCGACAGTAATCGCACCAACAATTAATGTACGTAGGCTGCGCGACAATAATGCGCCCACAACGGTTAATAATATCACAGTTCGGGTAACGGAATTCAACTTTTGTTCATATGTCATATCTTCCACAGGGAAAAACTCAAATAAGTACTTTTGGTTAAACAATATATTTGGGTTCTCGGTCCAAAATGGAATGTGTCTCGCACGCTTTTTCGCGTTTGCATTGCAAGTTTCATCATCTGGATTACACTGTGCCGGTTCCGCAGAAACTACGGGTGGCATAGGCTCTGATTTCAGTTTTGGTTGAACCATCTATATTAAATCGTATATATATGGTTCGTATATTTTACACCGACGAAATGACTAAATTGTTCGGATGCATTACAGCAATTTCTTCTTTATACACTTGGAATCTATTTGAAGAGTTTCGCATTTTTCGTCGTGGGGCACAATCTTTAATATACATTTCGCCTTCTCTCCATACAATGGCTCGGTGCAACCGTTCTCTAATTTTTTGCCACGTTTGCACGTTTTCGCTTTGATCGGTTGCGCACATCTCGCCCTAAAATGTTCATACCGTTCTCTCACGTCGGCATATGATAAGCCCGACGATTTATCTAACATCTTATTTACTAATTCGTGTAAATCGTATACATACATTGAAAATGTTTCACGTGACTGCATATGCTTCATTGTAAGTGGCAATCGCTTAAAGTTCTTGCGCAGATTCGCACGACACTTGCCGCAAGGCAAAACATATTTTAAATTTATCATAAAATCTCTATAGTGATGCTTGTCCTCATTTGTCGGTTTCGCTGGGTAATTGAAACTCATCGTATGCATATAATGCCACATTCCAGGCCCCCATACGGTAGTTAACATTCCGTCGTTGCTATTATATTCGTCTAGCGAATAAACTGGCGCGGACTTAGTAGTTCGTCGCCGCTTACGCGTCGTGTTCATTTTATTACTTTACATTGTATGGATAAATAAAGTTATTACTAAATTTTACTGGTTTAGTCAAGATGGAATTTCGTTGCAATTTGTAAAATAATGTATCGGCATTGTGTATATAATGCCTGGCGTAGTTGAAGTTGTCAGTAACTTATTCCGCCCATACTACACGTATGTGTTAGTTGTTATTTGTATAATAGTCGCGGTTGTCGTTGGACGTTACGCATATGCAACTTATTACAAGAAAACTGTTGATAATAAATTCGCAAATGTAGCAAACGCGAACCGACGCAATAAAGAAGCGGAGATTATGTTTTTTCACGTAGATTGGTGCCCGCACTGCAAAACCGCGTTGCCTGAATGGAACAATTTCAAGAAGCAATACAACGAGAAAGAAATGAACGGGCGCGTGATACGGTGCAAAGATATCGATTGCACGAAAGAGAACAGCGATGTTACTAGTTTAATAAATACATACTCAATCGAGTCGTACCCAACCGTGAAGTTATTAAAAGACGGCAAGACAATCGATTTCGATTCTAAAATTACATCCCATACATTGGAACAGTTTGTCAATACGATGCTTATTGATTAAACGGTTTGAATAGCAACTAATAATGTTATTTGCTATTGTCTGTATTACCACTTAACTATCTGCTTTCACGGCATCAATTCCGTGTTGTATTAGTTTTACTCTTAGTTCGCTGTTGTTTGTCGTATTTATTAGATCGTATATAGACAATGATGGACACCATATGTAATATTCGCGAGCTATCGCGTGCGGTTCTTGTTTGTCTAGTACGATGCCAATTAATCTATTTATGATAGCAATAACATAGTCCAATAATGTGGTTTCGTGGCTAACGTTCCGATTGCATTCAGTTTCATTGCTGCCCTTATACCGTATTCCAAGCATTTCGCAAGGATTCGCCCCATTTCGTATGGACTGCTCTAATGGATAATTTGCAAGTAACCCACCATCACAGTAACATTCATTATTTTTAAATAACGGTGTAAATAACACAGGAACTGCACACGAACTATATATTGCTTCTATTACAGTCCAATCTGGATGGGTCTTATGTGAAATGTCTATCAGCTGAAACGAATTTATTCCTGTTGTGCACATATGGATTTCAATCTTGGTTAATTTGTAGAATTCAAGCAATGTTATATCCATTCGTATATCCTTGCCATTAAACAGTGGCAAAAATATATCCTGTACGATTTCTATACCAAACATACCTCGTTTATTAATTGTGTCCAATATCGAATACAGATTAAATGTAAAGACGTTTTGCCAAGGTCGTTTAATTAAATAGTCGTCTAGTGTTTCCCAGTCATAATTTAATGCCAACATGACCGCGACGATTGTTCCAACGGATGTCCCATATATGGTTTGTATGTTTTCTAATTGCCATAGTCCTTGTTTATGACTCTCTTTTATTGCACCATAAAATGCAAATCCTGCCAAGCCGCCACCAGAACATACGATATGCTTGATTATTGGTTTCTCTGGTTTAACTTCTGTATCGGGTTTTTCTTCCATTTCCATAATTACGTAAAATACATCTATGTTTTTTCTTACGAGATATATATTGTTTCGTGATAAGATATGTCTATTTTTCTACAAACGGACGAAGATGATGTCGTTCAAAAGATGAATATTGACGACTTGTTCGCCAAAAAACAGCGCCACGATTTGAAGCAGTTAAGTATATACAATAAATTATTAAATCGGGTACATAAGCGCATTACTGCGACTACTCGGGGTCGGTCAGTTGATACTCATATCTGGTTTAATGTTCCAGAATATATATTCGGAGAACCTGTTTATGATAATGCAGATTGCACTGGTTATTTAGTTGCAAAATTGGAGGCAGAGGGATTTGCAGTTCGATATATGCACCCAAACACCCTATTTGTATCCTGGAAGGACTGGATACCTTCTTATGTTCGTAACGAAGTGAAAAAGAAAACTGGCATTTTGCTTGATGAACGAGGCAATGTTAAAAAGAAAGCGGGCGATGAAGATCAAGACGAAGAGGAGGATGTAAATTCTATTATGTTGGGAGACAGACAAAGTGCGCCTGGTGCAAAGCCACAGAAACAATACACAGACACGAAAGATTATAAACCCACAGGTAAACTGGTATATAATCCTGAGATGTTGGAACATTTAGAGAAAAAGGTTTCGTTTCGTTAGCCTCTTTGCCCGATTAGGTCTATTTCTTCTTGACCTCAATTTTCGGGAGACTTTTCTGGTTCTTTTGCTACGACCTCCTTTTTTGGCCTCATCCAATGGATTAACATTAACCTCGGGAGAAATAGTTTCCGCTGGAGTAGCGGGCGGCTCGGGGGCGGCAGTTGTCAAAGGAGAAGCGGTGGCCAAGGGAGAAACTGGCGATGCAGGAGTAGCGCTTGCCAAAGGAGCTTCTTTGGATGAATCGCTCTCTGGAACTGCTTCGATGACAACTGGCGCATTCGGGCTTGTTTTATATTTTTCAATAGTATCATATAAAGCACTATTAAATGTTACTTGTCCCAGTATACTTGGCTTGACCACAGCCTCTCTTAATGCAGATATAAACGCGGATTGTCTTTGATCTTGCTGTTTATTAAAGTCAACCAATACATTATCGACTGCTTCGGTATACAGCGTTTTCCCATTGGATTCCCAAAAATCAGGCACGCTATTCTGTAAATAATCAGTAATTCCAGCGACGATGTCTTTCGGTGGTATATTTATCGGGTTACCGTAGTTATTGATCGCCTTTTCGATTACATTATCAAACAATTTTATAAATTTATTTAAAAACGGATCATCTGGCGGTTGCCCGTCGATTAGTTTTTGTTGAAGTACATTCACAAATTTCTCACTAAATTCCTCACTATCTATCTTTTCCCTTAATTTATCAAGCGTTCCATTTGTTATCTTAGTTATAACTTCATCTATTTTGGCTTCTAATAACTTGCACGTTTCATCTGTTATTCGCTGCGCCATTGTTTTTCCAGTATCTGTAACGGTTAATGATATGGCGTCCGCTACTTTATGTTTTATAAATTCTGTCATGTCCGCGTTTCTATAATATATACACATAAAAGAAAATTGAATGCGGTTAGACTAAATTATTAGTATCAATCATTATTGTAATATCTAATCGCCAATGAACCATTACGCAATTCAAGTACCGCAAACCTATCGTAAAACGCAAAAGAAGAAGAACGACATTTCGGAAGAAGACAAATCTAAATTGTGGGATGTGTTTGATGTTGATGCGAAATCAATCATAGACGATAGTGCAGCGGCAAACAATGCAAATATAGAATGTGTATATACAAAGGACCACGATAAATGCAATCTGTGCAATTCGTCGTTAATCATTATGGAGGATGGATTTCCGACTTGTGTAAATACTGCGTGCGGGGTTATGTACAAAGATGTCCTTGATTTTTCGCCAGAATGGAGATTTTATGGCAGTGAAGATAAAAATGCAAAAGACCCCACTAGATGCGGAAATCCAATTAATCCATTATTGGCGCAATCCTCATTCGGATGCACCGTAATGTGTACAAACAAGTCTTCGTATGAAATGAAGAAGATTCGCAAATGGACTGAATGGCAATCTATGCCACATAAGGAAAAATCGCTGTACGAAGAATTCCAGTTTATTACGGTTATGGCTCAAAATGCGGGCATACCTAAAATATTTATAGACGACGCCGTTAGCATTCACAAGGACATTTCCGAACAGAAAATGTTCAGAGGTATCAATCGTGATGGCATTAAAGCCGCATCTATTTACATATCGTGTAGACTGAATGGTTGCCCTCGCACTGCACACGAAATCGCTGAAATCTTCAAATTGGATAAAACGAGTGCGACAAATGGGTGTTCCGTTGCTGTAAATATCCTGCACAATATTGAACGTAAGATTGACCCGTCGCACCAGTCAGATTTGTGCATCACATTGCCAAGTTCATTCATTGAACGATATTGCAGTAAATTAGGAATTAATCAAGAACTAACGATGTTATCCAAGTTCATTGCTTTCAAGATTGAACAAAATAATATTATTACCGACAATATTCCTCACGCAATTTCCGCAGGAATTATATACTTTATTTCACAAACGTGCAATTTAACGGTTACCAGAACAGACATTAAAACTGTATCGGGGGTTAGTGAAGTAACAATCAACAAATGCTATAAAAAACTAGAAATGATACGCGATACATTATTACCATCCGCCATTTTAGATAAATACAAATAACAAGATATACGTGTGCTTGTCTGAATATTTTTATTTGTGTATAGTATAGATAGACCAGATGCAAGCACACATTGCCGCTATGTTGTTAAAAAAGAAAACTATTAAACCTCCGCCTGTGCCAGTGCCAGAACCTGCGCCAGAACCTGTACTTGCGCCTGCCCCTACACCTGAACCTGAACCTGTGCCAGAACCTGCGCCAGTACCAGAACCAGAACCTGCGCCTGTACCAGAACCTGTACCAGAACCTGTACCTGTACCAGAACCTGTACCTGTACTTGCACCTGTACCTGTACTTGCACCTGTACTTGCACCTGTACCTGTACTTGCACCTGTACCTGTACTTGCACCTGTACCTGTACCTGCGCCAGCAAATTTAAACATAAATACAATTGCTTCACCATCTGATAAAATTGTACCAAAAATGATATTTATTGTTCCTTACCGAGATCGCGCTCAACACCTGCATTTTTTCAAAGAACAAATGAATAAGGTATTATCTAATATTCCAAAAACAGATTATAAGATATATATATTGCACCAACAAGATGCGCGCAAATTTAATCGCGGGGCGATGAAAAACATTGGATACCTGGTTGTCAAGAAATTATATCCAAATGATTATAAGAATATTACTCTCGTATTTAATGATGTTGATACAATGCCGTATACGAAGAACTTTTTAAAATATGATACTGTTCCTGGTGTAGTAAAACATTTTTATGGTTATAAATTTGCGCTGGGAGGCATTGTATCAATCACTGCTGGCGATTTTGAAAAAAGTCGCGGATATCCCAACTTTTGGGCCTGGGGATACGAAGACAACACATTAAAATTAAGAGTAGATGAAGTGGGTCTGAAAATTGATTATTCCCAGTTTTATCCAATTAAAGATGGAAATATTTTACAATTAAGTGATGGAGATACTCGCAATGTAAGTCGTACGGAATTTGATATATATAGAAGCAATAATGCTGATGGATTTGGTGACATAAGAGATCTAACTTACAATATCGACGAAGAGTCTGGGTTTGTCAATGTCACTGCATTTGAACCGAAAATGCCAGACGATAGCATTGTTACCAGACCCCACTCTGTCACAAACGTTATAACTGGGAATACACCCTTTCCTGGACGACGACGACCCGCATTTGGGAGAATGGGTTAGATGCAGTGATCTCGTAATTGTTGTTCATTGTGCCATTGGGTTTACGCTTGTAGCTGGAAAAAACTTGATAGCTAATCCGATTTCGTGTGCCGTTTCCCATATACCTGATATTTTAATAACGATTTGTGTATTCGGTGCGATTGCACTGGCATCCTCACAGTACAATTTAATTTTACCATATTGTAGTCGTTTTTCTATGCTAGTTGAAATATTAACAGGTAGATTATAAAAATGCTTATAATAGTCAAGTAATTTATATTCAATATCAGACAATTCTTTGATTATACAAATATTCCGTGCATTAGAGATATCATAATGCATAAACAACTCATTTTCTGTTGATATTACGCTTCTAGATACGAATGAAATATGATAATATATGGAGTTTAGTACAAGGTATTGGTTTGAATATAAAATCTTTGTAAAATATCCATTAATTAATACGTTTCGTTTCTTATCGGCTAGAAAAATTTCAGATAATGAAAATGTAGATGGGTTCAGTGTAATATTCATTTTTACTAATAGTGTAAATGAATTATCGTTTATCTTGTTTACTTACAATATTTTATGCGGGAACACTAGCAGCCAGATTGTCCACCTCTATTTTATTTTGAATTGTGTCGATTTCTGTCTGTTTCGATTGTATTCGCGCCTTCAACGCATCTACTTTGGATTGGTTAAGACTAACCACCTTTTCTAGTGTAGTCAACTCCGACTTTAATGTCGCCATTTCAGTTTGCAATTCGTTAACAGTTTTTACCGACGCTTTCTGCTGTTCGCTAGGAACCGCTGGTGCCGATGCAGTCGCATCTTCCAGGCCTTCACGCATAGTAAATATGAGATGATTTATAAGCATCGCCACAAAAAACGCGACTATGCCCGATAGTACCAATTTGTTATATTTCGCCAAAAACTTCATTTAATAATATAATATTATAGTATATATTATTACATGTCTTCGAATTCTAATATTGGTCTAAATGGAATTATATCTTGGAAAGGACGAACATTTAACCAAATTACCAGTTACATCCGAAAAAATGGCGGCGTTAGTTCTGCCGTAACCGTTGGAAACAATATATTCAATAATATGCCGTTGAAGATTTATCGTCGTGAAATCGCAGTTCCAACTGAAACGAATTGCAAACAACGGTCAGCAATTCGAATAGATATACTAAATGCTCCTGGCGGCAGCATTACTAACTCTGCGGTAAATGCAGGTGGTTTAGTTAATAAGATAGATTTTAATTTAACTGAAAATTCAAGTGAACGCCCTGGCAGCGCGTGCGACAATGTGTGTGCGAGCACTGGCAGCAGTTCGCAATCAAACGCATTGCGAAGATTGCGAAGTGGCGGAATGATAAAGAAACAATTTGATTTGTCTACCAGCAAGCAAACTTACTATACGAATTCGCAACAATACATTAATAGTCGCAACCGTGGGTTTAACCAAAATCAGTTCTATTATACTCGGACTGGCGATACATCATCCAAGCCAGGAGATAGTTTATCAACCAATAATATTTATACGACAAATACTATTACGGATTGCAAAAAAATATATATTTCGGCGGCAACCAGCTTCCAATATACGTGGGTAAACCAACCTAATATGGTTAGTACAGTAAACACCACGCCTCCCGCCCAAGTTACTGTAAATGTACCTGCTGGATACTACAATATTAATGATATAAATGACGTGTTGCATAATACTATGATTGCAAATAGTCATTACTATCGTCGGTTAGATAACCTAACAAATGTATTTTTGTTAGAATTTGCACTTAATAACAGTAGTGGTTTAGTTGAATTGACAGTTTCTCCTATAAGCGCATCCATCGTGACGGCCAATTTTTATGGAAAGGCGTTAATTACCACGCAATTGGGTGTAATCGAAGCAACTTCGTGGACAACCCCAACTGCAATAACTACTCCCCAAATTACTATACTTAATAATAGTTTTAAAACTGCAATCGGATTTGCTAATGCAACCTATCCTAGCACAAATGCAAATACAACTGTCACGACGTTTACTGGATCATCTCTTCCGCTTTTACAACCAGAAGGTAACAGAGTATACTATAAACCCAATAATCCGCAATTTGCACAACAGGGAGCAGTAACGTCTAGTTCAAGAATCGCACGTAGACGTTATGACACGATAACAAATTCAGCGGCTTCGTACAGAACCGCATTTGGTCTGCACGTATCAAATGCACTTGCTTATGGTGTTCCTGCAAATGGATATACTATTAAAGATAAGCTCGGTTATCCTAACCCGAATACCCCTACTGTTACGACGACAGGTGAGATGCGGTTCTGCAAGTAATTGTTATGCGTTACAGTGTATTGAATGTAACGTTATGTTTTGTGCACCAATTTTGACATTTTTGTACGTTGTTGCGAATGAGGGTTTCTATTTTATCATATTTTGTTTTTTTTTGAATGAGCGTCATTGTATAATAGATGTTTTCCAATTGCTGTTGACCAAATACTGAATTATATTCATTCACTTTGGTAATGAAATGCAGCGGAATGATACAGTCTAAAAACCGAGCCGCATAATGCGTATCTGGTGCGTTTGCCATTTTTTCAAATGCTTTATGTAAATTTGAAAAAAACGGACTACAAGAATTATATATAAAGCCTTTGCATACTACGTATTTTTCGGAATTTGCATAGCGACTTGTATGTGGTTTGACAATATACACGTTTTCATAGAAGGAAGACAGTATATATAATATATCTATTGTGTGTGGCATAAAACAGTCAAATATTTTTAATATAAATGTTCCGCCTGCTCGCTGCATTACCAACGCAAAACACATTTGTGCAAATAATAGGTTCGCAATGTGTATTTCTTGCTTATTGAAATCTATTGAAAAATCAAATCCTCCGTCCGCAGTAATTAATTCCATTGACGATGCATATTTGGTCTTACAATACTCAAAATTTTGCAACGATAATATATTCCCTGTATTGTCTGCACCCGTTTCAATACATACATTCGGATTCTGCTTTAAAAAATTGTCTGTTTTCTTCCAGCTTGGTATATTCGGGTCATTATCATTGTCAATAATTGTCATACCTGTATATATGTCGTGTTTGCAATGACGCAATTTTGTAATCGCTTCAATAAATCCACCTGGACCCTCGGCTAAGTGAAATGTGCGAATTGGTTTGGAGTCGTATTGTAGATGAAACATCTGGATAATTTCTATCATTTTAAAATATGACCGCGATAGAGGATTGTACTTGGATACGCACTTTTTCTTAAATGGAACTACGGTGTGTATATACTCGTATGGATTCGTGTATTTCTTAAAAACGTCCCATTCGGTTTCTATGGAACTTAGGCGTTGCTTAATATCTGATAAATAAGTGGATAATGCCTGCGAAATGCACGGCGCGGGCACGTTCTCGCTATATATGTAATCTATGCGTTTATATACATTCATATTGCTACGGGGTACTTGGTAATATGTCATATTTGATAATAAATAAATCAGTTATTTATTATAGTAAGGCAATTTCTATATCATTTCTCCAAATGCGTATTTTATGCGTTCATGTCGCAAATTGCCCGTCTTAGTTCCGTTACGTCATCATTGTAAGTAACGCCCATCCATGTACCTGCCGATTTTATCATTTCCATTTTTAATTCTCCATTGCATATTAGCGAATTCAAGAAATTTGGCAACAATGACTCAACTGTATAGTTCTGTGTATTTTCGGATTTAAACGTATCAACATCTCTTATCATATATGCCAATATAGATGGCTGCAACAATAACAGATTTACACTTACATATTGATTATTCAATTCGTATTCCGAGAACATGGTTTTATCAATATTCACATTTTCTTGTAATGCAGATACATTGCCATCTTCTCGCAATGTTATAAAACCACGATTTGCCGACTTATTCTCTTGCAACGTTGAACCGAGCGTAAATCCGATAATGTAATTGCCAGTTGATACGCATTGTTTAGATATCATATCAAATGTTTGATGCCCATATAGATCGTCGCTATTTATCAATAAAAATTGGGTTTCCATATATGGCGCAGCAGATGCAACGGCGTCTGCGGTTCCCCACGGCTTAGATCTGCCATCGCTAATTTCTTGTATATTATACGTAATTTTATCACAAATGTTGTGCTTAAAATTGACCAAATGGACTTCTTCCATAATTTGGGCTTTATTGTCCACATTTACGACCAAATGTATATGACATATGTTTAGACTTCTCCTCATTTGTTGTAATGAAACTTCAAATAGGCTTTCTTCGTTTGGTCCAACCTTGCATAACATTTTGGGGTTTCCGCCAAACCTAGATGACCTGCCTGCCGCCATTATCAATAGTGCTACTTTCATCGCAATTTGTAAATAAAATAATGCTATCTATTTATGTTATTTACACGCCGAACATTTTTACTTGTCAGTCGGTATTTGATTCAAGACAACCTTGCGTTTTGTAACCTTGCGTGCGGGTTTCTGCACAACGACTGTTTCGGCTAATTTCGGCTCGGGCGCAGCTTCTGTCTGTTCGGGTTCAACGACCGTTTCGGTGGGTGCCTGTTCGGACATCAAGTTCTCAACTACCTGCTCGGTTTCTATTTCTTTCTTTGCGATAATATCCGCCATTTTCTTGGCATCAATGCTGCGCACTTTTTTAAATACAAAATATCTGTTCATAAACGATATTCTTTTTTCCTCGGGAGACATATGAGCCGCCATACCATATTCTTGGCTTCGACGGGCGTTCTGTTTCAGTTCCATTTGCATCTGCGTAAACATCTCCGTGAATAGTCCAGTGCCATCTGGCAAATTCATTCCAGCGGCTTCTTCCTTCGTTATTAATATAAACCCATAGTCTTCCATTATTCTCGTGAAATAATCAAAATTCACCAAGTATTCGCGGAAGGTTTGATTTATGCTTTCCTGATAGACGTTGATTGCATATCCCAAACTCATATCTTCATCGGGGAAACCAGTTTGGTCATACATTTTGGTGATTTCATATATTTTTCGATCGTTCTTAATAATAGTCATACTTTCCCCATTGCTCTTATCCTGCAACAAATTAAATACGGTTCGTCCGTCATAGCACGTTCCGATGAAATGCCCATTTATCTTGGTGCATTCGGATATATTTCGTATAAATTGATGGAAGGTTGTTTTGTTTTCAAAGAAATAGTGCATCGCAAACTGGCAAGAACTGACATTAAATCCTTGTTCTGCCACGCCATACTGATTATACACCCCCTTGCCCAGCAGCGTCAGGTCCTTGGGTCCATTTCCAAACACCGACTTGGTAATTTGTTTGTCTTTTTCGGTCGCCATTGCCTGTGCACTTCGTATGTTTAATCCACTATCGCCAGTGACAAACAGTACCTTCGGCATATTCGTATATTTCTTGCAAGCGTTCAAGTATCTCGCACACGCACCATCCAAGTTATTGTGAATGTTGTCCTTTGATATATCTACACCAAATACGAACTTTAAGTTTGACATACGCCACTTCGGCATATCGCCCGCTTTGCCCACCGCAAAGTCAATTAGTGTGTCGCCGCGGCTGGACGCGCCAATGATTAAGTTCTTCTTGACGAATAAATTGTGGAAATCACGCAATCCCTGTGTGCTGGTTTCCACATTTGACCGATTGTAATACACTTCGTCGGTTCGTTCAAATGACGGAATATTTTCGCCAGTTGATATAACCGAATCCGTAATTGGATAGTGAATTGACCGCCAGTTATTATTTGCCACGTGGTAAGCATTTCCGTATTCGGGCTTTCCAGCACGCAATTTGGCAATCTTATCATAACGAACTCGCAGGGGCACCCACTGCCAACCTTCTTTGTTCTCCATTACGTATTTAAATTCTACTATCATATCATCTTCAAACGTCTCCCCTTCTTCGGTTTTCATATATTGGCTATTTCCGATTCCCATTAATGGGACATTGCATATGTGTGCATTGGGGTCATACGGATTTGTCGGTTGAAATGGAACTGGCTTGTATGTGTCCACCTCGTCCACGTCCTCTGGCTTCGGCAACTTGTCGTTCAATATATCTTGGCACGGGTTCAGGTAACCGTGTTTGCGTTCATCAAATCCGCATCTTAATGTCAGCGTTTTGTATTGAATTACGTCTAGCGCGTTCATATTTAATCCTGACTGGAAGACGTTGTGTATGGCGTCGCGCCCAGTCTTGTCCTTTTGCACAGACACCAGGAAATCTATCGTGTTGAATTGCGGCGGTTTCCATTTAAACGAATGTTCCCAAGTGGTCTTCTTCAATGGACCCGCACCACTCTCCAAATCTCCACCAGCGGGGAATTTTGCGGGAGTAAATATCAAACCATCCGTATTATATTCAAACAATCCGTCCTGAATATCCGACAATTTCTTGGAACAAGCCGCAAAGATGGTTCCGTATGTACGATCTGAATAGAATGTTTTGGACTTTATCACAATTCCTGCCGATTTCATTGTCACGTCGTCTGCTGCGTCAAGTATAGATTTGGGTTTCAATGCGCCAATGACTTCATTCATCAAAGGCAATCTATAATTGGTCGGTGGGACCTCGCCTTCCTCCAATTTGGCGTTTTCTTCTTCCACCTCGTCCGTTTTTATAAATGGGAATTCACGGACGGATTTCTTGTTTACATAATAAATATCAAATGCGGCATACACGTTAATATTGTTCCCCAATTTGTCCGATTTAATATGTTCGCCATCTAATAAACTATTGAATATTGATTTGTCGTTGGTTTTTGAGCCAGTAAATATAACATTCATATTGCTGTCTATCATATAGATTTTGCCGTCGTTTGAAATGTACAACAACATTCGTTCTCCGTCTGCCTTTTCGGTTACAGTGTAATCTTTGCGTATATTTGTCATCATTGACCCTTCCACTGGCTCGACAATGTTCTCCACCTGCAATGTCATTGAGCCTGGACCGATAAAGTCTTTATATCCGACCCACTTATTCACGTATTTTTCGCCGTGCAATAACTGCATATACGCTTGGAGTATGTTTTCGCGTTCTAGGTACGAAATCGGGTATTTGGTGCCTTGCAAGCCACTTAACACTATACGAATGCATTTGCGAATGGAAACCATCAAGTTCTTTGCCACGCTATACATTGTTCCAGGACCAACACGCGAATTGTCAATTTCCAATTCGATTTCATATGTCTCAGGATTGTTAAATATGTTTGCTTCCTGAACCGTATACGTCGGAACGTGGATTCCCTTGACGGTCTTGGCAGATTTTACGATACTGACATCCACGAAAATCGGATAGTCGGGATGAGAGAACCGAACACGATTCAAATTACGAAACCGCTTCTTTGCATCTGTCCAATTGGTTATAATATTGCGGGCGACGGCAGAATGAACGTTGTAATCCTGTTCCGTTTGGTAGGAAACGCGGAAATTATAATCGTCCATGTCCACCTTATTGATAAACTCGCCCGATGGACGCTTTGCAGTCATTTTTTGTGTAAATTTCATTTTGTTTGATAACATGGACGGCATATCAATTATTTTTTGTAGGTTATTTGTGCGGCAATATTCTTGTATGAGGTCAGAGCCAACAATTTCTGCACGAATGTTTGACATTTTTGTTTGTCCAGTGCGATTATCTACATATTCGGTTTGTATGCGCAATATTTGGTTTCCAGTAATAACATCGGGCGTAAATCCGCACGCAATTAATTGTTTGACTACGTTGTCATAATCTATCTTGCTGATCGGGCGGGACAATTTGGGGTTTGTGCCAAAACGTATCTCCAATTCGTGCGATTTTCGGTCTAACACTGCGTGTGGATTATTTTCTAAATAATAACGGACTATGTTCTCAAATTCGTCTTTCTTATTTGCGATATCCTTTGCTGTGCGCGCGCCGCCTCTACCTACTTGTTGCGGTGTATCGACGGGCATCATTTTTTCCATAATATATTATCTTATATAGTAAAATCATATATTATTTTAAATCAATTCAATTTTGTAGTTTAACGGACATCATTGCCATTGTAGCATTTCTGATACCTCCTTGTATAAATCCGCCTTCTTATACTTTATATTGCAATCGTAAAAATTTAAACGCTGTGCGAGGACAATCAGTTCTTCCAATTTGTAATGCGATATTGCTTTCAATGGTCTTAATGAACTGTCTAAACAAATCATTGTTGTCTCTATCTCCGTCTTCCGTTCAACGCTTAACGGTTCAATATCTACACTGAATATTCCATTTTCTCCTTTGTAAATTAAATAGGTCAGATAATCGCCGTCTTCCAAGGATAATAGTTTCAATAGTCCTTTTTTGTTTGCATCCGCGAAATATAAATTGAACTTGTAATATATGCACATCGCCAATGCTGCATTTAAGTTGGTAGTTGGCTGGACAGTCAATAGCGACGAAAGCGTCATTTGGGCTGCAATTTTTGTCATTTTCACGTTGGTTTCTTGGAACTTTCCCATATTTCCTTGCATATATTGCATCACTTCCTTGTTTATTTCTAGTTTTTTGACACCATAGTTTCTGGCGATTTGTATATAATCGCTATATCCATGCGCCAATATATAGATGCACCAAAACAGTGAATCTGGATGATTTGGCGTTATCGTCTCTTGCAGCGGTGCTGGCAATTGCACTTGTGCTTTTGCAATTGCTTGGACCACTGGTGCGGGTTGCTCGATTGGCAGGGCAACCTTAACGGGCAGGCATTTGTTGTACATATATGGAGAGAGTTTCTCTAATATTTGTGACAATCCGGGTGTCGGGTTGTCATAAAAAAATATGGGATTGCAGGTGGATGTCATTTTATCTTGTGAACGTACTATGATGTATTGGCTGATTGTCTTTATCTTCTTTTTCAACAAAGAATGATGACTTGAATTCGTTCTTCTGGTATTCAACGGTCGCAAACGTCTCCGTCTGGTCGTCTACATATTCAATATATTTACTCAATTCCTCTAGCAAATCATCTGGCAAAAATGACATATTTACATATACTCCGCTTTTGTTCTCGTTTAGCTTACACAATCGCTTTGATAATATTTTTAAGATTTCTATTTGGTGAAACTTATTCATACTTTCTATCTTGGTTTTCAATGTCTCCAATTTATCCAAATTAGATGTCTGCATCCGAACTATTAGTATGTAAAGCCAGACATTTCTATATTGTTTGTTACATCTTTTATAGTAGTATTACGATGCAGATTGATTAAACTTTGACATTTACATTAAGTTATTTGCATAATAAGATTAGTGTGAATTCATAATGCAGTCAATGCATTCTTGTCCACTTGCACCTCTTTGATAACATTCTTAATGATTTTCTCTTCAAATTTCAGGTCTTCTTCCTTGCCATAGCCTCCCAATGCCGCCTTGTGGAACTTAAAGTAATCCTCACATACATCAGTGCCTATTTGTTCCAC
>Ga0214919_10006463_pt1 | contig 16114 bp, 7 predicted proteins | sample LL1503_MetaG_FD_177994 | JGI IMG/M metagenome (GOLD analysis project Ga0214919, IMG submission 177994) | Freshwater microbial communities from Lake Lanier, Atlanta, Georgia, United States - LL-1503 | ecosystem: Environmental > Aquatic > Freshwater > Lake | place: USA: Georgia | collected 2015-03-15 | reverse complement strand
AACAGGTCGCGTTCATGACTGATCACCACCATCATCGCGGGATAGCCCTTGAGGAAGTTTTCCAGCCACAAGGTCGCTTCTAGATCCAAGTGGTTCGAGGGTTCATCCAGCAACAGCAAATCCGGCTGCGAAAACAGCAGCGACGCCAGCGCCACGCGCATTTTCCAACCACCCGAGAAGCTATCGAGCGGCCGACCCTGCATATCTTCGTCAAAGCCAAGGCCAACAAGGATACGCGACGCGCGCGCAGGCGCGGTGTAAGCATCAATCGCGATGAGCCGTTCATGCACCTCGGCCATACGGTCATGGTCAAGCCCCTCTTGCTCGCTTTCGATCATCAACGCCGCGCGCTCGGTATCCGCCGCCAACACCGTGTCAAACGGCGTAGAATCGCCCGCAGGCGCCTCTTGCGCGATATAGCCGATCCGCGTGCCCTTGGGCATCTCAAGGCTGCCGTCATCGGCCTCCAGCGAGCCAATCATAACCTTCATCAGCGTCGATTTACCCGCGCCATTGCGCCCGATCAGGCCGATGCGGCTATAAGGAGGCAACGCCGCCGTGGCGCGGTCAAGGATAGTGCGTCCGCCAAGGCGCACGGTGATACCGTTTAGGTTAAGCATGCGCGCCGCCTAGCAGACCAAGCGTGCGCTGTCAGTCAGAGAATTGGAGTTTATGTGCAGCCAACCGCATTGTGGTGATGGAAACGGGAAAGCTTACTCCTCCCCCATCCGCAGCGCCGCGATAAACGCTTCCTGCGGGATGCTTACATTCCCATATTCCCGCATCCGCGCCTTGCCCTTTTTCTGCTTTTCCAGCAGCTTTTTCTTGCGGCTAATGTCGCCGCCATAGCATTTGGCGGTCACGTCCTTGCGCATCGCGGCAATGGTTTCGCGGGCGATGACTTTGCCGCCGATCGCGGCTTGAATGGGGATTTTGAACAGATGGCGCGGGATCAGGTCCTTCAGCCGCTCGCACATGCCGCGGCCGCGCGATTCTGCGGTGCCGCGGTGGACGATCATGCTGAGCGCATCGACCGCGTCGCCATTGACCATGATGCTCATCTTCACAAGGTCGCCTTCGCGGTGGCCGATCTGGTGGTAATCGAACGAGGCATAGCCGCGGCTAATGCTTTTGAGCCGGTCGTAAAAGTCAAACACAACCTCGTTCAACGGCAATTCGTAGACGATCTGCGCCCGGCCACCGACATAGGTCAGCTGCTTTTGAATGCCGCGCCGGTCTTGGCATAGTTTCAAGATGGAGCCGAGATATTCATCAGGGCAGTAAATCGTCGCCTCGATCCAAGGCTCCTGAATTTCGTCGATGCGGTTGACGTCGGGCATGTCGGCGGGGTTGTGCAGTTCCATACTGCGCGCATCCTCGGTCTTGCTGCGGCTGAGCTCAAGCTTATAGACCACCGACGGCGCCGTGGTGATAAGGTCAAGGTCGAACTCGCGCGTCAGGCGCTCCTGAATGATCTCCAAGTGGAGCAGCCCAAGGAAGCCACAGCGAAAGCCAAAGCCCAAGGCGGCGCTGCTTTCGGTTTCGAAGCTGAACGATGCGTCGTTCAGGCGCAGTTTGCTGATGCTTTCGCGCAGTTTCTCAAAGTCGGCGGCGTCGGTCGGGAACAGGCCGCAGAACACGACGGGCTGCACTTCCTTAAACCCGGGCAGCGGCTCGGCGGCGGGGCGCTTGGCATCGGTGATCGTGTCGCCGACGCGGGTCTGCGCGACTTCCTTGATCTGCGCGGTGATGATGCCGACTTCGCCCGCGGCGATTTCGGAAAGGATCTCCAACTTTGGCCGCATACATCCGACGCGGTCGACCAAATGCTTTGTACCGGCGGCCATGAACTGAATTTCCTGGCCCTTTTTGATCGAGCCGTCGATCACGCGGATCAGGATGACAACGCCCAGATAGGGGTCATACCATGAATCGACGAGCATCGCCTTCAACGGCGCGTTGCGGTCGCCCTTTGGCGGGGGGATGCGGGTGACGACGGCCTCAAGCACTTCGGCAATGCCGATGCCCGATTTCGCGCTGGTCAGGACGGCGTTGTCGGCAGGCAAGCCGATGATTTCCTCAATCTCAGCCTTGACCTTGTCTACTTCGGCGGCGGGAAGGTCGATCTTGTTGATGACGGGCACGATTTCATGGTCATGCTCGATCGATTGGTACACGTTGGCGAGCGTTTGCGCCTCCACCCCTTGCGCGGCGTCGACGACAAGCAACGCGCCTTCGCATGCGGCGAGGCTGCGGCTGACTTCATAGGCAAAGTCGACATGGCCGGGAGTGTCCATCAGGTTGAGCTGGTAAGTGAGGCCGTCGTTCGCGGTGTAATCCAGCCGCACCGTCTGCGCCTTGATCGTGATGCCGCGCTCTTTCTCAATGTCCATATTATCAAGGACTTGGCTCGTCATCTCCCGCGCGGTGAGCCCGCCGGTTTGTTGGATCAACCGATCGGCCAGCGTGGACTTCCCATGGTCAATGTGCGCGATAATGGAAAAATTACGGATGAGAGTAAGTTCAGTCATACCGCGCCCCTAGCAGGGCCGCCCCGCCCCATCAAGCATGGCGGAAAGGCGGTAGGGGGTTATGTGAATTGAGGTGCGCGCGATAGCGGGGTTTGTAAGAAAAAGCCGGCTAAACGTTGCGCGACATCAATTTAAGTGAGGCCGTTCGTCGCGGATTTACGCGATAGGCCGCTTGGGACGGGCCTTGACCCCCGCTCTCCCACACTCTATACGAAGTCCCAGTATCTACTCCATCGGGAACAGCCTTGTCGTCGCGCAACGGGGCTAACGCATTGATGGATATGGGTTTCACATACGCGAAACGGCTGCACGGCAGGGCCCAAATCTTCGGGCATTGCTATGCGGCCATTTCTTGTTTGGTGGACAAACTTCCTGCGCTTGGCATTTCTAATTGAGGCAAAGCACCTTATGGCATCCCGTCCCGCTCCTGCGACATTGTCGCGTCAAAAGCGTATCCGTAAAATCTTTGGTAACATCCACGAAGTTATCGACATGCCCAACCTTATCGAGGTCCAGCGTGAGAGCTATGAACAGTTCCTGCGTTCCGACCCGTCGATTGGCTATGTATCTGGCCTTGAAAAGACGCTGCGCAGCGTCTTTCCGGTTAAGGATTTTGCCGGCACCTCGGAACTCGACTTCGTGCATTACGAATTGGAAGATCCTAAATTTGACGTTGAAGAATGCCGTCAGCGCGGAATTACCTATGCGGCGCAGATGAAGGTTACCCTTCGCCTGATCGTGTTTGAGGTTGATCCCGACACCGAAGCGCGTTCGGTTCTCGATATCAAGGAGCAGGACGTCTACATGGGCGACATGCCGCTCATGACGCATAACGGCACCTTCTTCATCAACGGTACAGAGCGCGTTATCGTATCGCAGATGCACCGTTCGCCGGGCGTATTGTTCGACCATGACCGCGGCAAAACGCACAGCAGCGGCAAATATCTGTTTGCAGCGCGCGTCATTCCGTATCGCGGTTCGTGGCTCGACTTTGAATTCGACGCTAAGGACATCGTTAACGTTCGTATCGACCGTAAGCGCAAATTGCCGGTCACGACCTTGCTTTACTCGCTTGGCCTGAACGACGAAGAAATCCTCGGTCACTTCTATGACCGCGTAACATTTGCACGTGGCAAGGGTGGATGGAAAATTCCATTCAATTCCGAGCAATGGCGCGCATCGAAGCCGATGTTCGACATTGTCGACGCCAAGACCGGCGAAGTCGTATTCCCAGCCGGCACCAAGATCACGCCGCGCGCTGCCAACAAGGCAGTCAAGGATGGCCTGACCGACTTGCTGATCCCGACTGAAGAAATCTTCGGCCGTTATTCGGCATTCGACCTTATCGATGAAAAGACTGGCCGCATTTATGTGGAAGCTGGTGATGAAATCACCGCCGAAAACCTCGAAGCGTTGGACAAGGCAGGCATCGACAGCCTCGACCTGCTCGACATTGACCATGTCATCACGGGCGCATGGATGCGCAACACGTTGAAGGCAGACAAGGCCGAGAACCGCGACATGGGCCTTGATGCGATCTACCGCGTCATGCGTCCTGGCGAACCGCCAACGCGTGAAACCGCCGAAGCGTTGTTCGCTGGTCTGTTCTTTGATGCGGACCGCTATGACCTGGGCGCGGTTGGCCGCGTAAAGCTCAACATGCGTTTGAACTTGGATGTTGAAGACACGCTCACCACGCTGCGCACGGAAGATATCCTCGCCGTGGTAAAGGAACTGGTGAACCTGAAGGACGGCAAGGGCGAAATCGACGATATCGATAACCTCGGCAACCGTCGTGTCCGTTCGGTCGGCGAATTGCTGGAAAACCAGTATCGCGTAGGCTTGCTGCGTATGGAGCGCGCCGTGAAGGAGCGGATGAGCTCGGTCGATGTATCGACCGTGATGCCAAACGACCTGATCAACGCTAAGCCAGCGGTTGCTGCCGTGCGCGAATTCTTTGGTTCGTCGCAATTGTCGCAGTTTATGGATCAGACCAACCCGCTTTCGGAAGTCACCCATAAGCGCCGCGTTTCGGCACTTGGGCCAGGTGGTCTGACCCGTGAGCGTGCAGGTTTTGAAGTCCGCGACGTTCACCCGACCCATTATGGCCGTATCTGCCCGATTGAAACGCCGGAAGGCCCGAACATTGGTCTGATCAACTCGCTGGCATCATTCAGCCGCGTGAACAAATATGGCTTTATCGAAACGCCATATCGCAAGGTCGTGGACAATAAGGTCACCGACGATGTGGTCTATCTCTCCGCAATGGAAGAGCAAAAGAACACCATCGCGCAGGCAAACGCCGAATTGAACGCCGATGGCAGCTTTGTCGAAGATCTGATTTCGTCGCGTGAAGCAGGTGAATTCCTGATGGCACCGCGTGACCAGATTACTTTGATGGACGTCTCACCAAAGCAGCTTGTTTCGGTTGCAGCCTCGCTCATCCCGTTCCTGGAAAACGATGACGCCAACCGCGCATTGATGGGTTCCAACATGCAACGTCAGGCTGTGCCTCTGCTGCGTGCAGAAGCACCATTTGTCGGAACTGGCATGGAAGAAACCGTGGCGCGTGACTCTGGCGCTGCCATTGGCGCACGCCGCACGGGTATCGTCGACCAAGTCGATGCAACCCGTATCGTCGTGCGCGTAACTGGCGATGTTGAACCCGGCAAGTCGGGCGTAGACATTTACACGTTACAGAAATTCCAGCGCTCCAACCAGAATACATGCATCAACCAGAAGCCTTTGGTGAAGGTCGGTGACGTCATCGAAGCTGGTGACATTATTGCGGACGGTCCTTCGACTGAACTGGGTGAACTCGCATTGGGCAAGAACAGCCTCGTCGCGTTTATGCCTTGGAACGGGTATAACTACGAAGATTCGATCCTGATCTCCGAGCGTATCGTGAAAGACGATGTGTTCACATCGGTCCATATCGAAGAATTCGAAGTCATGGCCCGCGACACGAAGCTTGGACCAGAAGACATCACCCGCGATATTCCAAATGTGGGTGAAGACGCGCTTCGCAGCCTTGATGAAGCCGGCATTGTCTACATCGGCGCTGAAGTGCACCCAGGTGACATTTTGGTCGGCAAGATCACGCCAAAGGGCGAAAGCCCGATGACACCAGAAGAAAAGCTGCTGCGCGCCATCTTTGGTGAAAAGGCAAGCGATGTGCGTGACACGTCGCTGCGTCTCTCGCCAGGCGTTGCGGGTACTGTGGTTCAAGTCCGCGTCTTTAACCGCCATGGTATCGACAAAGACGAACGTGCGATGGCCATCGAACGTGAAGAAATTGAGCGCCTTGCGAAGGACCGCGAGGACGAACGTTCGATTTTGAACCGTGCGACTTACAACCGCCTGAAAGGCATGCTCATTGGTCAGACTGCAGCAGCAGCGCCAAAGGGCATCAAAAAGGGCGACATCATAACTGAGGATAATCTCAGCGAAGTCGAACGTTACGAATGGTGGAAAATCGCCGTTGCCGACGACAAGGTCCAAGGCGATCTTGAAGCCGTCAAAGTGCAGTATGATGAAGCCGTCAAACTGATCGTCGAGAAGTTCGAAGATCGTCGTGAGAAGCTGGAGCGTGGCGATGAGCTTGCACCAGGCGTGCTCAAGATGGTCAAGGTTTTCGTTGCAGTGAAGCGTAAGCTACAGCCAGGCGATAAAATGGCCGGACGTCACGGGAACAAGGGTGTTATCTCGCGGATACTTCCGCAAGAAGACATGCCGTTCCTCGCCGACGGTACGCCAGTTGACATCGTACTCAACCCATTGGGTGTGCCGTCACGTATGAATGTGGGGCAGATTTTCGAAACCCATCTTGGTTGGGCCGCGCGCAGTTTGGGTATGCAAATTGGTGATGCTCTTGAAGAGTGGCGCCATGCAAACCCGAACCCCCAAGCAGCTGCGCCTCCAGCAGTCGTGCGTGAACGTTTGGCGAAGGCCTATGGCGACAATTACGCAGACGAGATCAATGGTCGCAGCGATGCCGACATCATTGAGCTTGCTGGTAACGTCAGAACAGGTGTTCCAATGGGCACACCCGTGTTCGACGGTGCGCGTGAAGCCGACGTGACGAAGATGCTCCAGCTTGCAGGACTCGATGGCTCAGGCCAATCAGACCTGTTCGACGGACGCACCGGCGATATGTTCGACCGCAAGGTTACCGTGGGCATCATTTACATGCTTAAGTTGCATCACCTTGTTGATGACAAGATCCACGCCCGTTCGATCGGACCATACAGCCTTGTTACGCAACAGCCACTGGGTGGTAAGGCGCAATTCGGCGGCCAGCGTTTCGGGGAAATGGAATGCTGGGCACTGCAAGCCTATGGCGCTGCTTATACCTTGCAGGAAATGCTGACGGTCAAATCCGATGACGTCATCGGTCGTACCAAAGTCTACGAAGCGATCGTCAAAGGTGATGACAGCTTCGAAGCCGGTATCCCCGAGAGCTTCAACGTTCTGGTCAAGGAAATGCGCTCGCTCGGCCTCAATGTTGAGCTGAAAGCGCATGATTTGATCGAGGGTGACGAAGGCTTTGCCGAGGCAGCAGAATAAAGCAGAGATGGACGGATTTCGGTCCGCCCCCTGTCCCTGCCTTTAGGTTTTCATGGGCCCATGCCCACTGAGGAAATGAATATGAACGAACTATCGAAATTCAACAATCCAATCGCCAAGGTCGAAACCTTTGACCAGATTCAGATCGGGATTGCATCGCCGGAGAAAATCCGCAGCTGGTCTTTTGGCGAAATCAAAAAGCCGGAAACCATCAACTATCGTACGTTCAAGCCAGAGCGTGACGGCCTTTTCTGCGCGCGCATCTTTGGCCCTGTAAAGGATTACGAGTGCCTTTGCGGCAAGTATAAGCGCATGAAGTATAAGGGCGTCGTCTGCGAAAAGTGCGGCGTTGAAGTTACAGTTACCAAGGTACGCCGTGAGCGGATGGGCCATATCGAGCTTGCTGCGCCTGTTGCCCATATCTGGTTCCTGAAGTCGCTGCCTTCGCGCATTGGCCTGTTGCTCGACATGCAGTTGAAGCAGCTTGAGCGCGTATTATACTTCGAAAATTACATCGTAACTGAGCCTGGTCTGACCGCGCTTGAGAAGTTCCAGTTGCTGAGCGAAGACGAATTGCTCGATGCGCAGGACGAATATGGCGAAGATGCTTTCACCGCCAGCATTGGTGCGGAAGCCGTCAAGACCATGTTGATGGACCTCGACCTTGAGCAAGAGCGTACCGACCTGCTCGACGAGTTGGCCGTTACCAAATCGGAACTCAAGCCGAAGAAGATCATCAAGCGTTTGAAAGTCGTCGAAAGCTTCATCGATTCCGGCAACAAGCCAGAGTGGATGATCTTGGACGTCATTCCCGTCATTCCGCCAGAATTGCGTCCGCTGGTGCCGTTGGATGGTGGCCGTTTTGCAACGTCCGATCTCAACGATCTCTATCGCCGCGTTATCAACCGTAACAACCGTTTGAAGCGCCTGATCGAGCTTCGCGCACCAGACATCATCGTCCGCAACGAAAAGCGTATGTTGCAGGAAGCTGTTGACGCGTTGTTCGACAATGGCCGTCGGGGTCGTACGATCACGGGTGCCAACAAGCGTCCACTGAAGTCGCTATCCGACATGCTCAAGGGCAAGCAAGGCCGTTTCCGCCAGAACCTTTTGGGTAAGCGCGTCGATTATTCGGGTCGTTCGGTCATCGTGACCGGTCCAGAATTGAAATTGCATCAGTGCGGCCTGCCAAAGAAAATGGCGCTCGAACTGTTCAAGCCATTCATCTACTCGCGTTTGGATGCAAAGGGTCTTTCGATGACCCTGAAGCAAGCCAAGAAGTGGGTCGAAAAGGAACGCAAGGAAGTTTGGGACATCCTCGACGAGGTTATCCGCGAGCATCCTGTGTTGCTGAACCGGGCACCTACGCTGCACCGTTTGGGCATCCAGGCGTTCGAACCTGTCCTGATTGAAGGCAAGGCTATCCAGCTTCACCCATTGGTCTGCTCGGCATTTAACGCCGACTTCGATGGTGACCAGATGGCCGTCCACGTTCCATTGAGCCTTGAGGCTCAGCTTGAAGCACGCGTATTGATGATGTCGACCAACAACATCCTGTCGCCAGCCAATGGCAAGCCAATCATCGTTCCTTCGCAGGATATGGTCTTGGGTCTGTATTATCTCTCGATGGATCGCCGCGGCGAACCAGGCGAAGGCATGATGCTGTCCGATATGGCCGAAGTGCATCAGGCAATTGAAGTGGGTGCGGTAACGCTTCACTCCAAGATCATCGCCCGCGTGCCACAGACGGGTGAAGATGGCGTTGAGCGCATGGTGCGCTTCGACACCACACCTGGCCGTATGTTGCTCGCAGAAACGCTGCCAAAGAGCCACCGCGTTCCATTCGAAACCGTCAACCGCCTTCTCACGAAGAAGGAAATTGGCGACGTTATCGATCAGGTCTACCGTCACACGGGTCAGAAGGACACGGTTCTCTTCGCAGACGCTATCATGTCGCTTGGCTTCAAATATGCGTTCAAGGCCGGTATTTCGTTCGGCAAGGACGACATGATCATTCCGGAAGAAAAAACCGAAATGGTTGCCGAAACCAAGGCTATTGTTGCTGATTTTGAGCAACAATATCAGGACGGCCTGATCACGCAGCAGGAAAAGTACAACAAGGTGATCGACGCCTGGTCCACATGCGGTGACAAGGTCGCCAACGCCATGATGGACAAGTTGAAGGCATCGCCAATGGACGAACATGGCCGCGAATTGCCGGTCAACTCGGTCTATATGATGAGCCACTCCGGTGCGCGTGGTTCGCCAGCGCAGATGAAGCAGCTTGCCGGTATGCGTGGTCTGATGGCCAAGCCTTCGGGCGAGATCATCGAAACACCGATCATTTCGAACTTTAAGGAAGGTCTGACCGTTCTCGAGTATTTCAACTCGACCCACGGTGCCCGTAAGGGTCTTGCCGATACCGCACTTAAGACTGCAAACTCAGGTTATCTGACGCGCCGTCTGGTGGACGTATCGCAGGATTGCACCATCGTTGAAGTCGATTGCGGCACAGAGCGTGCCTTGGAAATGCGTTCGATCGTGCAGGGTGGTTCAACAATCGCCTCGCTTGGTGAACGTGTTCTTGGTCGTACCACAGCAGAAAACATCATGGGCCTTGATGGTAAGGTATTGATCCCATCGGGAACCTTGCTCGACGAGCCGATGGTTGTTGCCATGGAAGAAACCGGTATTCAGGCGCTGAAGATCCGCTCGCCATTGGTCTGCGAATCCAAGGTCGGCGTTTGCGGAACCTGCTATGGCCGCGATCTTGCACGCGGTACGCCAGTGAACATCGGTGAAGCTGTCGGCGTTATAGCCGCCCAGTCCATCGGTGAGCCTGGCACGCAGCTGACCATGCGTACTTTCCACATTGGTGGTGCGGCGCAGTTGAACGAGCAATCAAACCTCGATGCAACCGCATCAGGTAAGGTCATGTATCGCGATCTGCCAAGCATCGTAGACAAGCGTAAGAAGCGTTTGGCGATGGCGCGTAATGGTGAACTGATCATCGTCGACAAGGATGGCCGTGAAATGGAAATCCACCGTTTGCCATATGGTGCAACGCTGGCATTCCCGGATGGCGCCGAAGTCAGCGTGGGTGATCGTTTGGCCGAATGGGATCCATTCACCATGCCGATCATCACCGAAAAGTCGGGTATTGTGAAATATCAGGACCTGATTGACGGCAAGACACTGACGGAACAGACCGACGAAGCAACGGGTATCGCCCAGCGCGTCGTTATCGAAGATCGTGCAGGCAGCCGCACCAAGAAGGAAGACCTTCGTCCCCGCATTACATTGCTGGATGACGATAGCGGCGAATCTGCCCGTTATCTTCTGGGCGTTGGAACGATGTTGTCGGTCGAAGACGGTGCAACGGTTCAGGCAGGCGACGTTCTCGCACGTGTGACCCGTGAATCTGCTAAGACCCGTGACATCACCGGTGGTCTGCCGCGCGTTGCTGAATTGTTCGAAGCGCGTATTCCAAAGGACAATGCAATCATTGCCAAGATTTCGGGCCGCGTTGAATTCGTCCGTGATTATAAGGCGAAGCGCAAAATCGCGATTGTACCGGAAGAAGGCGATCGGATTGAGTATCTTATTCAGAAGTCCAAGGTACTCGACGTTCAGGAAGGCGATTTCGTTCGTAAGGGCGACAATCTGATTGCTGGTTCACCGAACCCACATGATATTCTTGAGGTCATGGGCATTGAAGCGCTGGCTGAATATCTCGTTGCGGAAATTCAGGAAGTGTATCGTCTGCAGGGCGTGAAGATCAACGACAAGCACATCGAAACGATCGTTCGTCAGATGCTGCAAAAGGTTGAGATCACCTTCGGTGGCGACACAACCCTGCTTCCAGGTGAACAGGTTGACCGCGAAGAAATGGACGCCATCAATGCGAAGCTGGGCAAAGGCCAGGCGCATGCGACGGGCAATCCTGTTCTGCTCGGTATCACCAAGGCATCGTTGCAGACGCGTTCGTTCATCTCGGCGGCGTCCTTCCAGGAAACCACACGCGTCCTCACGCAGGCTGCTGTGGAAGGTAAGAAGGACATTCTGACCGGGTTGAAGGAAAACGTCATCGTTGGTCGTCTGATCCCTGCGGGTACTGGCTCTGCCATGAACCGCATGCGAATTGCAGCAACCAGCCGCGACGTTGCACTTCGTGCCAGCTACAAGAAGCTGCAAGAAAGCCTGATTGCGCCGGAGACAGCGGTTGAAGAGCATGCTGCAGAACTGGCACAGGGTCTTGAAGCCGCCATTGGTGACGATGTGTTGGCAAAGGTCATCGCAGATGACCTGACCACTGAAGATGCAGCGATCGATGACGTGATCGAAAGCGGCGAAGAAGAATAATCACCGTTTCACTCAAGTTAAAGCAAAGCCCGCTGGAAGCGATTCCGGCGGGCTTTTGCTGTATTAGGTGCATAAATCACTAGCCGAATCTTCCCGCGCGGAATATACGGCGACAGGCGCTAATTGAGGACGGGTCAGATGTTTGAGGCAGTTCGGGCTTGGGTGAAGCGGCATCACGTTTGGTCGGCCATCATCGCGCTGATTTTGCTGCTTGTGCTCTACCGCGCATTGCGCCCTACCCCGCATGACTATGAATATGTCAGCGAGACTGTCACGCGCGGCGAAGTGCTGCGCAAGGTGTCCGCCAGCGGCAAGGTCCGCGCGCTAAATACGATCAAGGTCGGTACCGAGGTCTCGGGTCAGGTCACCAAGGTATATGTCGATTTCAATTCGCCCGTGAAAGCAGGGCAGATCCTTGCCGAGATTGACTCGACACGCGTGCGCGCACGTGTGCAGCAGTCCGAAGCCCAAGTTGCACTTGCCCGTGCTGGCTTGCAGCAAACGGTGGCCAATGTCGCGCGATCACAGTCAGAACTTGAAATTCAGCAGCGTGATTTTGCGCGGCAAAAGGCCTTGGCGGATCGCGGCTTTGTTTCAAAGGCTGGCCTCGATCTGGCGCAGAGCAAACTCAATAGCGCGCGCAACGCGCTTCAGGTGGCACTGGCGCAAACGCAAAGCGGCAATGCGCAAATCCGGCAGGGTACAGCAGAGCTTTCATCCGCACAGCTTGATCTAAACCGCACCGTTATCATCGCGCCCGCAAGCGGCGTCATCATCAACAAGCTGGTTGAACCAGGCACTACTGTTGCGGCCAGTTTCCAGACACCCAATCTGTTTGAAATCGCCGCAGACACAACCAAGATGCAGGTCGAAGCATCCGTCGACGAGGCCGACATTGGCCAGATTGTCGAAGGGCAAAATGTGACCTTCACCGTCGACAGCTACCCCGATGATGTATTTCGCGCCAAAGTGCGGCAGGTGCGCAAAGCGCCCGTCGAAACGCAAAATGTCGTCAGCTATCTGGTCATTATCGACGTCAATAACGCCGATGGCAAATTGCTACCGGGTATGACTGCAAATGTGGAAATCATCACCGGCGCCAAGGCAAATGTGCTGCGCGTGCCAACCAACGCGCTTCGCTTCCGCCCCAAATTGGCGGACCGGGGCGCACCTAAAAAGGACATGCCGGCTGCGCCCGGCAAAAAGGAAATGCCCGCGCCAATGCTCTATCTGGCAGGGTCTGAACCGTATCGACCCATACAGAAACAGGTTCAGCTTGGCCTGCAAGGTGACGACTATACCGAAGTGACTTCGGGTATCAAAGCAGGGGACAAGATACTCGTCCGGACAAAATCTCTGAAACCGAAGGCCCAAACCGACGACAATGCGGACGAAAATGACAGCGCCGCTTCTTGAAACGCATGATCTGGTAAAGGATTATGTGATCGGCGGCGAAGTGCTGCACGCCGTCAACAGTGTTTCCTTGACCATAAAACGTGGTGAATTTGTTGCCATCATGGGCGCCAGCGGGTCGGGCAAATCAACTTTCATGAATATGATCGGCTGCCTCGATGTGCCGACATCCGGCACATTGTTGCTCGACGGCATCGATACCAAAACGCTTGATAGCGATGCGTTGGCGGAAATCCGCAACCGCAAAATCGGCTTTGTGTTTCAGCAGTTCAACCTACTCGCCCGAACCAGCGCGCTGGACAATGTCGCGGTGCCACTGATTTATGCTGGCCTTGGCTACAGCGAGCGTCGCGATCGCGCACAGGCGAAGCTAGAGGCGATGGGACTTGGCAACCGCCTACAGAACACGCCAGCCAAGCTTTCGGGTGGACAGCAACAGCGCGTCGCGATCGCTCGTGCCCTGGTTACCAATCCGCTCATGCTGCTGGCCGACGAACCGACGGGCGCTCTCGATACGCAGACATCACTCGATATCATGGGTATTTTTCAGAAACTAAACGACGAAGGCATCACCCTCATCGTTGTGACGCACGAGCCCGACATCGCCGAATATGCCGCCCGGCGAATTGTCTTTCGCGACGGACAAGTCATTGAAGATGCCGCTGTCAAATCGCGCCGGCGGGCAGTTGCCGGATGACTAACCTTTTTAGCGCAATCGCGGGTTGGGGCGTGAATATCCCGATTGCGATGACCGCTCTCCGTACCAATTTGATGCGCTCGATACTGACCACGCTTGGCGTGATGATCGGGGTATTCTCGGTGATATTGGCGGTTGCCGTGGGCAATGGCGCGCAGGTCTCAGTGACGCAGCAGATTGCTACGCTGGGGTCCAACATGGCAATCGTCGTGCCGCAACCCGACAGCGGCAGCGGTCCGCCGCGTTCGACGGATCGTGGTCGGCTGACCGAACGCGACGGGCAGGCTATCTTGCGTCAGGTATCCGGCGTCAGCGCAGTGGCCCCGCAAATCCGGAGCAGCGTCCAACTGGTCACACCTGGCCGTAGCGCGACAACCCAAGCGACCGGCGCAACACCCGAATATGGCGTTGTGTCGAACATCACTGCATCCGAAGGGCGCTTCCTGTCCGATAGCGATGTCGGAGCTGCGGCACGTGTGGTGGTGATCGGACAGACAGTAGCAGACAAGCTGTTCGCCGATGCAAATCCCGTCGGTGAAACTGTACGGATCAACCGCGTACCATTCAAGGTTATCGGTTTGCTGGAAAGCAAGGGGAGTAATCTGGGCAACGACAATGACGACCAGATTGTCGTTCCGATAACCACGCTGCGTCAGAGGCTGTTGACCACGGCAACGCAAGGGCCAGACGATGTAACATTGCTGTTTGTCGGCTTCATCGACGAGGAATCGCTTCTCTTGGGCCAGCAGGAAATCAAGCGCATGTTGCGCGATCGCTACCGGGTTCCCAAAGGCAGGATTAGCCCGTTCACTGTCCGCACAACCACTGAGATTGCCGAGACGACTGGCCAAGTGACCCAGATATTCCAAGCCGTCTTGGTCGCGATTGCCTCAATCTCATTGTTAGTAGGCGGCATCGGCATCATGAACATCATGCTGGTTAGCGTGACCGAACGCACGCGCGAAATCGGGCTTCGTATGGCGTTGGGCGCAAAACGCAGCGACATTAGAAACCAGTTCCTCGTTGAGGCTGCCGTGCTGTGCGTCATTGGCGGCGCCATCGGCCTGACACTGGCGCTGGTCGCCGCGGCGATTTTTCAGAAAGTCGCCGACTTTCCGGCACCGGTCGGATTGGACACAGCATTATTGTCGATAGCGTTTTCAGCAATCATCGGAATATTGTTCGGTGGTTACCCGGCTATTCGGGCATCCCGCCTCTCTCCGATAGAAGCCTTACGCAGCGAATAGTCAGAATTTCCCCGATAACGACAGTTGAAGCAGCGGGTCGAGGCTGCGTTGACGATTCACGATCTGTGGCAAAGCCGAAACAGGTACCGTTTCCGCCCGCAGCGCCCACCATTTAAAGGGTGGATAGCCTCAGTAGGATCGATCTCTCTCATCTGCGATCTGTTCACTGATGTCGGCAGCCTTTTTGCAGGCGTCCTTATCGCCATCTGCGCAGCGCTCGCGGGCCTTATCACGCCGCAGGGCAAGCTCGCCGATATTTTCTTCACGGTGACGCAACTGGCGACCGCGCTTTTCATCGGACTCGGACTGGCTCGTAGTCAGTACATCGGCCGTTTTTGAAACAATCTTTACTGGTGCCGTGACAACATTCTTGACCAACGATGTCACACACCCTTGCAGCAGAAATGTTGACATGACAGCCAAAACCAAACGCATATTACGCACCAAGATACATCCTCCCTATGTCCATCTATTTCAGCAAATTCAGTGCTATCGCGCGGACCTGCTCCGCCATATCTGGACGCTGGAGCGCCAGTGCCAAATTCGCCTCGATATAGCCGACCTTTGATCCACAATCATAACGTTTTCCGTGAAAGGTGACTGCATTAAACGGTTGCTGCCCGATCATTTGCGCCAAGGCGTCGGTAAGTTGAATCTCACCCCCAGCGCCTTTTTCCTGTCCTTCAAGGATCTGCATGACCTCTGGCTGCAGAATGTAACGGCCTGACACGATAAGGTTTGACGGCGCGTCTTCGACATTGGGCTTTTCAACAAGGCCAAGGACTTCCGTCACCGCGCCATTGATTGCGCCTGGAGCGATGACACCATAGCTCGACACATCTTTATGGGGTACTTCAAGTACGCTGATGATGTTGCCGCCAATGTGTTGATAGGCATCAACCATTTGCTTCATGCAGCCGGGCGATCCGTGCATGAATTCGTCGGGAAGAAAAATGGCGAAAGGCTCATCACCGATGATATCGCGCGCGCACCAAATGGCATGACCGAGGCCTAATGGCTCCTGCTGCCGGACATAAACGCAGTTGCCGGGCGTAAGGCGTGTATTCGCCAAAACCGAGACATCCTTGCCGCGTGACGTCATGGTGTGCTCAAGCTCGAAGGCAATGTCGAAATGGTCTTCGATTACGCTCTTGCCTCGCCCAGTAACGAAGATCATTTGTTCAATCCCCGCCTCACGCGCTTCGTTGACCGCATATTGGATCAGCGGACTATCGACAATCGGCAGCATCTCTTTGGGAATGGCTTTTGTCGCCGGCAGGAAACGCGTTCCTAACCCA
>Ga0214919_10006462_pt1 | contig 16116 bp, 9 predicted proteins | sample LL1503_MetaG_FD_177994 | JGI IMG/M metagenome (GOLD analysis project Ga0214919, IMG submission 177994) | Freshwater microbial communities from Lake Lanier, Atlanta, Georgia, United States - LL-1503 | ecosystem: Environmental > Aquatic > Freshwater > Lake | place: USA: Georgia | collected 2015-03-15 | reverse complement strand
GCTATGAAAAAGAATATAGCCATCAAGAAGCCAGTGCTATGCTCAGCGAAAAAATACAAACCAATTCCATTCCCGATTTTGCAGATATAAAAGGGCAATCAGAGGCCAAGCGTGCTTTAGAAATTGCCAGTGCAGGAGGACATAATCTTATAATGATAGGACCACCCGGTGCAGGAAAAACCATGCTTTCAAAAAGTATCGTTTCTATTTTACCTCCCTTAAATAATAATGAGGCACTTGAAACCAGTAAAATTTATAGTGTTTCTGGAAAAGTTCCTTTACAAAATCAACTTATTAGTAACCGTCCATTTAGACAACCCCATCATAGTTTATCAGCTATTGCTATGATTGGGGGCGGAGGCCACCCTCAACCTGGAGAAATCTCTTTAGCGCATAATGGGGTTCTATTTTTAGATGAACTACCAGAGTTTAATAAATCGGTGATTGAAGTGCTAAGACAACCCATGGAGGCGGGCATAGTGAGCATTGCTAGGGCTAAAATGACGGTGAATTTTCCAGCAAGATTTATGTTAATTGCTGCTATGAACCCTTGCCCCTGTGGTTATTATAACCATCCGCAAAAAGCCTGTCATTGCAGTAGTTCGCAAGTACAGAAATACCTGCATAAAATTTCTGGACCCTTATTAGATAGAATTGATTTACATATTGAAGTAAGTCCTGTACCCTATCATGAACTTACTAAAATAGAAACAGCTGAAAAATCTATTGAAATTGCCAAAAGAGTCGAATTAGCAAGAGCCATTCAAATAGATAGGTTCAAAAAAGAGGCAGGCATATACACCAATGCCCAAATGAATGAGGCATTATTAAAAAAATGGGCTGCTCTTACGCCTCCTGCGGAAAAACTATTAGCATTAGCCATGGAAAAATTTCAATTAAGCGCTCGGGCCTATGATAGAATTAGAAAACTGGGTCGAACAATTGCCGATTTAGAAGCAAATTCCACCATAAAAGAACAACATATTAGCGAAGCCATCCAATATCGCAACTTAGACAGATCTACCTGGGGTCAATTTAAAAATTAAGGATAAAAAAGTTAAAACAGTTAGTATTGTCCTGTTTTTAGCATGACTAAAGTGCAAGCTTCAATGGTTTGAATTCCTTTTTCAATTGCCAAAGCATTCAAAATTGGATTTTCTGTACCCGGATTAAATATAATTCTTCTGGGGTTTAATTCTAAAATAGCATTATAGTAGGATTCTTGCGTTGATGGGCCCAAATACAGGGTGACAGTGTCTATGCTTTCAGTCGTAGGCCATTCATTAATGATAGGCATAGTAAGTATTTCCCCTTTTTTTATCCCAAATGGATAAACAGCATGGCCTTTTTCTACCAATAAGGCTGTTGCCATAAAACTATATCTTTCAGGATTGGGTGTTGCTCCAAGAATGAATGTAATGGGTGCTTTCATTTTACAAAACTATTATAAAAAATCAAGACAATTTATTTAGTTACAATAAAACAATGTAATTTTATGTACTTAAAATAACTAACAATTTAAAATAACCCTAATGGCAAAGTCAAAAAAGAAAAAAGTTACTTCTAAAAAGAAAGTAGCCCCTAAGAAAAAAGTTACAGTAAAAAAATCTGTTAAAAAAGCAGCTAAGAAAACTTCAAAGAAAGCAGCTCCTAAAAAGAAAGCAGCTCCAAAGAAAAAAGTTGCCGCAAAAAAAACAGCAAAAAAAGCGGTAAAGAAAACAACTAAAAAAGCAGCCCCTAAAAAGAAGGCAGCTCCAAAAAAAGCCACTAAAAAAGTAGCCCCTAAGAAAACTGTGAAAAAGGCAGTAAAAAAAGCGGCTCCTAAAAAGAAGGTAGCTCCAAAGAAAAAAGTAGTTGCGCCTGTAGCAGTAGCTCCAGTAGTAGCGCCTACTTTATTTACTGAACCAACAACAAATTCGACACCTACCGTTTAGTAAAAAAAACTTAAATTACAATCCCGCCCCTTTTCCGATTTTTCGGGTGAGGCGGGATTTTTTATTTTTAATATAAATTCATTTTATGCGTATTATTTTAATGTTACTATGTTTCCCTTTTTTCTTGCAAGCGCAAACTAATTCAATTGCAGACAAAACAAAGGCCATGGAATTACATAGGGGTTATTTTAATTACTACTGGGATGCCGCACAAGGAAAAATTTTTATTGCAGTAGATAAATTAGAAACTCCATTTTTATATGTGAATTCTTTACCTGCTGGCCTAGGATCCAATGATATTGGGCTTGACAGAGGACAAATTGGTGATTCACGCATTGTGTATTTTCAACGTGTTGGAAAAAAACTATTGTTAACACAACCTAATACCGACTACCGTGCTGTCACTAGCGACCCTAGAGAACAAAAAGCAGTGAATGAATCTTTCGCACAATCTATCTTGTTTAGTTTTACCATTGAAGCAGAAGAAGCCAATACCTTATTAGTGGATGCCACTGCTTTTTTATTAAGAGATGCGCATGGCGCAGCAGATAGAATTAGAAAAATGAAACAAGGCACTTACACTTTAAATGAAGGCCGTTCCGCTATCTATATAACCAACACTAAAAACTTTCCTAAAAATTCAGAGTTTGAAGCTACCCTAACTTTTGTAGGCGGTTCCGATGCAGGTAGGTTTGTACAAGCCGTTGCCCCTTCAGTGGAAGCCATTACCCTTCGCATGCACCATAGCTTTGTTGAACTTCCAGATAATAATTATCAACCCAGAAAATACGATATCAGAAGTGGTTATTTTGGGAATAGTTATTTCGATTACGGAAGCGATATAAGTGAACCTATTGAAAAAATGGTTATTAATAGACATCGTCTATTTAAAAAAGATCCTTCTGCCGCTATGAGCGAACCCGTTAAACCCATTATATATTATTTAGACAATGGCACACCCGAACCTATTCGATCTGCTTTATTAGAAGGTGCAAGATGGTGGAACCAAGCCTATGAAGCGGCTGGTTATAAAAATGCTTTTCAAGTACAAGTACTTCCCGATTCTGCCGACCCTATGGATATCAGGTACAATATGATTAACTGGGTTCACCGTTCTACGCGTGGCTGGAGCTATGGTGCTACTATTGCCGATCCTAGAACAGGTGAAATTATTAAAGGTCAAGTGACCTTAGGTTCTTTAAGAGTACGTCAAGACTATTTAATTTTTACAGCCCTTTTGTCTCCTTATATTAATGGCAAACCTGTTACAGATAAAATGAGAACAGCTGCCATTCACAGATTAAGACAATTAGCCGCACATGAAGTAGGTCATACTTTAGGACTTCAACATAATTATGCATCTAGTTACAACGATCGTGCTTCTGTAATGGACTATCCTCATCCAAATATTTTCGTGAATGAAAAAGGGGAGATAGATTTTTCTAAAATTTATACCAATGAAATTGGTGCCTGGGATAAGCGTGCTATAATGTATGGCTATCAAGATTTTGGAAAAGGTGTGAACGAAAAGCCTTTGCTACAAAATATGTTAGCAGAAAATTCTAAAAACGGTTTACTCTTTATTGCCGATGCGGATGCAAGAGCCGCCAGTGGTTTTCATCCCTATGCGCATTTATGGGATAATCAATCAGACGCTGTTGCAGGCTTAGACCAAGCAATGGCCGTAAGAAAAAAAGGCCTGGAGCAGTTTAGCGAAGAAGCAATTACAAATTTCACCCCACTAGCTAAACTAGAAGATGTATTAGTGCCTTTGTATAATTACCACCGTTACCAATATGAAGCAGTGACTAAATTAATTGGTGGCATGAATTATAATTATAGTGTAAGAGGCGACGCCAATCAAATTAAACCCACTATTTTATCGAATGCTATTCAACAAAAAGCATTAGACGCTGCGGTAAATTGTTTGTCGGCTAGTACCCTTATCATACCAGAGAGAATTTTACAATTAATACCACCCCGCCCTCCTATGTATTATGGAATTGGTGAATTATTTGATAAAAGAACAGGTATGAGTTTTGATGCCTTAGCTGCAGCAGAAGCCCTTAGTGATTTTGAACTAGGATTTTTATTCAATGTAGAAAGAGCGAATAGACTAGTACAAAATAAAGCAAGAGCGAATGCTATTGGTTTTGATAATGTTGTAGATGCAGTATTAAAAAACACATGGTATACAAATATTCCTAATGGTTTAGAAGGAAGTATTCATAGTCAAACCCAACAATTAGTACTTACTTGGTTAATGGGTGTAGGTCAAAGTACAGAAGCCAATTATGAAGTAAGGGCTATTTGTAATGATAGAATAAAAGAACTAAAAGCAAAATTAACTGCTTGGGTAAAAACAGATACTGCTCATAAAGCGCATTATGCATATGCCCTTGAAAGAATTAATAATCCAAAAGATATTACTTTACCTAGTCCTACCACCATGGCGCCAGGAGCACCTATTGGATGTGATCTAGATTAACTAAAAAATCATTATAGGAAAAATAAATTAGCGCTTATATTTTCTTAAGCGCTAATTTATAAAAAAAAGCCCCGCGATTATCGTGGGGCTTTTTTAATATCATTAGAGAAGAATTTATTGGAGCTTATATTTCATAAAGCTCCAATAACTAAAAAACCTCCTCGAGAAATCGAGGAGGTTTTTTAAAATCATTAGAGTGGATTATTATTTGGCCTTATATTTTTAAAAGGCCAAATAATAGAATTACACAAACATTCTTATAGGTTCTTCTAAATAAGCTTTTAAAGTTTGTAAGAAAGCCGATCCAGTTGCACCATCTACTACTCTATGGTCGCAACTTAAAGTTACATTCATTACATTGCCTGGTACAATTTGACCATTTTTCACTACAGGTTCTTGTGCAATACCGCCTACTGCTAGTATACAAGCATCGGGAGGGTTAATAATAGCTGTGAATGAATCTATTCCAAACATACCTAAATTAGAAATGGTAAATGTGCTTCCTTCCCAATCTGAAGGTTGCAATTTTTTATCTTTTGCTTTTTTAGCGAACTCTTTTACAGAAACACTTATTTCATCCAAAGAAAGTCCGTCTGCAAAACGAAGTACAGGGACCAATAAGCCTTCGTCAACGGCTACAGCAATACCAATATTCACATGATGGTTCTCGCGAATCACATCGCCTAACCAACTGCTATTTACTTTAGGATGTTGTTTCAATGAAAGCGCTACTGCTTTTACAATAAAATCGTTGAAGCTTATTTTAACAGGGGCTGTTTCATTCACTACAGTTCTTGCAGCAATGGTAGCATCCATGTTAATTTTCATAGTTAAGTAAAAATGCGGAGCCGTAAATAAACTTTCGCTTAAACGTCTCGCAATGGTTTTACGCATTTGCGAAACTGGTGTATGCACAAAACTTACTTGGCCTACGAAATTTGTATTTTTGGGAGCTGCTGCTCTTGCAGTACTTGAAGTATTGCTAGCAGGCTTATAATTTTCTAAATCTATTCTTGTAATTCTTCCATGCTCGCCTGTACCTTGCACATATTTTAAATCAATTCCTTTTTCTTTTGCAATTTTCTTTGCTAATGGGGATGCAAATATTCTTCCTTCATTTACTACAGTTGCAGAGGCAGTTATAGCGGTTGCTGGTGATGAAACTGGCGCAGATGGCGCAGCAGAAGCTGTTGTTGGCGCTGCAGCAGGACTAGCAGGCTTAGGCGCTTCAGCACTTAATGGCGCTTTGATAGACTTTACAATGCTATCAATATCTAAACCAGGTTGTCCAATAATACATAATAGTTGATTCACTAATATTTTTTCGCCAGCTTGTGCGCCTTGGTATAATAAAATACCATCTTTATAAGATTCCAATTCCATGGTGGCTTTATCTGTTTCGATATCTGCCAATACTTCTCCTTTTGCCACCTTATCTCCCAGTTTTTTATGCCAACCTGCAATCACACCTTCCGTCATGGTATCACTTAAGCGTGGCATTAATACCACTTCTTCCATATTGCTTGCATCAATACTATTTGTAGTTGTTGTTGGACTTGTAGTTGGTGAAGCAGGAGTTGCAGCAGGAGTAGTGCTTGCTGTTGAACTTGCAGCAGGGGAAGCGCCTTGGGTATTCGCTGCAATAAGTGCAGAAATATCTTCTCCTTGTTTTCCAAAAATGGCTAGTAAATCATTCACTTGTAATTTGCCTCCACGAGGAGTACCAATATGCAATAAAATGCCATCTTGATAGCTCTCCAATTCCATGGTGGCTTTGTCCGTTTCAATTTCAGCTAGTAAGTCTCCTTTTTTAACGGTATCCCCCACATTTTTATGCCAAGCTGCTACCACTCCTTCGGTCATGGTATCACTTAAACGGGGCATTAATATTGCTTCAGCCATAGGTTAAAGGGATGTTTTGTAATTAGGCGTGAAATTACATCAAAAATGTTTTTTTTCCCACCAGAAAACGCAATTTTATATCAAAATGAGGGTAAAAACAGGGCTATTTAAGTAAAAGCCTAGATTCTATTGACCCTGCGCCAAACTATAGGCTTTTTTGTCGGCCCACATATTCAAAATTTCTAAAGAGCAAATCTTAAAATTAACAGCTAAGGCACGGTATAAATCTATTACATCATTTTGAGAAAGTGGCGATTCATTTACTGTTTCAAAACGACAATAGTATTGATTAATTAAGTTGGTAAATACTGAACCTGAAGGCCAAACCTGAGTTCCTCTGTTGGTAATAGTGACAAGCTTTAATGTAGCACTGGTATGCAATAAACATTTATCTGCAATGGCTTGTGGTTGTTCTGCACTTTCAATAAAGAAATCTACTCCTACAATTTTATGATGATCATTTAAATCGCTTTGTAACATTGGATTGCTTTCTAATTTAAAATTAGTAGGCGTTACATAAAAATTAGCTAAACTTGGTTTTGGATTGTGACTAGGTAGCTTACCAAAATTTTGAATCACCGCTTGCGCAAAAGCTGTAGTAGATAAAGAAGCAGTACTGCGATCTCCAAAATCGCCAGTATGCACACCCGATTCTAAAGTATATAATAATGCATTTTCAATGGTTGCTGCTTGTTCCATTAAACCTAAATGGTGTAACATGCCTAAACCACTTAATAATAAAGCAGTAGGATTCGCTATATTTTTTCCAGCAATATCTGGAGCGGTGCCATGCACTGCTTCAAATATAGAAATATGATCTCCAATATTGGCAGAAGGCGCAAAACCAAGCCCACCCACTAATCCAGCGCATAAATCACTCACAATATCTCCTTGTAAATTTGTTAATACCACTACATCAAATAAGTCTGGACGGCTTACTAATTTCATACAAAGGTCATCTACAATAACGTCATCTGCTTTTAATTCAGGATATTCTTTCGCTACTTCTTTAAATACTTCTAAAAACAAACCATCTGTTAATTTCATGATGTTTGCTTTATGTCCACAAGTAATACGCTTGGCTCCTTTTTTCTTTGCCATCTCAAAGGCGTAACGAATAACTTGCATACTACCTGGTCTTGTGATAAATCGACGACCCAAAGCCACATCCTGTGTTAACATATGTTCAATACCTCCATAGGTATCTTCAATATTTTCTCTAACAATAGTAATATCAATAGGAATACCTGCTTTACTAAAAACGGTATCCACCCCACTTAAAGTTTGAAAGGTTCTTTTATTTGCGTAGGTGTTCCAAGTTTTACGAGCAGTTACATTTACACTTTTCACGCCCTTGCCTTTTGGCGTTTCCATGGGGCCTTTAAAAAGAATACCTAAATCTTCAATAGTATCCTTCGCTTCTGCTGTCATACCATTACTAAAACCTTTGTCAAAAACCCATTTTCCCATATCCACAAAATCGTATTCCAAAGGCACTTTGGCGGCATTAAACACATCAATTACGGCGTCCATAATCTCTGGTCCGATTCCGTCTCCTTTAGCTACTGCGATCTTCATTGTGACTGATTTTATTAGATTTTACCACATTACCCAATACGTAATGCATTAGTTTTCGCAAAGTTACGCGACTTAGGGGGTCTAATAAAAAAATAGAGGGTTTTTTTATATAATCGGGGCAAATTTTTGGTACTTTTATCCCGCAGTATTCTCTGCAAAAGCACTTATTGACGTTAATTCTTATGGTCTCTAAAATTTCAGAAGGAGTAGAGGTTAGTATCGAGACTTTTTACCAAAAAGACTACAGCAATCCTTTGCAAAATGAATACATGTTTGCTTACAGAATTACCATCGAAAATCACAATTCATTTCCCGTTAAATTATTGAGACGTTATTGGGAAGTATTTGACAGCAATAGTGAACACCGAATTGTAGAAGGCGAAGGTGTAGTAGGTGTACAACCTTTAATTATGCCAGGTAAACATTATCAGTATGTAAGTGGCTGTCACTTAAAAAGTGAATTAGGTAAAATGCAAGGTTATTATACCATGGAGAATATTGAAACCAAGGATTTAATCAATGTCAATATTCCAGCCTTTAAAATGGCTGCACCAGTTAAATTAAACTAAGCCTACCTTTGGCCCATGAAAATTTGTATCGCACAACAAAATTATCACATTGGCAATTTTGAACAGAACACTACCAAAATGCTTTGCGCCATTGAAGCGGCCAAAAAACAAGGTGCAGATTTAATTTTATTTAGTGAGATGAGTGTTTGCGGCTATCCTGCCCGAGATTTTGTTGAGTTCAATGATTTTATTACTCAATGCTATGCACAAGTTGATATTATTAAAGAAGCCGCTGATACCATTGGTGTTTTAATTGGCAGCCCCGCACGCAATCCGAATAAAAAAGGTAAAGATTTATTCAACGCTGCTTTTTTCTTGCACGATAAAAAAATTATTGCAGAAATTCATAAAACATTACTACCAACTTACGATGTTTTTGATGAGAATAGATATTTTGAACCTGCCGATGATTGGAAAGTGGTTCCCTTTAAAGGAAAAAAATTGGCCATTACTATTTGTGAAGATATTTGGAACTTAGGGGATAACCCACTGTACCGAATTTGTCCGATGGATAAAATGATGGAGCAGTCTCCTGATATTTTATTAAACCTAAGTGCTTCTCCTTTTGATTATACGCATGATGAAGATAGAAAGGCTACCATTAAAGCCAATGTATTAAAATATAAGATTCCTTTATTTTATTGTAATGCAGTGGGAAGTCAAACAGAGATTGTATTTGACGGAGGTTCTTTTGCTTTTGATAAGATGGCAAATCTTTGCGGAGCACTTCCTATGTTTGAATCGGCGATGGAAATTTTTGAATGCACAGAGGAGGGTATGATTAATGCACCTATTATTGAACCCGCTGCAAGAGTTCCGAATAAAGAATTGAATCCGCTTACTTTAGAGCCCGCTTTAAATATTGACCAAGTATATAAAGCCTTGGTCTTAGGCGTGAGAGATTATTTTACTAAAATGGGTTTTACAAAAGCTATACTAGGCTCTTCAGGCGGCATTGATTCAGCAGTTACCTTAGCCATTGCGTGTGAAGCCTTAGGTGCTGAAAATGTAAGGGCTATTTTAATGCCCTCTCCATATTCAACAGCACATTCAGTAGACGACGCTGTAGCCTTAAGTAAAAATTTACAAAACCCTTACGATACCATTGCCATTAAAGAAGTGTATGAAAGTTTTTTACATACATTAAAGCCATTATTCAAAGACTTACCTTTTTCTTTAGCAGAAGAAAATATACAAAGCAGGTCGAGAGGAAATATATTAATGGCCATTGCCAATAAATTCGGTTATGTATTATTAAATACTTCTAACAAAAGTGAACTCGCTACTGGTTATGGTACTTTATATGGAGATATGGCAGGTGGCTTGGGTGTACTTGGCGATTGCTATAAAATGCAAGTGTATGAACTAGCTAAATATATAAATCGTAGTAAAGAAATAATTCCAGCACATATTATTACTAAGGCACCTAGTGCTGAATTAAGACCCGATCAAAAAGACAGTGATAGTTTACCCGCCTATGAGATACTAGATCAAATACTTTTTCAATACATAGAAAAAAGAGCCGATCCTTCTAGCATTAAGGCCCTTGGCTTTGACAGTGCACTAGTAGATAAGACTTTAAAAATGGTGAATACCAACGAATATAAAAGAAATCAATTCTGTCCAATTATTCGTATTTCTCCTAAAGCCTTTGGTGTAGGAAGACGCGTTCCCATTGTAGCTAAATATTTAAATTAGTCATATAATAGCTTAAGGATGCCATACCAATGAATGCCTAAGTAGCTAATAGGGATGATTGTTTTATTTGCTATATTGTACTAATAAATTTAAATTCTTTAAAGAAGATGAAAAAAATATGCATTCTTGTTCTTATTGGCCTGATCGCGAACATGCCATTGGTTGCATTGGCCCAAAACAAAAAAGAAATATTACCAGGTGCATATCAAAGCGAAAAGTATATTCCGTTATTGTTAAATAAAAGAGTGGGTGTATTCACCAACCATACGGCCATCGTAAATAAAAAACATTTAATTGATACCTTATTAGCCCAAGGCATACATATTCAAAAAATATTTACACCAGAACATGGCTTAAGAGGTACAGCCGATGCAGGAGAAGAAACCAAGGATGGCAATGACCCTGCAACTGGCATTAAAATTGTGTCTTTGTATGGAAAAAAATACGGGCCTGATTCTACTGATTTAGCAGATATTGATGTGCTCGTTTTTGATATACAAGATGTGGGTTCTCGTTTTTACACTTACATCTCTTCTTTGCAATATTTTATGGAAGCTGCTAAAGAAAATAATAAGCCCCTTATTATTTTAGACAGACCCAACCCCAATGGACATTATGTAGACGGACCTGTTTTAGATAAAGCCTTCTCTAGCTTTGTAGGAAAAAATACAATTCCCATTGTATATGGCATGACTATTGGAGAATATGCTACCATGCTGAATGGAGAAAACTGGTTAAAAATAAATACGAATACCAATTGGTCGCTTACCATTATTACTTGCAAAAATTACGACCACCAGTCTATGTATACTTTTAATATAGCGCCCTCTCCTAACCTACCGGATATGCAATCCATTTATTGGTATCCTAGTACTTGTTTAGTGGAAGGCACTATACTCAGTGAAGGAAGAGGTACAGCACATGCATTTGCCTATATTGGACATCCCCTTCTTACAAATAAAAACTTTTCTTTTACACCTGTTGCTAGAGTAGGCGCCACGCAACCTAAATTAAAGGATCAACTATGCTATGGATGGGACTTGACTAAAACAAAGCCGCCGCATAGCAGTATAGATATTGAATTAATTATAGAAATGTACAAGGCCTACCCACAAAAAGATTCTTTTTTTATTCATACCACCGGTAATACCCCACGCGATTATTTCTTTAATAAATTAGCGGGTAATAGTATACTCATGGAGCAAATTAAAAATGGACTTTCCGCTAACGCAATAAGAGCTAGTTGGCAAAAAGACCTATCTAATTTCAAAATGATAAGAAAGAAATATTTATTGTATAAAGATTTTGAATAAGCATATAGGACGTTAGAAGATTACACTAGAAGCTTATGTTAGAATACTAGACTAGCAATTTTCACCTATAAAAAAAGGTCCTCTTCATCAGAGGACCTTTTTTTACGTATTTTTTTATGTGCTTTTTTAGTTAAGCGCTATTTAATAATATTTCTTACAATCAAAACTATTAATTCCCAATAATAGGTATCATTAATTTATGTACCGCTTCATTTAAGGCTTTAACACCTTCTATCTTTAGTGTTTCATATTTTTTCAATTGCTCATCTACTTGGGCTTTCAACTCAGCATAGGTTTCTTTTACTTGCTTAGTAGGTGCTACATAACCAGCAGCAGCAGATTCAAATACACCTGCAATTTTATCATCTAAACGAATGGGGAAGTTTAAAACATCCTGTCCGCTCTTTGCCTTGGTTTGGTGTAAAGCTTCTTCTATAGTTTTAAGACTAGCTAATAATACATCGCTTTGCTTTTGGAAACTAGAATCCTTGGTTTTCTTTTGTAAGATTTGTACTTGCCCACGAATTTCTTTAATACCTTTTAAAGCTTTCATGATGGTATTAAAACTAGCAGCTACTTCTAATAAGAATTGCTCCTGTGCTTTTAAATCGGCATCTGATACTTTATAATTAGGATCTGCTATAATTGTGAAAGGATACTCCGTTTCCGTATTATCAATGGTCACTTTTGCAGTGTATTTGCCAGGTGCGGCTAAAACAGGGCTGGTTGAACCATTCCAAAGTATCAAACTTGCTTCTGGCTTATCTATTTCAGTATGGTACATATTCCATACAAAAGTTTGAAATCCAGCCTCTATACTTGGTCCACCGGCATCATTTTGGTTAAAAGTTTTAATTACTTTCTTTTGATCATCTAGTATGCTTATCATAACTCTTGTAGAATCATTCGCGCCTGTAGCCTTCCAATAATTAATAACCACTCCTTTTGCTGGATTTGTTCCCACATTGGCTGGCATACTCGCTTTGGCACCGCGATTACGACGTCCCCCTATTTGAGGAGGCACACGATAAACATTCGATATAGGAAAAACTTTAGAAGTATTTGCATTAATAACTTGATAGTTTTCAATAAATGATAAATCATCTAAAATATATAAACTTCTACCTTGCGTACCTACGATTAAATTATTATCTCTAATTAATAAATCGGTGATGGGTGTAACCGGTAAATTTAATTGCAAAGGCTCCCAAGATTTTCCATCATTGATAGAAACGTACAAGCCATATTCAGTTCCTGCAAACAAAACACCCGCCTTTCTTGGACTTGCCACAATAGCTCTTGTGAAATGCATAGGATTAATACCAGTAGTAATTTTTTCCCAAGTTTCACCGTAGTCATGTGTTACATATAAATAAGGTGCATAATCATCTAATTTATAACGCGTTCCTGCAAAGTAAGCTGTTCCTTTTCTGATAGGATCTACTTCTACTCTATTCCACATCATCCATTGTGGAATATCTTTAGGTGTTACATTTTTCCAAGTAGCACCCCCATCTTTACTTACATTAATTAAACCATCATCGCTTCCAGTCCATAATAAGTCTTTCTCTAATGGAGATTCAGCTGCTGTAAAAATGGTACAATAATATTCTACACTTGTATTGTCTTGTGTAATAGGACCTCCAGAACTTTTTTGACGACTCTTGTCATTTGTTGTTAAGTCGGGAGATAACATATTCCAACTTGCTCCTTCATTTTCTGTGGCAAATAAATGATTACCTGCTGTATACAATTTTTTAGGATTGTGTGGAGAAAAGAAAATTGGATGATTCCATTGAAAACGATATTTCATGGCTTCTGCACCTGCACCCATTGGATTATCAGGCCAAACATTAATAACTCGATTCTCCCCTGTTTTATGATCGTATCTCGTTATTAAACCACCATAAGAACCACCATATACAATATCACTATTCGTTGGATCTGCAACAATATAGCCACTTTCACCACCTGCAGTAACATCAAAATCACTTTCTCCAATATAAGCACCATAGGTACTTGATAAAATTCTAAAAGCAGAATTGTCTTGTTGTGCCCCTAAAATTCTATAAGGGAAATGATTGTCCGTACTTAAACGATATACTTGCACAGTGGGTTGGTTCATCACAGTGCTCCAATTTTTGGCACCATCTAAACTTACTTGCGCACCACCATCATCTGCAACTATCATGCGCTTACCATTTTTTGGATCAATCCATAAATCATGATGATCGCCATGTGGTGTTCTGCCTGAAACAAAAGTTTTACCTCCATCACTTGACATCATAAAGTTTACATTCGGGCAATAAATTTTATTTTCATCAGCTGGATCAATAAATACTTTTGTATAATACCATGCTCTTTGACGAATATTATTATCACTGTTTACTAATTCCCAAGTCTTACCTGCATTTTCAGACATATATAAACCACCGTCTTTATTTTCAATTAAAGCATATAGTTTATCGGTATTAGATTTGGCAACTGCAATGGCTGTAATTCCCCATACACCTTTAGGAAACCCTTTATTGGTTTTAATAGAAGCCCAAGTATCACCACCATCTGTACTTTTAAATAAGCCAGAACCTTCTCCGCCACTTTCTAAACTATAGGGTGTACGAATTAACTGCCAAGTACCTGCATATAAAATTTCAGGATTACTAGGATCTATTACTAAATCACTGGCACCTGTTTGTTCATTGACATACAATACTTTTTTCCAATTTTGTCCTCCATCTGTACTTTTAAATACGCCTCTAGTTTCATTCGGTCCAAATAAATGGCCCATGGCAGCAACCCAAATAATATCTGGATTTTTTGGATGCACTAGAATTCTTACAATATGTCTTGCTTCTTTTAAGCCCATATTTTTCCAAGTCTTTCCATCATCTGTAGACTTCCACATCCCTCCTAAACCCTCGCTCACATTACCTCTCATGCTATTCTCTCCTTCACCTACATATACAATTGATTCATTAGTAGGTGCAATAGCAATGGCGCCAATAGTACCTCCAAAAAATCCATCAGAAATATTTTTCCAGTTATTACCTGCATCTGTTGTTTTCCAAACACCTCCACCTGTGGCGCCCATGTAAAAAGTATTTACATCGGTATAGGAACCCACACCGGCAGCAGCTCTACCACCTCTGAAAGGACCCACCAGTCTAAAATTCTGTGCTTTAATAATGGGGTCTTGCTCTAAACTATTGGTAGCAACTGGTGCTGCTAACTTTTTCTTTTGCGCTTCTACCTGATTGACAAAAATTAAAGTGCAAAATGCAAGTCCAATTAATAGAAATTTTTTCATACTATTTATTTTAAAATAATTAAAGAAAAAGAATTTGAATCCTACATTTTTATTAGGATTTATATTCCGCAAACCCGTTAGGGTTTGAAAATCATTAGAGAAAAAGAATTTGAATCCTAAATTTCTATTAGGATTCAAATTCTTAATATTTATTTTATAGATTCATAATCCTTGAACTTCTTAATAGGAGTAGCTTCCACTAATTTTCTAAACTCTGCCCAATCCTTAGTAAAAAATTCATTTGCTTTCGCAATTACATTTTGAATCGCTGTTTCAGCCTCTTGTAATTTTCTTTCTTCTTGTTCACCTGGCATGGTATTCTTGCCCCCAATTAACATAGAAGCGTCTCTTATAATTGAAATAGGCGTGATTACATCCACTGTACCATAACCTTGCTTCTCTTGCTTTTTACCAAAAATATATTCACGTAAATTTTTAGCAGTTTCAGTAATTTTTTTATGCGCTTTGTTTAAAGTATCCACCCCTTTGTCTTTTTTATCTTTCCATTCTGCTTTTAAGTCTAATAGTAATGCATCTACTTCATCTAATTGATCCATTACACTATTAAATTTATCAGCACTTGGTTGATGTTTTTCCATTAATGCGTCTTGCTTTTTTACAACTTCTGTTCTATCAGCTAGCCTTGCATCTGCTTTCACTTCAATCCACATAGAATCTTTTTGTTTATTAGCAGTTACCACTACTTTATATTTTCCAGGTAAAACAGCTCTGCCTCTGTACTCTCTTTCTTCATCGGCATCAGCAGCAGCTTCTTCAGCCATTCTTCTGCCTCTTCCACCACCGCCAACTTTAGACATACCCGCTGCACGTTTTCCTTTTTGCTCAAAGCCCCAATACTGTCTATTGAAACCAGAATCTACTTTAAAACTTAAGTTTCTAATCACAGAATCTTGTGCATCTTTAATTTGAACTTTCACTTTTTTAACGCTATCCATTAAATAAACTGTGAAAGGATATCCTGATGGACGATTTTCTGCATCATACATTCCCCAGGTGCTCCATTCATAAGATGAATTTTTATAAGAAGCATTGATCACTGCACTAGGCGCAGAAACAAAGAAGTTACTTGCTAAGCCTTTATTATGTGCCAACTTACGAAGTGGTTTGATATCGTCTAATACCCATAAAGCACGGCCAAATGTGGCAATGGCTAAATCGGCTTCTCTTTCTTGAATTGCAAAATCATAAGTAGATACAGAAGGGTATCCGTTTTTCCATTGTTGGAAATTCTCTGCATTATCTAAACTTACATACATGCCTTGCTCTGTTCCTACAAAAAATAAATTAGGCTCGGCAATATCTTGAA
>Ga0214919_10006461_pt1 | contig 16121 bp, 14 predicted proteins | sample LL1503_MetaG_FD_177994 | JGI IMG/M metagenome (GOLD analysis project Ga0214919, IMG submission 177994) | Freshwater microbial communities from Lake Lanier, Atlanta, Georgia, United States - LL-1503 | ecosystem: Environmental > Aquatic > Freshwater > Lake | place: USA: Georgia | collected... | reverse complement strand
TCCGCGAGGCCTATCACCTCGACGCTAATGGCGTACTGTTGTTGCGCGATTTAGCTGATACTTTAAAATCGAGCGACCGTCACCTCATCCTCTGCGAAGTGAAGGCCGACACGATGAAGATTTTTGTGAACGCGGGCTTAGAAAAATCAGTGGGCACGGAGAACCTCATTCCATGGAATGAAGCCAACCCCACCGCCGCACTCGCTCAGGCCGTGCGACGTGCCCGCCAACTCGCGGGTGGGTCCGACGCGGTTCTGCGCATTGTCACCGCCCCTCACCCCGGCCTGCCTCAGCCTGCTTCTGCCTCCGGTTCCGACTGGCAAATTTAGTCAGATACCGCCCGAAAGTGGGCAGGCCGTGCGGATGATTATATCTTTTATGAGGGTTTTTAACTTATGGCTTGATGCCCTCGCCCCAAATCCACCTTTTGGTGAGCGTTAGTCTCTCAATTTCATCTACACGAACAACACATGAGCCAATACAGCGAAATCCAAAAACTTCTCGGTAGCGACGCCGAATCCCTCCTCGGATTCAGCAGCCCGAAGATCAAGAAGGAGCAAATCCACCTGCCTCGCGCCGATTGGGTTGAGCACGCCTTCAGCGCCTCGGACCGCAGCAACCGCGTCCTCGCTAACCTCCAACGCCTCTACGGCTCGGGTCGCCTCGCCAACACCGGTTACGTTTCGATCCTCCCTGTCGACCAAGGCATCGAACACTCCGCTGGCGCATCGTTCGCTAAGAACCCGATTTACTTCGATGGTGAAAACATCGTGAAGCTCGCCATCGAAGGCGGCTGTAACGCGGTTTGTTCAACCTTCGGCGTACTCAGCAGCGTTTCTCGCCGCTACGCCCACAAGATTCCTTTCATGGTTAAGGTTAACCATAATCAATTACTCACCTACCCGAACATCGGCGACCAAGTGATGTACGGCACGATCAAGCAAGCGGCCGACATGGGCTGCGCAGCTGTCGGTGCGACGATTTACTTCGGCTCCCCCGAAACCAACCGCCAAATCATCGAAGTCTCCCAAGCCTTCCAAATGGCGCACGAACAAGGCATGGCCACCGTCCTCTGGTGCTACACCCGCAATAACGCCTTCAAGAAAGACAAAGACTACCACGTGTCGGCTGACCTCACCGGCCAAGCCAACCACCTCGGCGTCACCATTTGTGCCGACATCATCAAGCAAAAGCTTCCTGAAAACAACGGTGGCTACCTCGCTATCCAACAAACCGAATCTTCCTACGGTAAGATCGACAAGCGTATGTACACCGACTTGTGCTCGGATCACCCGATCGACCTCACCCGCTATCAAGTGGCGAATTGCTACATGGGTCGCATCGGCCTCATCAACTCTGGTGGCCCTTCGGGCAATAACGATTTCGCTGAAGCCGTTAAGACCGCCGTTATCAACAAGCGTGCCGGTGGCCAAGGACTTATCTCGGGTCGCAAAGCTTTCCAACGCGACATCAGCGAAGGCGCTAAACTCCTGCACACCATTCAGGACGTTTACCTTAACAAAGAAGTTACCATCGCGTAAGCGCGAAGGTCTTTCACTAAAAGCCCCGGCCCCCCGGGGCTTTTTTATGCAGGTAGGGGCACAACTGCGTCGTGCCCTTCTTTCTTATTCCCCGCGCCCACGTGCCAACTTGCCCACTCGCCCCCTAAGTAACGCGAGCTTCGCTCGCGTTACTTTCTCCTCTCCTTCACCTGCTCGGGTTTCACAGCGGAGGCGCTGTTGCCAAAACTATTTCTTATATAAGTTAAGACCGCAGCGATTTGTTCGTCGGTTTGATACGCCTGTGCGGGCATCGGCGCCGGGAAATTGTATTCCTTACCTGAAACAGTGATTGGTCCCGATAAGCCATGGAGCTGAATATCAATTAATCGCTCAGCAGGGCCATTCACCCAATCCGACTTTGCCAGCGGTGGCGCAATCGCCGTGCCTTCACCATTCATGCCGTGACACGCCGAGCAGGTAATAAATTGCTGCCTGCCCAACGACATCACCGCGGGATCCACATGCGCAGCCGTGACCACAGGTTTAATTTTTGAGATATCCAAAACTTTAGGCTCAACTGTTTTTACCTTAGGCGGCTCCGAATCCAACGTCATTAACCACGCGACCATGTCGCGAACCTCCCTAAGTGATAAGACGCCATCAAGAACTGGCATTCCAGAAACGGGTTCAGTCACCGAGAGAATGTCCTTTCGCATCACGCGCCAACGCATGCCAGCGACATCAACGTCCACCCCATTGGCGTCTTGCTTTAAAAGCGTGCCCGTCAGCGCGCCATGATTTGTTAATTCAATACTCACCGTACCGTAGCCCGATGCGACCACGGCATTCGATTGCACGATGGATTCCAATAAATAATTTCGGTCACCACGCTTAGCAATACCGGCTAAACAAGGCCCCGCTTCTCCACCCGCCGCATGACGGTCTTCTGAGTACTTATGGCAACGCATACACTGTCCCGCTGGTAGCGACTGGAACAACGCAAAGCCATTCTCTGGGTTTCCGCCCTCCAGCGCCGGCATCCACTTCGCGAGCTTGTTGGTCTGGCTACTTAAAACCTGCTTCAGAGAATTAAGTGCATCCTTAACCGCTGGCTCCGAACGAGTCTCTGCGGCCTCCATGATTTCAAGGGCTGCAGCATTAACCCCCTTCGTGTTATTCAAAGCCTGCAACTGGTCCACGAAGAGCGCCTCGACACCTTTAATCGGCAGTGTACCTAAAAGTTTCCATGCGGCTTGCCGACGAATAATAGACTCCGATTTAATTGCTTGGCCCAATTCCTGGAAGCCACGCTCTGGATTCTGTTTCGCCAACTCCGCAAAAGCCGCCATTGCAACTTCGTCTTTTGGATCCACCGCATAACGATTAAGCAACGCCATCACATTAGCTGGCTTACGTGCCAAAAGCATTTCCAGCGCTTTAGCGCGAGCCGCGCCACTCAAAGTCTGATTGTCAACCAACTGAGCCAATGCCTCGGCCGTGAGAACCGATGTATCCAGTCGATATAAGTCGACCAAACTAAGTGTAACTAAAAGGGTCGCTGAGTCCTTCTTTATCAATTTCGGCAGCGCTTGATTAAGCGATGCTCGCACCTGATTTACATCGCGCTCTGGCAGGGGCGCCCAATGACCCGTGAATTGATCCACCGGATAAGGCTTCGTCCACAAACCCAAAAGCCTAAGGGCTTCGGTGTGCACTTCTTCTGGAATTTTATCATCGAGCACGACCGACACTAATCGCGCCGCATTCATTTCTCCACCTTGGCGATAAGCACTATAAATCAATCGGCGCAGCATGAACGGCGTCCACTTGCGGCTGTCGCGTGTATCTAATAATTCGGCCACTGCGGGACGGGCCGATTCAAAATATAAATCGTGAATCGCACGAATGGCTTCATCCGCTACCACCAGCGATGTATCCTTAATAAAGCGCACCACACCTTCGTCGCCCCGGCGACGCATCACCATCACCGTCGCGAGGCGCACCGACTTCGATTCATGCGCCGCCGCTAATTCTAAAGCAGCGCTCGTTTTGCACATGCCATCAATCGCCATCGATCCCGCATGGCGCAAAATAGGATCCGCATCTGCATTCGCTTTCAGCATCGTGAACACTTCAGGTAAGAACTTATCCGCCCCCAATCGACCCGCGGCAATCGCAGCAAACATGCGCACGCGGGGTGACTCATCTAAAATCAATTTACCGAGTGGCAGGTCGTTACCGGCAATCGGGCCTTCACCCAACGCACGCACGACTTGTGCACGCACTTCAGCGTCGGGATGACTCAATAAATCCACCAAGCAACGCGCGGCGGCCATTCGATCAGCCAATGGTGCTAACGACTTCGTTTGTAGGCTCCACGCATCGTTCGGCGCAATTGCCGCACCGCGACGAGCCAGAATACCTAAACCCCAAATCCCATGCACACGTTCTAATGCATTGAGTGACTGGGTTGCCTGAGTGAAGCGCACTAAAGCATCAGGCTTACGCGTTAATTCTAATTGTGCACGCAAACGCACCCGCTGATCCGCATGTCGAAGGAGCGCCGCTAATTCTTCGGAAGATTGCTTGGTGAAACCACACTTAATCAAAGGTGCAACCGAGGCCGACTCCTCAGGCTTAAATGGTTTTTGTGCCGAGAGACTGACCACTCGGCCGCTTTCATGCGAACCCCAGCCGGTCACATAATCCGAGATTACCACGCGACCCTTCCAATCGAAATCCACATCCGTCGCGGCGATACCCCAAATGAGCTGATGCTTTTCGGTTAATTTAAATCCAGCACCTTGGGGCTGAAGTTTAAACGACCACACACCCGAGCCCGGCGACGTGCCACGGTAATCACAAACAAAGAAATGTTTTTCCTCCGAGGGCAGGAAACCCGTTCCGGGGTGATACGTCACACCCGACGGACCCGAACACACATAATCCACTGGCGGTACAATAAAAGCAGGCTGAACGTCGTTCTGCTTTTCCCATGTACGCTCCGTCATCCATCGTGAAGGTGGGCGTTGATCGAGGCCAATCTCACGGTGGAAAGTGTGCATCGCTTGGTGCTCCATTTCCCAACCCGAATCCGCTCCTTCAATCACATAGATAATCCGCGCTTCATCACCTTGGTCGGAATTATTATCCACGCCAATCCCGTTACCCCATTCATCAAATGCAAATTCCTTGGTGTTGCGCACCCCGAAATGCACGACCTCAAATTGGGTGCCATCGGGTTCGAAACGGAAAATCGCGCCACGATTATGTGAATCATATTTCCGCCCTTCCTTAGTGGTTAAATTAAAACCACGATCGCCGATGCTGCCATAAATCCGTCCATCGTAGCCCATCACAAAGCCACTCATATCGTGACCCGTCAGCGAAACCCTCACGCCGAAGCCCGACTCTATGACCTTACGTTCGGAAAGTTTTCCCAGTTGGTTAACGTCGTGCAACATCCACAGGCGCGGAATACACGCATAATAAACGGTGTCGTCCCACGCCATGACTCCACTGCCAATTCCATCCAGTAAATCATTAAACTTATCCGCAAAGACTGAAGCTTGAGCAAAGGTGCCATCGCCCTGCTCGTCCGACAGGCGACGTACAATTTCCGACTTCTCGGTCATCGATTCATAAGTTTTTTTGCCTTCCCATTTTTTATGTAACGCACGCCTATCCTCCACCGTCTTCGAAGCTAAGTCGTCATGATACCAATAGAGGTTCGTGCGGTCATCTTCGACCCCGAAACGGTTACGGTGGGTCTCTGCGACGAAAATACTTCCATCATTACTGATGGAGAGCGACGCCGGTGAAGTAATTCCGCCACTCGTGTAGTCTGCGACTTCTTTAAAATTCAAACCGGCAACGGTGGCAGCACTGCCTTCGTTCGCAACTCGCTGCAACGTGGCGTCCACGACCGCAGCCGGGCGGCCACGCGTCACAATCACCGGGTCTTTTTTCGATGAAAGAATAAATTGATCCACCGCAATAAAACCCCACGAGCCCGTCTCGTCATCCACGACCTGAATCACGCCCTTCTTGTTTTTATATTCAGAAATATCCCAGACTTCTTTACGCAGCGCCAAACTGTTTCGCCCCGTGGCGACTCGTACGGTTTTTCCGTCGACCAACAATCGCACTTCGGTCTTCCCCGGATGATTTCCTCCCGCGATGAGAAAAGCTAGGTATGGTTGATTCAATAAAATCTCAGGCGAGGTGAGCGTTCCAGTCGATGCATTACCGCCTGCCGCCGAACACGCCAAATCATTGCCGGCATAATCCAGAAAAACTCCGTTCAAGCCTTCCATCCGACCCGCCACTGGCGCCTGACCAAAGGCCTCACCTACCGTTTGCCAACTATCAAAACCGTCACCTTCAAACGACTGAACGACTTCCACTTCGGCACGACTCACCGAGACACTCAAAACGAGCGAGGCGAGGAATGTTAAAATCAGCCGCATGCGGACAATAGGGTTACAACTTACAGAAAGACTTGTTCCCAGAAGGTCGAGTGCGAGTTAATGATTCTTAACGAATCCCGTGCAAAACTTGGAACTTGGCACCAAAGTGTGCGGGGTGCGTCAAGGCACGCAATCGCCCCACCGCCTCACCGTCGCCCGACTGCGCGATCCTCTCCATTTCAGAACCCGCATGCTTCACCCAAAAGGCTTCCTGCCGGTCCAATCGCACCGATTTAAATCCGTGCTTCACCAATAATGGTTCCAGCCGATCCCACAGCACGTGACAGGTCAAATCCTGCGAGCCTAAATGATTCAAAATATTACCGGATAGCTGGTGTTGATAATACGAACGAGCGGTGCCCGCAGGGGCCGACTCTAAACATTGAGCCAAAGTTTTTCCGTAATCGAAAAATACCACCGCCCCACGCCACGGCGACTGCAGTAGTCTGTCGACCAACGCTTCCGCCGCCAATGACACATCTAAAATCCAACCGTCTTCACTGCGCGGTAAACTTTTAGTAAATTCCTCCGCCGCTCGTGATGAAAAATCTTTTAGCGATTCAACCGATAATTCAGCCCCATCCACTCGTACGCCTAATTCACGCCAACTGCCCGCCTCAAATATAAAACGATGAAAGGGCTGTGCATCCAAAAGTTCATTCGCAAATAAAACCGTCGGCCCCTCAAACTTCGGTTCCGCTCCTAAGCGAAAAGTTTTAAGGCCCTTAAATTTCGTCAGAACTGTGGCAAAATGCGCCTGACCTGGCTCGGCGCCCACTTCGACCAAATCGAAATTCTTGATATCGCCCACCAGCGTCTCCGCGGCCGCTGCAAATAAATCCCCAAACATCGGGCCCAACGCCGTGGCCGTAGTAAAATCGGTTCCGGCCGATTTCCCGACGCGCGCTTTGTCCTGTCGATAATACCCTAAAACGGGATGATAGAGTGCCACTTCCACCAAACGCACAAACGGAACAACGCCGCCCGATGCTTCCCCTCGAAGCACCTCAACAAGGGCATTATGCCTGGCCTGCGGTTCCATACCCAAGCGTGGGCGACTCTTTTCCTTATCGCCAGACGAAAGGGGATTGAGCCAGCCCATAAATTAAACTGAATCACACCCGATGATCCTCGCCATTGAGAGCTCGTGCGATGAATCCGCCCTCGCCCTATTCGACCCGAGTGTGGGGCTTCGTCATGAAATCATCAGCTCCCAAGCGGCCGAGCACGTTCGCTTCGGCGGCGTCGTGCCCGAGATGGCCAGCCGCATGCACCTCTCCGCCCTCCCACTCCTACTCGCAGATTTTCGTAACGAAATTCCACTCGTCACCCAAATTGCCGTCACCCGCGGCCCCGGACTTCTCCCCTGTCTTTCCATGGGGCTGAGTCTCGCGCGCGCCCTCGCCCTCGCCACCGGCAAACCCATCATCGGCGTCAATCACCTACGCGCCCACGTGCATTCTCCCTTCATCGCCCTACACGCTAAGGATCCGCAAAATTTCTTAATCAACCGCGCCGCCCTCCTCCCACACCTCAGCCTCGTGGTATCAGGCGGCAACACGCTGCTCATTAAAGTCGATACCGACCTCACCCTCACAGTCATCGCACGTACGGTCGACGATGCCGCCGGCGAGGCCTACGATAAAGGTGCCAAACTTCTCGGCCTTCCCTACCCCGGCGGTGCCCTCATCGAACAACACGCTCAACAAGGAGACAGCAAGCGCTTCAGTTTCCCTCGCGGACTCCCTGAAAAGAGCGACCTGCGCTTCAGTTTCTCCGGACTGAAGACTGCCCTGCGTTACCAACTCGAAAAAATGTCCGACGACGAAGTGAAGTCCGACCTCCCACACCTCTGCGCCAGTTACCAAGAAGCCATCCTCGGCCAACTCATCGCCAAAACCACTTCTGCCCTCGACCTGAGCACCTACCGAAGCGTCGGCCTCTCGGGCGGCGTCGCCAATAACCGCACCCTCCGCCTGCGCCTCCAACAAGTTACCGACAAAAAGAAACTGCCCCTGCTCATCGCCGAGCCTAAACACTGCGGCGACAACGCGGGCATGATTGCCTTCGCCGCCTGGGCGGATCGTCACCTGCCGACCGACCAATCCGTGCAGCCCGCCCCCCAACTCACGGTCGAACAAGTTTAAGAGTCCGACCAAGGGAATGGGGTTGCCCGCCCCACCCGCCTAGCCTCATGTTTAGCCCATGGACTGGCAGGTAAAACCCATTGCTCACATCTGTGCCTCTTCAGGCAAAGAACTTCACGTTGGCGACACGGTCGTGTGCATCGTTTATAAACCTTTAGGTGGAAATGTGGAACGCGTCGACGTGCTCAAAGAACACGTCAGCACCTACGTCCCCAACGGCCTGCTCTTGGGCAGATGGACGCGTGAGGTCAAAGAACGCGGCGAAGAAGAACAAGCCCACCGTGCTCAACTCCTCGCCTCCCGCGAAGAATTTTTCCTTTCCCTTTACGACGACGCTCAAGATCCCAGCGGCGATAAGGCAGTGCTAAAACATATCTTAGCCATGCTCCTCGAACGCAAACGCATCGTGAAGGCCAGCGGACCCGCCAAAGACGGCGTCATCCCCTACCAACACGCCGCCACTAAATTGATTTACGATGTCCCAGCGATGGACCTCCAACCCAACCACATTCAACAAGTGAACTCGGCCCTCGAGTTACTCGTCGGCTAATTTTATGAAATCCCTTCAGCGCCTCTTCCTCTGCTTAAGCCTCGCGCTTTTGGCAGGCTGTGAATCCGCCCCACCCACGCACCTGGCCTCCGTCTTCATTGAAGCCCCTGAATCAGCCAGTCTATCGATGCGCCGTAAGGTCACGCTACCCGTCAGCGGCATCACCGTCACCGTATTACCGAAAGAACTCAGCTTAGCAGAAGACCTGCTCAACACCGAAGTCGTCGAAACCGGTGAGCCCGACCTCCGCGTCACCTCGTTGCTCGTCCAACTCAATCGCCAAGCCGCTCGCACCATTATGGATGTGACCCGCCAAGCCCGCGGCAAACACCTCATCCTCGTCGTCAACGAAACCGCCGTGGGCCTGATGCCGATCGACGAACAAGTCGTCGACGGGAATTTATTCTTTAATGTCGAAATCAAGGGTAAGAGCAACCGCGCGGCGGCTGAAGAATTAAGCCGTCAACTCAATGCTTCGATTTTGATTATTCGAAAAGCGAAAGAGTCACAGTGATTCGCTACCTTTTAATCGTCTGCCTGCTGACTTACAGCAGCAGCCTGAAATCAATCGAAGTGGTCTGGCCGACTTCGATGGATCGCCGTACGATTCATTCGTTCGATGATTTTATTCAACCCACCGCATCCGAAAAAACTACTTCGGGCTGCTTTGGTATGGTGCGCGACAACTGTCGCCGCTTCCACGAGGGCCTCGATATTCGTCCAAGTATCGTTAACAATAATGGCGAACCCACCGACCGCATTTTCTCAGCCATGGCGGGCCAAGTTGCCTACATTAACCAAGGCCTCAACGGACCATACGGAAAATATATCATTCTCGTTCACCCGCAGGCCGAAGTCCCCGTCTACACGCTCTACGCTCACCTCGCGGCGATCGATCAGTCACTTCGCGTGGGAGACGCAATTCCCAGAGGAAAGCCCATCGCCATCATGGGGCACACCTCAATGTCCTCGAGCCCGATTCCCAAGGACCGCGCGCACCTCCACTTCGAAGTCGGCCTTCGTCTGTCCGACTCCTTCAATCAGTGGTACAAAGAAAAATTTGGTAAAGAGGAGGCGCCCAATATCCACGGTGCGTGGAACGGACAAAACCTCACGGGCTTTGATCCCACGAATTTACTGGCCAGCACCAATGTGAACGTCGCTGACGTCATTCGCGCCCTGCCCACCGCCTTAGCTGTCACGGTACGCACCAATCAGACACCCGACTTTGTAAAACGCTACCCTAAGCTAGTGGTGGGCGACCCCAACACCGCAGCAGGCTGGTACATTGAATTCACCTGGCACGGAATGCCTAAACGCTGGACCGCACTGCCCGCCGGTAGCAGTCAGTTACCCTCAACGACTTTTGAAATCGCACGCATCGACAACAATTACCGTGATTCGATGGTGCTTCGCAAAATTCTTGCGACCGATGGCCGAAGCCCAGGCGAAAATTTAATTCAGAACGTCCAAATCCTCTTTGCGAACTGCCGCAACTAGTTGAGCTCGGGATTCGTCGGCGAATCCAAGACTAACCGCAAATCGGGACGGTGATGAGCTAAGAGTGTCTTCCAAAAGTCGCGCTCCTCGAGCGTCGCCGTACCCCGCTCAAAAGGACAATCGACCCACGCATTGAGTCGTAACTCGTTTTCCAACTGACCGGGCGACCATCCCGCATAGCCGACAAATGCAAAGAGTTTATAATCACCGGCCTTAGCTAAATGCGCTGCCTCCTCGCGACTGATACCGTAGCGAATCGAGGCCGGCCCACGGCTCCCAAACTTCCAGCCACCCAACGCCAAGCGATTTACCCCCACGGGACCGCCAAAGTGTATCGGCAGATTCGCGAGGGCACTTTCAGCGAATTCCGCCTGCGCCTGACCCAATAAACGGTGACTGGGTCGATTGAGTATCACCCCCATCGCACCATCCTTCGCCGTATGCGTATGGATGAGTACCACGGTCTCACAAAAATCGTTATCCCTCTGCATCGGATGCGAAACCAATAATCGCCCGGCTAAAGATTTCTCCGATTTCGGCATCGAGGTTACAACTTCTTTACCGCCACACCCGCTTGCGCGAAAAGCTCAGCCACAATCGGGTCGTTCTTATAATCATTGCGGTAGCGCACTTCCTCAATGCCGGCCGCGGCTAAAATCTTGGCGCAGTTCACACAGGGGTAATGTGTCACGTAACAAATAGTGCCTTGCAATGAGACACCACGCTTCGCGGCATCAGCCACGGCGTTCTGCTCCGCATGCACCGTCGCTTGTTCATGACCATCGCGCACTTTCGAGTCGTGAGGCGTGCCTGGTAAAAAACCGTTGTACCCTGCAGCGACGAGACGATTGGGGTGACGACCAGTGGAAACCACAATGCAACCCACGTGCAGACGTTCGCAACTTGAGCGCGAGCTGACCAATACCGCAGTCGCCATGAAATATTCATCCCAGGTCGGACGGGTAATATCCGACACCAGAGATTCTAATTGGCTAGCCAATGAGTCGTCAGGTTTCATCGCGAAAACACTCCTCCCACAGGGACCCAGCCGAGGCAAGTGGCAGTTACACACAAGGCCCCCGCACCCAATAATAGCAGGGCCGATCGACCCAAGAACGGCACGAAATCCGCCGGGCTTTTAGCCAACCGGAAGGCCCGATGCTGCCCAATGGCGACCGGTAATAAAACGAGTGGTAGCCAACCAAAAACCAAAGCCAGTGCACCAAGCCCTCCCAACAAATTAAATAAGTGTAAGCCGCGTGCGAAGCCTCGACCGAAACGCACCACCGTCGTCCGCTTGCCCGTCGCCGCATCGGTCTCGAGGTCACGCGCATTATTCGAGAGTAAAATATTATCGGCTAATAGACCCAAACCGAGTCCGGCAATTAAAGCAGGGGCCCAGGGCATCGTGAGTTGAGCGCTGCGCCCGACCATTACGTGCAGTGCATAAACCGTCAGCGCCGTGGCTTGCACGCCAAAACAGGCGACGACAAAGATATCGCCTAATCCCAAGTAAGAGAGCGGCAGCGGCCCCAGCGTGTACGCCAGCGCCAACAACAATGCAATGGTACCAGGGATGAATAGCATCGGCTCGCGCAATCCAATCGGCAACCCACCTAGGCATGCCAAAGTAATGGCGATCAACACGGCGACGGTCATCGCCCTTTCTGAAATCAACCCATTAGCCACGGCACGCTGCGGGCCGACACGTTGGGCATTATCGACGCCCTTCTTCGAGTCGCCTAAATCATTCGCAAAATTACTCACGATTTGCGCAAAGACGGCGAAAGTTAAACACGCACCGAAGGTCAGGTAATATTCTGATCGATTCCCAGAGTGCGCAGCGTCTGCATAATTAATATAAACCGCACCACCGACGGCCACAGGCACGAGTGTCGCCACCAAGGTTTTGGGACGACACGCATCAATCCAGGCACGCCAAGCAATCATGCGTTCACGGTAACTAATCTTATGTTTACGGAAACAAAAAAGCCCCGATGAACGGGGCTTCTAAGTAAAAAACAGATACTAGAGATTAGTCTTCACAAATCACTGCCGTACCAGTTGACGATACCGCATCTTTCCAAGAAGCGGAGCTTTCACCGGGTGTCTTTTTGCTGTTAAATTTATTATCTTCTTCACTGGTGTTGCTAACCCAGGTGACGTGTGAATCGCCCCAGGCAATGTGACCACCATCAGTACCCCAAACTCCTTCAGTTGCATCCCATGCACCGTCCTCACCGAGACCACGGGTCCACAAAAGTGGCAACGATTCATTCAGGTTCTTGGGGACAGGGACATAGGAAACCCATGAGTGAAAACCGTTTACTTCACTCGGCGCCATAAATTTTGGATCAGGAGAACTGGACGCTCCCGTACCCGTGAGGACACGTTTAGGAAACTCGGCGGTTTCGTTCTTCTTATCGGCATCCACGTACCAAAGTTCAGCAACATTGAGTTCAGCATTGTAAGCCAAAACAGCAGCCCATTCATATATCTTCGAAGCCGACGTGTTGCTGGTCACCGACCAAGAACCGCTCTTAATGTACTTGTTTCCTGTAGAAGCGAACGAGATGTAAGCTTGGCCAATGTTACGCACCTTGGTCGAGGCGGCGGACATCTTGGCCTTCTTCATCACACCTTGCACACCAGGGAAGAGGACGGCGGCTAAGATGCCGATAATGGCAATAACAGTGAGCAACTCGATCAGAGTAAAGCCGCTGCGTTTACGGGTAGGGGTAGTCATAGTGGGGTTAGATAGAATAAGAGTAAGAGGGGTAATCCGATGTGCAATCGGAAGTTTTGAAGAAAAGTACAATTAAGCGTACGGCAACTGAAAACGGGCACAAAGGGCTGAGGCAATTGCCTTACCCTCGGCAACCTTTGCTGGGTTTTGCGGGTCAGAAAGCACTACGGCAATCGCCTTAGCGATTTCCCTCATTTCCGCCTCTTTCATGCCACGCGAGGTGACAGCGGCCGTGCCCACGCGAATTCCGCTGGCCTGGAATGGACTGCGAGTCTCATCCGGCACGGTATTCTTGTTCGTGGTAATATGGGCCGTTTCCAAGGCCAACTGTGCCTCCTTGCCAGTGATATTGGGGTGACTCTTACGGAGGTCGATTAAGCTCAGGTGATTGTCGGTACCGCCGCTGATTAATCCAAAACCCAGAGCGACCAACTCATCCGCCAAGGCCTTCGAGTTCGCCACGACTTGTCGGGCGTAATCCTTAAACTCAGGAGTCGCACACTGCGCGAAACAAACCGCCTTTGCGGCGATCACATGCTCAAGCGGTCCACCCTGCGTGCCAGGGAACACGCCCGAATCAATCGCCTTCGCATGCTCGGCCTTGCAAAGAATCAAACCACCACGCGGGCCGCGCAACGTCTTGTGCGTGGTCGTCGTTACAAAGTCCGCATGCGGCACCGGCGATGGATGCACGCCCGCAGCAACTAAGCCAGCGATGTGGGCAATATCCGCCAAGAGCAACGCACCGTTCTCACGAGCAATCTTACCAAAGCGTTCAAAATCAATCGTCCGCGCATACGCCGAAGCACCGACCGTGATCATCTTAGGCTTTTCGCGCGCCGCCATCTCAGCGACTTCATCATAGTTGATGCGGCCATCGGCACCGACTCCGTAATGCACGACAGTATAGAACTTACCGGAGAAATTCGCAGCGTTACCGTGCGTTAAGTGACCCCCGTGCGAGAGGTTCATCGTCAAAATTTTGTCACCAGGCTTAATGCTCGCTAAATAAACCGCAGCGTTGGCCTGACTGCCCGAGTGCGGCTGCACATTCGCGTGGTCGGCACCAAACAACGCCTTCGCACGATCAATCGCAAGCTGTTCAATCTTATCCACTACTTCGCAACCACCGTACCAGCGCTTACCAGGATAACCTTCGGCATATTTATTCGTGAGCACACTACCCTGCGCTTCCATGATCGCAGGTAACGTGAAATTTTCCGACGCGATCAACTCGATGTGCGTCTGCTGACGTTTGAGCTCGGCCTTAATCAAGGCATCGATTTCTGGATCCAGTTGAGCGAGCGGTGTACGGCTAAGAGCAGTCATATTTAAATGGCAAAGAATGGGTGAGGCAGGTGGCAACGGAAAACCTTTAACATTACGCTTTTGGTTCAATTTTATCCACCCTACCAATATGTCGCCCACCTTCAAACGGGGCGGCCAGAAAAGCGTCCACACAGGCCAAAGCCGTAGCCAGATTCACATACTTAGCCCCAAAACAAAGGACATTCGCATCGTTGTGACGGCGACTCATCTCGGCCGCATCAGCGGATTGTACCAGCGCCGCCCGGATGCCCTCCACTTTGTTCGCCGCAATCGATATGCCGATACCGGTGGTGCAGACCAAGATACCAAAACGCGCCCGACCCGTTACGACATCCGCACCAACGGCTTGCGCATAGTCTGGGTAATCGCACGAGGCCGCGGTCTCAGTGCCGCGATCAATGATCGTGTGCCCCTTGGCCTTAAGCGCCGCAATCAAATCGCGCCGCAACGCCAAGCCACCGTGGTCGCTACCAAATGAAAGGGTTAAGGGAGTAGTCATGTTAAAATATTCTTCTTAATAAATTCGAGCATCTGCGGAATCGCTTCAATCATGGAATCGCGACTTTCTTCATAAACGCGATAATTTCCACCAAAGGGATCCGTAATCTCGCGACTCACCCCCTCGGGCAAAACATCGCGCAACAAGAGCACATGCGGTGGCAATGATTCAAAGCGCTGCTCTAGTGCATCGAGGTGACCAGGGGTCATTCCAAAAACCGCGCAACTGCGATCTAGGTCTTCCTGCGTCAACGCCCGGCTGCGATGTTCACGTATATCCAAACCGATTCGTTGCATCGCCTTTACGGAATTCGTCGAAGCGGCGTCACCGGGATGCGCGGCCAAACCATGCGAGGCGACTTTCAGCTTCTCCAGACCCCCTGCCCTCTTTTTCAAAGCGGCACGCAACAACGCTTCAGCCATCGGGCTGCGACAGGTGTTGCCTGTGCAGACGAAGATTATGGTGTCGCGCTCCATAATGGGATGGTTGCCCAATCAACTCGGGGGTTCAATCCGTAATCAAACACCTTCATCCCGACGCAACTGACGGTACCCGATATCCTGACGGTAGTGGCAGCCCTCAAAATGCACCTGAGGCACCACAGCATAGGCCTTTTTAACCGCTTCTTTCAAGGTCGCACCGTGGGCGACAACGCCCAAGACCCGTCCACCGGCCGTTACAATTCGCCCATCCGATAAACGGTGCGTGCCGCTATGAACAATATCCACCCCCTCAGGTAATTGTGTGGGTAATTCAATGACATCGCCCTTACGAATGTCGCCCGGGTATCCACCCGCGGCCAAGACCACAATAATTGTCGAACCCGAACGCAGTTTTACGGACGACGAACGAAAAGTCCCCGCAGCGATCGACTCCATGATCTCAACCGGGTCGGTTTCTAACATGGGCATCAAGACCTGACATTCGGGATCGCCGAAACGAACATTGAATTCTACCACGCGCGGCCCGGTCGCCGTCACCATGATGCCAACATAAAGTGTGCCGCGGTAATCAATGCCATCGGCCTTCAATCCGCGCAGCGTGGGCACAATGATTTCATCACGCAGTCGACGCTCCACCTCGGGCGTCACCACCGTCGTCGGTGCATACGCACCCATGCCGCCCGTATTTAAACCGGTGTCACCTTCGCCGACGCGTTTGTGATCCTGACTCGCAGGCAACATTAAATATTCTTCGCCACAGACCATCAACATGATCGAGGCCTCTTCGCCCTGCATAAATTCTTCGATGACGACCTCGTCGCCCGAAGCGCCAAAGACTTTTGCTTCCATCATCGCACGTAGCGCTTCTTCCGCTTCTGCCAGCGTCAACGCAATCACGACGCCCTTACCCGCCGCCAAACCAGAGGCCTTAATCAC
>Ga0214919_10006460_pt1 | contig 16124 bp, 9 predicted proteins | sample LL1503_MetaG_FD_177994 | JGI IMG/M metagenome (GOLD analysis project Ga0214919, IMG submission 177994) | Freshwater microbial communities from Lake Lanier, Atlanta, Georgia, United States - LL-1503 | ecosystem: Environmental > Aquatic > Freshwater > Lake | place: USA: Georgia | collected 2015-03-15 | reverse complement strand
TTTGGCCGATGCGGTGTTCCATCGTCGAACCCCATGAGCCTCCGCGCCCTCCTCTCTGGCATCGCCTGCCTCTGCGCAACCCTGGCGGGGGCCCAGACCCAAAAACCTAATATCGTCTTCCTGCTGGTCGATGACCTCGGCTACGCGGATTGCGGGTTCAACGGCGGCAAGGAGATCAAGACCCCGAACATCGATCGGCTCGCCAAGAGCGGGACGATCATCGAGAGCCATTACGTCCAACCGGTCTGCTCTCCGACCCGCTCCACCCTGCTGACCGGACGCTACCCGACGCATACCGGCGTCTACACGATCGTCTCGCCCGGCGCACCGTGGGGCCTGCCGCTTGCCGAACGCACCTTGGCCGACGCCTTACGCGCAGCCGGTTACCGCACCGCGCTCACCGGCAAATGGCACCTCGGCGAATTCGAAAAAGCCTACCAACCGAACGCTCGTGGTTTTGATCACCAATACGGACACTTCTTCGGGATGCTCGACTACTACACCCACGACCGCATGGGCAAACTCGACTGGTATCGCAACGGCGAGCCTCTCAAGGAAGAAGGCTACACCACCCACCTGATCACCGCCGAAGCCTGCAAGATCATCGCGGCCACCGGGCAAGATAAGCCGCTCTTCCTCTACGTACCTTTCAACGGCGTGCACGCCCCCTTCCAGGTACCCGAAAATTACCTCAAGCCCTACGGTCACCTCAAAGGCAACCGCCAGAAGTTGGCCGGCATGCTCGCGGCGGTCGACGAGGCCATCGGCAAGATCGAGGAGTCGCTCCGGAAGTCCGGCCGCCTGGAGAACACCCTCATCGTCTTCTCCAGCGATAACGGCGGCCCACCTCCGGGCGACAATACTCCGCTCCGCGACTTTAAAGGGACCATCTACGAAGGTGGCACCCGCGCTGCAGCTTTTGCCAATTGGCCTGGCCACATTCCCGCGGACCAACGCGTCCGCCAGCCGATGCACATGATCGATTGGTACCCCACGCTGATTAAGCTAGCGGGCGGTTCTCTCGAACAAAAACTGCCCATCGACGGACTGGATATCTGGCCGATGCTGACGAAAGGCGCCGCCTCTCCGCACGACGCGATTCTCTCCGTCTCCACGCAGGGCCCTTCTCGCGCCGCCGTTCGCATGGGCGACTGGAAGCTGATGGTGAGCGGGAACGCCGATGCCGACGGAGGCGAAGACGATGGCGCCGCGAACGCGAAGAAAAAAGGCAAGAAGGTCGCCGGGAAATACGAGCCCATCGCGCTCTACAACCTCGCCGAAGACCCTTCCGAATCCAAGAATCTCGCCGAAACCCAACCCGAACGCGTCAAAGCCATGCGCGCCCGCCTCACGCAATTGCTCAAGGACGCCGTGCCTTCCGGCGCCGATATTTCCAAAAAGTAAAATTCATGAAATCCTCCCTCACCCTCATCCTCGCTTGCCTCGCGTCGCTCTCTTTCGCCGAAACCAAGCCCAACGTGATCTTCATCCTCGCCGATGACATCGGCTACGGCGACTTCGGCTGTTACGGAGCGACCAAGATTCGCACCCCCAACGCCGACAAGCTCGCTTCGCAAGGCCTCCGCTTCACCGACGCCCACGCGCCGTCGGCGGTCTGCACGCCGACGCGCTACGCTTTCATGACCGGCGAATACGCCTGGCGCAAACAAGGCACGGGCATCCTGCCCGGTATCGCCGGCCTCATCATCGAGCCCGGTCGCACCACCGTTCCCTCCCTGATGAAACGCGCCGGCTATGAGACCGCCGTCATCGGCAAATGGCACCTCGGCCTGGGCAAGACCCCGACCGACTATAATACGGAGATCAAACCCGGACCGCTGGAAGTGGGCTTCGACTACGCCTGGATCATCCCGGCCACGGGCGACCGCACCCCCTGCGTCTGGGTGGAGAACCATCGGGTCGTGAACCTCGACCCCGCTGACCCCATCAAGCTCGATTACAGCGTCCAGCGAGGCGAACCCCGCTCCTTCGTCAGCGGCGTCCCCCGCATCGGCGAACAACTCGGAGGCAAAGCCGCGCTCTGGAAAGATGACATGATTGCCGACGTGCTCGCCGAAAAGAGCATCAAGTTCATCGAGGATAATAAATCCAAGCCGTTCTTCTTGTATCTTGCCACGCATGATATTCACGTACCTCGCGTCCCGAATTCGCGCTTCCGCGGCACCAGCGACGCCGGTATTCGCGGAGACTCTGTTCACTCGTTCGACTGGACGCTCGGCCGTGTGCTCGATGCTCTCGATCGTCTCAAGCTCTCGGATAACACCTTGGTGATCGTCACCAGCGATAACGGCGGCGTGCTCGACACCAACGGCCCCACCGACAACGTCAATAGCGGCGACGAGAAGACCAATAACGGACACCTTCATAATGGCGTCCTCCGCGGCAACAAAGGCTCGGCCTACGAAGGCGGTACCCGCGTGCCCTTCATCGCCCGCTGGCCCGGACATATTCAGCCTGGAACTTCCAACGCGCTCGTCGCCCACATCGACATGCTCTCGACGCTTGCGACCCTTACCGGCCAAAAGTTGGCCGACGCCGATGCGCCCGATAGCCAGAATATCCTACCCGCGCTACTCGAAGCCAAACCTGGTCGCGAAATATTAGTCGAACACGGCAACGTCTTGGCGCTGCGTTCGGGCAACTGGAAATACCTCGTGATTGGCCCAGGCGCAGGCAAGAAGAACCAAGAAAAAGCGAAGGCAAAGGGCACCAAAAAACCGGAACTCTATGACCTGAGCAAGGACCTCAGCGAGACGACCAATGTCGCCGATCAAAACCCCGAAGTCGTCGCCAAGATGGCCAAGCAATTGGCCGATATTGAGTCCCAGGGCCGCAGTCGCTAATTAAAGTGCCACAGTTCAGACTACGTCCTTCCCTGCTCGGGTTTTTACTACTCGGGTTGGCCGCGCCGCTGTGGTCCGACCAGCCGCGGCCCAACATCGTCTTCCTACTCATCGATGACATGGGCTGGGGAGACTTCTCGTGCTTCGGCAACACGGAAGCGAAGACGCCGAACATCGACCGAATGGCGAGAGAAGGCCTCCGCTTCTCCCAGTTCTACGTCAACTCGCCCATCTGTTCTCCCTCCCGCTGCGCCTTCGTGACGGGCCAATACCCGCAACGTTGGCGCATCAATTCTTACCTCGATAATCGCGCTGAAAATAATCGCCGCGGCAACGCCCAGTGGCTCGACCTGAAGGCCCCGACTCTGGCACGTACGCTCAAGGAGGTCGGGTATGCGACTGGCCATTTCGGCAAATGGCACCTCGGCGGCCAACGCGACGTCGATGATGCCCCCGCAATCACGGCCTACGGCTACGACGCTTCACTGACCAATTTCGAAGGGATGGGTCCAAAGCTCCTTCCACTCACGCTCAAGCCCGGCGATAAGGAGCCGAAGAAGATCTGGGCCGACGCTGAACGCCTTGGCGGTCCGGTGACCTGGATGAACCGCACCGAGATCACGACGGGCTACGCCGACGCGGCACTGAAGTTCATCGACCAGGCCGCGGCTAAACAGCAGCCATTCTATGTCGACCTCTGGCCGGACGACGTCCACAGCCCCTACTTCCCTCCGCTCGAGAAATGGTCGCCCGAGAAACATCAGATCTACCTCGCCGTCCTCGAGGAGATGGACCGACAGCTCGGACGCCTCTTCGAACGAATCCGCGCCGACGCTACCCTGCGCGATAACACGATCTTCTTGATTTGCTCCGACAACGGACCCGAACCAGGCGCTGGTAGCGCTGGCCCGTTACGCGGCAATAAGTCGCAACTCTACGAAGGTGGCATCCGCTCCTCGCTCGTCGTCTGGGCGCCTGGCCTCATGGAGAAAGCCAAGGTCGGCACGCTCGACGCCGCATCGGTCTTCGCCGCAATGGACCTGGCTCCCTCGCTAGCCCACCTCGCCGGGACGAAGTCGCCCGTGGGGCTCGATGGGGCGAACCTATCGTCAACGCTACTCGGACGCGCTCCCGCCTCGCATCCCGGTCCGATCTTCTGGCGTCGCCCTCCGGAAAAGAAGACCTGGCTACCCGCCTTGCCCGATTTGCAATCGGACTTGGCCATCCGAGACGGCAATTGGAAACTACTCTGTGAATACGATGGCACTAAACCGTTTCTCTACGACTTAATCAGGGACGCTGGCGAAACGCATAACCTCGCCTCCAACGAACCCGCCGTCGCCCAGCGCCTGACCGCCGCCGTGCTTGCCTGGCATCAATCTCTTCCCGCGGACAACGGACCTCAACTTGGCGTGCAAAGCGCCAAGCGCGGCGCAAAGAAGAAATAATTCCTCCGACTTGGACTTACGCCTGACGGGGGTCGAGCCCTACCCTATTGTGAAGCAGTTTTTGGTGTAGCAAACGCACCAGGGGTCGGGGTCGGGGTCGGGGTTGGGGTTGGGGTCGGAAAAAATCCGCGACAAAAGGGTTAGCTCCATACCGCATGGTGCACGCATCCGCAGATTCTGCATCGTTGCATCGTAGTTATTCACTACCCCTACCCCACCCCTGCCCCTACCCCTTTTTCTTGTCGCTTCTATTCTCGCAACCCAGACGGCTTTCCGCTGTTTGAAAGGTATGCGTCTCCCCCGCTTCCTATCCCTTCTGCTGGCCGCCCTAGTCGGCTGCTCCTCCCTTTTCGCCGCCGGTTTCCGCCTGGCCGCGCCGATCTCCGACCACATGGTCCTCCAGCGCGAGAAGCCTGTGGCCGTCTGGGGCTGGGCCGATGCGGGTGAGTCCGTCACCGTCGCTTTTGCCGGACAGTCCAAATCCGCCACCGCGGATGCCGATGGCAAGTGGACGCTCAAGCTCGACGCGCTTTCCGCTTCCGCCGAATCCCGCTCACTCATCGTTACGGGCAAGGACGGACATAAGGTCGAAGTGAAGGACGTCCTCGTCGGCGAAGTTTGGCTCGGCTCGGGCCAGTCCAATATGGCGATGACCGTGCAGAGCTCGAACAACTTCGACGCCGAGAAGGCCGCCGCGAAATACCCGCTCATCCGCCACTACCGCGAGACCTCGACGCACTCTGCCGGACCCAGCGCCGAAGGCAAAGGCCTTTGGCAGGCCTGTACGCCCGAGAATGTCGGCGGCTTTTCCGCTGCGCTCTATTTCTTCGGTCGCGAGCTCCACAAAGAACTCGGCGTCCCGGTCGGGCTGATCAACACCTCCGTTGGCGGCACGCAGATCGAATCCTGGGTTTCCGCCGAGACACAATCTTCCGACCCAGAAACGAGGGTGAATTTCGAGGCCCAAATGAAATACTACCTGGCCTTCGACGAGGCCAAGGCACCCGAACTCTTCCAGAAGCAGACGGCTATCTGGAAAGCCGCCGTGGCCAAAGCCAAGGCCAATGGTACGCCCTTCGTGACCCCAGCCCCCAAGGATCCGCTGGCGATGCGCAAACTCAAGGGCGGCCCCGCCGGGCTCTTCAACGGGAAGGTCGTCAATCTCGTCCCCTACACGCTCCGCGGCATGCTCTGGTATCAGGGCGAAGGCAACGCGGGCGCCGGCGCCGGACTCTACCACAAGCAACTCTCCCAACTTGTCACGAGCTGGCGCACGCTCTGGAACGACGAAGTTCCTTTCGCTTGGGTCCAACTCCCGAACTACACCTCACCCGGCGAAGGCTGGCCACGCGTCCGCGAGTCGATGATGAAGACGCTCGAACTCCCGAAGACCGGTATGGCCATCACCATCGATCTCGGTGACGCCAAAGACATTCACCCGAAGAATAAACAGGAAGTCGGCCGTCGGCTTTCCCTCTGGGCGCTCGGCACGGTCTACGGCAAGAGCGTCCCTGCCATCAGCGGCCCGCTCCCAGCCGGCTCCTCGATCAGCGGCAACGCAATCACGGTTTCCTTCAAGCACACGAACGGCGGACTGAAATCCATCTCGGGTGGCGCCCTCACGGGCTTCCAGATTGCCGGCGAAGACAAACAGTGGAAGACCGCCGAGGCCAAGATCATCGGCGAGACCGTCGTCGTCAGCAGCGCCGACGTCGCCCAGCCCGCCGCGGTCCGCTACGCTTGGAAGGATTGGCCGGAATACAGCCTCGCCAACGGCGCCGGCCTGCCCGCTTCGCCCTTCCGCACCGACGACTGGCCGGTACCCGTCGCCAAGAAGTAAGGCTCCTTCACGCATTATCCTCGCCAACAAAAGCGAGGCCGACTGACATCCCAGTTGATGAAGATTCTTCTGGGATGTTTTCTTTCAGGGTTGCTCGCCTTGACGCTACGCGCGAATGAAACCGACCGCGATCTGATCGTGTACGGCGGAACGCCCTCTGGACTCATCGCTGCGGTGGCCGCAGCGCGTGAAGGCCTCACCGTCACGGTTCTCGAACCTTCTCGCTGGATCGGCGGAATGGTCACCGGCGGGCTTTCTAAATCTGACATCGGCAAACCCGAGACTATCGGCGGTTACACACGCGAGTTCTTCACCCAGGCCGCGAAGGACAATGATCCCAAGTTTCTCTGGTACGCCGAGCCCTACCGTAACATGGAAGCATTTCGCGCGCTGCTCACCGAAGCCAAGGTCGAAGTCATCACCAATGTCGGATTGAAATCCGTCCAACGCGAAGGCCAGCGCCTCAGCCGTCTCACGACCCTCGACGGACGGATCTTCCGCGGCCGGCAGTTCATCGATGCGACCTACGAAGGCGACCTCATGGCCGCCGCCGGGGTCAGTTTCATCATCGGACGCGAGAGCCGGACACAATACGGTGAACGTTTGGCCGGATATTTTCCGATGCCCATTCGTCCCCGAAGCGAAGAAGTGATGAGCAACGACTGCCCCAGCATCGGCGGCAAGGGCCCCAGCTATATCCATGGCACGCCAACGGATATCTCCGGCCTCGACAGCAAGGGACAACCTATCGCCGGAGTAAACGTCGCCCCGCCTTTACAACCCGGTGATGCCGACCAGCTCACACAGTCTTATAATTTCCGCATCTGCGTCACGCAACGCCCAGACCTGAAGCTCCCCTTCCCCAAACCCGCGCACTACGATGCGCAGCGTTACGAGCTCCTCCTCCGCCTCATCCAAGCCCATCCCGCTATTCCCTTCGGTCGCCTCTTCCATCTCGGAGAAATCGCTAACGGCAAATACGACCTTAACGCCCAAGGTCTTTTCTCCACCGACTACCCCGGAGCCAACACGGACTACCCGGGCGGTGACACTACCACGAGAGCCCGGATTCTGCAGGAGCATCTCGACCACAACCAAGGGCTCTTCTGGTTCCTCTGTCATGATGCGCGCGTCCCCCTGAAGCTCCGCGAACAAGCGAACACCTGGGGCCTCTGCAAAGACGAATTTACCGACAATGCCGGCTGGCCTTATGCGCTCTACGTTCGCGAAGCCCGCCGTATGATTGGCGAATACGTGCTCACGCAAAAAGACTTACAGCAAGAGATCACCAAGCCGGACACCGTGGCCATGGGTTCCTTCCTGATCGATTGCCATATCGTCGAGCGCATCTTGACTCCCGCAGGAATGGTACGCGACGAAGGTTCCTTCCAGGACGAACCCGTCAAGCCTTACCAAATCCCCTACCGATGTCTTACGCCGAAGCGTAATGAATGCGAAAACCTACTCGTGACGGTCTGCCCTTCTGCTTCGCACATCGCCTACTGTTCCTTGCGTATGGAGCCCGTCTATATGGCCCTCGGTCATGCTGCCGGGGTAGCAAGTGCGCTGGCCTTGCATGACCACACCTCCGTGCAGTCGATCGACGTCCCCGTTCTTCAGGGAAAACTTCGCGCCCAAAAAGCCGTCCTTGAATTAAAATCGGCGGAGGCGATGCGCTTTACGGGTATCGTGATTGACGACGAAGAAGCCGCCTTCACCGGAACCTGGGTAAGTTCTAATTTCGGGAAAGCCATTAATGCGACCAGTCGCCACGACGGTAACGACAACAAGGGGAAATGCGAAGCACGCTTTGAAACCCAACTACCTCACGAGGGCCGCTATCACGTTCGATTCGCCTACCTGCCGTCGGGCAATCGGGCGAGCAACGTACCCGTACGCGTCGTAGCGGCAACCGGAAGTCAGACCTTCCGCATTAATCAGAAGCTCACGCCTGAACTCGAAGGCCATTTCATCGAACTGGGCGTCTTCGATTTTATAAAAGATAAACCGGCGCAAGTGATTATCAGTAATGCGGACACCGACGGCTTCGTCTCGGTCGATGCCGTACAGTTCGTTACGGCGGAGCCCGAAGTCATCAAATAAATCTCGGAGAAGGAAAAGCGAAGCCCATCGCTGCTTCCGAGCATTAGCCGCCGCCCCAATGAGGGTTGCCAGAGGTCGGGCATCCGCCTACGACCTCGTTACCCCCAGAACCTTTGCCGCTCCGCGGGGTTACCCCTATATCCCTTACCCATGTTCGCCTTCGGCCTGACTATCTTCTGGGGAGCCTGCCTGCTCTTCCTCGTCCAACCTCTGATTGCCCGCTTTATCCTCCCTTGGTTCGGCGGCGGGCCAGCCGTCTGGACGACTTGCATGCTTTTTTTCCAAGTCCTGCTACTCGGAGGTTACGCCTACGCTCACTTCAGCATCAGTCGCCTACGCCCACGCCAACAAGTCATCCTGCATCTCAGTTTGCTGGCCTTGGCGCTCATGCTCCTGCCCATTACCCCGAGTGACCTATGGAAGCCGGTGGATAGTCAAAATCCGGCCGGTCACATCTTGTTACTGCTGTTAGCGTGCATGGGCTTGCCCTATTTGGTGCTGTCCGCGACGGGTCCGTTATTCCAAGCCTGGTTCAGCGCCTCGCACCCCGGCGTGTCGCCCTACCGTCTCTACGCACTTTCGAACATCGGCTCGCTGCTGGCCTTACTGGGTTACCCCTTCCTGATGGAACCTAACCTCGGACGCCACGCTCAAGCAACCTGGTGGTCCGTCGGGCTCGGTATCTTCGCCGTCTTGGCCACTTGGTGCGGCGTGACGGTATGGCATCGCGCAAGTTCGACGACGACCGTCAAGGAAATGACGAACGAAGATGAAGGCGTCATTTCAGGTTTCCAACGCTTCCTGTGGTTCGCCCTGCCGGCATGCGGAGTCGTCTTACTTTTGGCGATCACGAATAAGATCTGCCAAGACATCGCCGTGATTCCTTTCCTTTGGGTTCTCCCGCTCGGACTTTATCTTCTTACCTTCATCATCAGTTTCGATAGTCCGCGCTGGTATCGCCGTCGCTTCTGGCTGCCGGCTTTGGTGGTGGCCCTCGCCGTGACCGCCTGGTTAATGCTGGGCGACCATACCATCACCGTCAGCGAATGGTTCGGGCCTCTGGCTTTCATCGTCGAAAAAGCGGAATCCGTCGGCACTTTCGCGAAGCTCGGTCTCTATCTCACCACGCTCTTCATCAGCTGCATGGTCTGCCACGGCGAAGTCTATCGCCTGCGGCCTTCCGCCCAACGGCTCACCGGCTACTTCCTTTCGATCTCGGCCGGAGGTGCCGTGGGCGGCCTATTTGTCGCCGGCGTCGCTCCGTTGATTTTCCTCAATTACTTCGAGCTGCACATGGGGTTGATGATGCTGGCCACGCTCGTGTTGGGCGTACTTTATCGCGACCCTCGCAGCCCGCTCCAGCAAGGCACGCGCCGCTGGGCTTGGGTCCTTTTGCTCATTGGGCTGCCGCTTTTCGGTACGACTTTAGTCGTCGACACCTATTGCAGCCTGAAAGGCGCCAAGGAGCTTTCCCGTAATTTTTACGGCGTACTCAAGGTGAACGAATATTACGCCGGCGAGCCCGACCAACACCAGTTCAGCCTCCAACACGGCGGCACGCTGCACGGATTGCAATTCACCTCGCCTGAAAAACGCAAGATTCCCGCCACTTATTACACCGACAGCAGCGGCGTCGGCCGACTGATGCGCACCCTGCACCCGGAAGGCGGACGAAAAATCGCGGTGGTCGGCTTGGGCACCGGCAGCATGGCCGCCTGGGGGCGCAAGGGCGACCAGATGCGCTTCTACGAGATTAACGACGACGTAGTGCGCCTCGCCCGATCCACTTTCACGTTCCTTGCAGACTCTGCCGCGAAAATTGAAGTAGTCATGGGCGATGCCCGACTCTCCTTGGAACGGGAAGCCGACCAGAATTACGATACGATCGTGCTCGATGCCTTTAGCAGCGACGCCATTCCGGTCCATCTGATTACGCGCGAAGCTTTTGAAACTTACCGCCGTCAGCTGAAACCCGGCGGGGTGATCGCGGTGCATATCTCGAATCGCTGCCTCAACCTCGAGCCGGTCGTATTGCAACTGGCCAAGCACTTCCAACTCACCCCCGCCGTGATTCACGACAGCGATGTCGATTGGGGCTTCGAGGACGACAGTTATAACGCGGCTTATTCTTCGGACTGGATCCTACTGTCCAAAGATAAGGCCTTGCTCGATCAGCCTTTCATCGCTTCCGGCATCAGCGAGCCAGAGGAAATCCCTAAATCCATGAAACTTTGGACGGATGAGCAAAGCGACCTCCTGAGTATCCTAATGGTCGACGACCATACTTTCCTCAGCTGGCTCAAAGGGCTCTAAATTAACCTCTTGGTTTTAGGGGGTTGAAATCGCTAAAAGGTCAGGCAAGGGTGTCGTCCCCTCCCATGCGCAGCCTCCTCCCCGCTCTCCTCGCCTTCACGACTTCGGCTTTGTTCGCCGCTGACCCCGTCAAATTGACGTTGGAAGATTTCACCGATGGCTCTGGCGCCAAGCCCGCGGCCGGCTGGTCCACCGAAGAAGGCGGCGTCATCCATCTGACCCCGGCCAAGGGCACGTCCTTCCTCATCTCGAAGAAAGAATACTCCAGCTTCGTACTCGAATGGGATTGGAAGCTGGCCGACGCCGGGAATAACGGGATCAAATATTGGGTGACCAACATTAAAGACGCCAAAGGCAAAGGAGAATGGCTCGGTGTCGAATACCAGATGATCGACGACAACAAGCACCCGGACGGTCTCAAAGGCGGCAGCCATAATACCGGCAGCATCTATGACCTCTTCGATTCCGCTAAGGACAAGATCCTGAAGCCGATCGGCGAATGGAACCACAGCCGCGTCGTCATCAAGGACGGCAAGATCGAACACTTCCTCAACGGTAAGACTGTCTCTTCAGCCGATGCGAACTCGGCCGAATGGAAAGAACACGTGACCAAGAGCAAGTTTGGTAAGAAAAAGGACTTCGCCCCGGGGCACGGTAAACTGATGCTCACCGAACACGGCGACCCCTGCTGGTTCAAGAACCTCGTCATCACCGAGCTGTAAGCCCTTCGGACCTCGTCGGACAGTCGCCGCAGCCTATGAAATCTAAGTTTATTTTCATCGGGCTGCTGCTTGCGTCGTTTAATCTTTGCGCGGCCGACCGCGAACCGAGAGTGCCCCTCAAAGCTAAAACCCCTTCCCCTTGGGGCTCATGGGTCGAGGCGGATTATCCGTTCTTCTCTTCCGTCTTGGACGCCCGCCGAGAAGGTACCGGCGCACATAACCTGACGCCCCGCGGACTGATTCTTAATTTACCCGACGACTGCTGGGTGTGCTTCGACACCGACCTGCTCCGCGTCTCCGCCATCTGGAAAGGCAAAGGCGTCACCGACAAAGCCCTCGCCCCAGGCTCGTATCACGATTCCGGACGCAAGACGCCGGGCGGACAATTCCCTGCCCCGCAACCTGACGGTAAATTCTGGCTGGGACATTCGATCATACCCGGATGGCAATCCGGCGATAAAATCAACCGGGTTGATCCGCGCGATCCCGCCCCTTCTCCCGAAGAAATCGGCCGCGGCCCGCTCAACGAAAATCAAGGGCGTTTCAAAGCCCTTCGCCTCGCTGGCGAAGAAGTGGTCTTGGAATATACGGCCCAAGGTTCGACGGTAAACGAATGGTGGACCGCCTCCGAACATGACGGTCACACCGTCGTCGAACGTCACCTCACGGTTTCAGCCAATAAAAAAAATCTCCAGCTGATTGTTGGCGCGCGGATGAATGGTCCCTCCCAAGAAGTCGAGACCGGCGTCACGGTCACTTGCCCCGAAGGCAAAGACTTCGCCGAGCTCACGCATGACGATGAATTCTTTGTCGTCAAAGTCCCGGCCCACGCCGAACCAGTCAATTTCTGCGTCTCGATCTGCGATGAGCATGCCGCTCCCGCCATCGCTCCGCGCCCGATGCCCACCGGGACCTCCAAGCTCCGCTGGCCCCAAGCGGTCACCACGGCGATCTCCCCTTCCCAGGGTAAAGAAGCCTATGTCATCGACCACGTGGACCTTCCTTCCGCCAACCCTTGGAAACGCGCCGTCCGCTGCGGTGATATTCAATTCAAGAAAGACGGCACCGGAGTTCTGATCACCCTCGACGGAGATGTCTGGACGGCCAAAGGCCTGCATGAGCCCGCTGGCCCCGTCCTCTGGCGTCGCTTCGCCTCCGGCCTTCACGAACCAATGTCCGTCGCCATCCGCGACGAAGCGATTTTTGCCTTCGATCGCAATGGCATCTGGAAACTCATCGACACCAATGGCGACGGCGAAGCCGACGTGCATGAGCTTTTCTCCAACAACTTCGGACAGACGGCGGACATGCGCGAATTCCCCAGCACCATCCGACCCGCCCCCGCCGGCGAATTCATCATCGCCAAGGGCGGCCAGGAAGCCACGACCCTCGGCAAACATAACGGTAGCGTCTTACGTATCTCCGCTGACGGCAAAAAAACCACACTTCTCGGCTACGGTTTCCGCCAACCCAACATCGGCGTCAATCTGCGCACCGGGCTGGTGACTTCCAGCGACCAAGAAGGACAATACATTCCGAGCACGCCGCTCCATATCGTGAAAGACGCCCAATTCTATGGCTTCCTCGGCGATAAGTATCCCCGCGAGAAATACCCCGCCCCGATTGCCGATCCGCTCACCTGGATGCCGCATTCGGTCAATGCTTCCGCTCTTTCGCAAATCTGGCTCTTCGATGCGAAGATGGGCCCGCTCAATGATTCGATGCTGCAGATTTGCTTCAATAAACCGGAGGTATTGCGGGTCGTGTTCAATGACCGTGCCTCCCGCCCCCAAGCCAGCGTGGTCAGCATCACCACGGCCTTCGACTTCCCCCCCCTGAACGGCTCCGTCAATCCAATTGACGGCCAGGCCTACATCGCAGGCTTCCAAGTCGTCGGCTGGGGCAACGTCGTCAATACGCTCTCTGGCCTCGGACGTCTCCGCTACACCGGTGCCCCCTCGCTCACGCCCCGCGAAGTCGTGCCGATGGATAAAGGCGTGCTGCTCCGCTTCGATGTCGCGCTCGATCCCTACAAGGCGACCGACCCTGCGAACTACGCGCTGGCTTCGTGGAAATATAAACGCGCCTACACTTACGGCTCCGCGCAATACAAAGCGGACGGAAGCACGGGCAACGACTGGATCACGCCCAGCAGCGCCTATCTCAGTCAAGACGGCCATAGCGTCTTCATCGGTGTGCCTGCGATGAAGACCGTGCAACAACTTCGCATCGGTTGGTCCATCTCCAGTGCCGACGGCGCCACGCTCGAACAAAACGCTTATACGACTCCCTATAAGTTAGCGAAGTTCGACGCCAAAGCGGAAGGGTTCGGAGACATCTCCGTCAACCTGACCCCGCGCGCCGCCGCGACGAAAAAAACCGAGGTGGTCTCAGCCGATGAAGGGCGTCGCCTGGCCACGATGTTCGGCTGCGTGGCTTGTCACTCCGTCCTCGATATCGACCAACCTCACGTGGGGCCGAAATGGAAGGGTCTCTTCGGTACCAAACGTGATTACGTCACCGACAAAGGGAAGAAAGGTAGCTGCTTGGCCGATGAAGCCTACCTTCGCGAATCCATCCTCGAACCCGGCGCCAAAAGAGCACCTGCCTACGCCAGAGGTGAATACGCCATGCCCAGTTTTGCGGGGATTTTGAGCGAGGCTCAGATTGAATCTTTGGTGCTGTATATAAAAACCCTGAAATAAAGCAGGTTGGCGGTTATTTCTCGCAACCCCGCGTGCTTTTCGCTGTTTGAAAGGTATGCGCTCCCCTCGCTTCCTCCCTGCCCTGTTGGCCGTATTGGCCACTGGCTACACCTCCCTGCTCGCCGGAGATTTCCGACTCGGCTCGCCGATCTCCGATCACATGGTTCTCCAACGCGAGAAGCCCGTCGCCGTCTGGGGCTGGGCTGACGCAGGAGAAGCCGTCACGGTCGCTTTCGGTGGCCAATCGAAATCCGCCACCGCTGCGGACGACGGTAAGTGGTCGCTCAAACTCGACGCGCTTTCCGCTTCCGCTGAATCCCGCTCACTCGTCGTCACGGGCAAGTCTGGCCACAAGGTCGAAGTGAAGGACGTCCTCGTCGGTGAAGTCTGGCTCGGCTCAGGCCAATCTAACATGTCTTTCACCGTCCAATCTGCGAAAAACTTCGCTGTCGAAAAGGCGGCCGCGAAATACCCGCTCATCCGTGAATACCACGAAGGGTCTTCCGCAATGACCACACCGCAAGCCGAAGGCAAAGGCAAGTGGTCGGCCTGCGCCCCTGAGTCGGTCGGAAGTTTTTCCGCCGTGCTCTATTTCTTCGGCCGCGAGATCCATCGTGAAGTCGGCGTACCCGTTGGCCTCATCAATACCTCCGTCGGTGGCACGCCCATCGAAGCCTGGACCTCCGCCGAAGTTCAGCTCGCCGACCCAGCCACCAAGGAACGTTACGAGACTGCGCTCAAGAATTTTAACACCTTCGATCCCGTCAAGGCCACGGCGGCTTATGAAAAACAGTTGGCGGGCTGGAATAAAGCCGCCGCCAAGGCGAAGGCCGAGGGCAAAGATATCCCGCGCAAACCTTACGAACCAATTTCTTTCCGCAACTCCCATGGCGGGCCGGCCGGCCTCTACAACGGCAAGGTGCTCAACCTCGTCCCTTACACCCTTCGTGGCATGCTTTGGTACCAAGGGGAAGGCAACGCTGGCATGGCTGAACTCTACCACAAGCAGCTGACCGCTCTCGTCACCAGCTGGCGCACGCTCTGGAACGACGAAGTGCCTTACGCTTGGGTGCAGCTCCCCAACTACACCTCGCCCGGCGAAGGCTGGCCGCGCATCCGCGAATCGATGATGAAGACGCTCGAGCTGCCGAAGACCGGCATGGCCATCACCCTCGATCTCGGTGATATCAAAAATATTCACCCGACCAACAAGCAGGACGTCGGCAAGCGCCTCTCTTACTGGGCCCTCGGCACGGTCTACGGCAAAAGCGTCCCCGCCATCAGCGGCCCGCTTCCCGCCGGCTCCTCGGTCAATGGCAACGCCATAACGGTTTCCTTCAAACATGCCAACGCCGGCTTGAAGACCAAAGACGGCGGACCGGTAAAAGGCTTCCAGATCGCGGGTGCCGATCAGCAATGGAAATCCGCCGAAGCGAAGATCGACGGCGATAAAGTCATCGTCAGCAGCAGCGAAGTCACCAAACCCGTCGCGGTGCGCTATGCCTGGAAAGATTGGCCCGACTGCAATCTTTACAACGGCGCCGACCTGCCGGCTTCCACTTTCCGTACCGATGATTGGCCCGTGCCGGTCGTCGCCACCAAATAATAAAATCTATGAAAACATTGCTCACTCTCGCGGTCTCCCTGGCGACCTTCCTCCCGTCCGCTCAGGTTATCGCCGCGGACTTCAAACTATCGGCCATTTTCTCGGACCACATGGTCCTCCAACGCGAGAAGCCCGTCGCCGTCTGGGGCTGGGCTGATGCAGGAGAATCCGTCACGGTCGCTTTCGGTGGCCAATCGAAATCCGCCACCGTTGCGGACGACGGTAAGTGGTCGCTCAAACTCGACGCGCTTTCCGCCTCTGCCGAATCCCGCTCACTCGTCGTCACGGGCAAGGACGGGCATAAGGTTGAAGTCAAAGACGTGCTCGTCGGCGACGTCTGGCTCGGCTCCGGCCAATCCAACATGGCAATGACGGTCAACCGCGCGAAGGACTTCGAAAAGGAAAAGGCCGCCGCAAACTTCCCCTTAATCCGACATTTCAAGGAAGACTCCGCGAGTGCCACCACCGCCCAAGGGCAAGCCAAGGGCTCATGGCTCGTTTGTACACCCGAGAGCGTCGGGGG
>Ga0214919_10006459_pt1 | contig 16124 bp, 13 predicted proteins | sample LL1503_MetaG_FD_177994 | JGI IMG/M metagenome (GOLD analysis project Ga0214919, IMG submission 177994) | Freshwater microbial communities from Lake Lanier, Atlanta, Georgia, United States - LL-1503 | ecosystem: Environmental > Aquatic > Freshwater > Lake | place: USA: Georgia | collected... | reverse complement strand
CAATGAAAGCATGTACATCAACTGTTTTGATCCGGTGAACAAAGTTGGTGGCTGGTTCCGCATGGGCAACCGCGCCAATGAGGGCATCGCCGAAATGACGGTATGCATTTATCTGCCCGACGGCTCGGTGGCGTTCATGTTCAAACGACCGGCGATTGAAAACAACAATCAACTTGATGCGGGTGGTCTCACCTGGACCATGGTGAAGCCGTTTGAAGAACTCAAAATCGATTTTGCGGGCAAGGTTGTCGTTCTCGCCGAGCCCGAACAGATGGTTGATCCCAAGACCGCGTTCAAGAACAACCCATACTCAGAATGCGAAGCGCACATCACGTTCACCGGACAAGGTCGCTCGAGCATGTTCGGCGGCGAACCCGACACACCGCACGAAGCGCCTGGCGAAGAGTTTGCAAAAGGTCACTACGAGCAACTCATTCAGGCACACGGAACAATTCGCGTTGGTGATCAAGAATGGGAAATCAACGGCTTCGGCTTACGTGACCACTCATGGGGCCCGCGTTACTGGCAAGCACCGTGGTACTACCGCTGGCTCACTGCCAACTTTGATGAGAACCTCGGCTTCATGTTGTCGCGAGTGGCCAAAAAAGAAGGTCCCGGAACTCGCGGTGGATTCGTTTGGGAAAATGGGCAGATGCACTACTGCGATCACGCCGAAATCTCGACCGTTTTCCAGGGTGACGATACGTACCACGACAAGATTGAAGCTGTACTGAAGTCGAGTCGCAGCGATCGTGAATGGCGTTTCACCGGTGATGTGATGAGTTTGATCCCATTACGTAATCGTCGTCAGACTCCCGATGGCGAATGGTTGACCACTCGAATCAGTGAAGGTATGACACAGTGGACGATGGTGAGTGACGAGCACAAAGGCAAAGTTGGTTACGGCTTGTCGGAGTATTTGGACCAGATCATCGACAACACTCCGGTCGGTACCGCCGAATAATCAGTTGGGCGCGAGAGCGGCCAAGAGTTTTTGTAGTTCACTCTCGTCCATACCGACTGCTTCGCCGTACAACTTCACTTTGGGTTCAGTTCCACTCGGACGAATTTGCAAACGCACTCCACGTCCGCCCACTTCGTCAAGCCACACGCGTAACAAATTGGCTGCTGGAAAATCTTCTATGCCAGCAACAACTCGTCCACCAATCACCTGTGGTGGATTTTCCCGCAGTTGCTGCACAACCGCAGCCCCTTCACTCGGACTCATTTTGACACTCAATTCAGCGGTCACATGTTGTCCATACTCGACAGCAATTTGGTCGAGACGATCTTGCAGGGTTACGCCATCTCGTGCGGCTAACGAAGCAATTTCAGTCATTAACAGCGCCGCTGAGATTCCGTCTTTATCAAGAGGACGATCGGCTACTAGATACCCGAGTGCTTGTTCATAGGCGAAAACTAATCTCTTATCAGATCGACGCATGGCTGCATCGGCGATCCATTTAAAGCCGGTAAAGGTTTCCTCGAATGCAACACCGTTCTTTTGGGCCATTTTCCCGAGCAATGATGACGAGACCAACGTCGTCACAACGAGTCGATCATCACCTTGCGTATGGCGCAAAATATGATCACCGAGCAACCAGCCAATTTCGTCTCCGCGCAAGAGTCGCCAATCACCAGACGTATCACCACTGGTTGGAATCGCAACTCCTAAACGATCAGCATCAGGATCGTTCGCAAGAGCAATCGCTGCACCACTTTTCCGGGCAAGTTCAATGACCAAATCCATGGCGCCTGATTCTTCTGGATTTGGAAATGAAACAGTCGGAAACGAACCATCTGGTTCTTGTTGAGCCTCAACGATTACGAGGGGCGCAAATCCAGCCGAAGCGAATGCTTTGACTGCAGTATCGCCACCCACACCATGCATTGCGGTGTACGCGACTTTAATACTCGGTAAGTCACCCACTAATCGCACGGTCGGCAGCCAATTGAGGTATTCATCAATACATGCGCTGCCAAGAACTTCAATCAATGGCGAATTCTCTGGTGCAAGTTCGACTTCAGTCGGATCAAAACTTTCAATTGCATCCGAAATATGAACATCGTGCGGTGGAACTATCTGTGCGCCCGACCCTAAATACACTTTGTATCCATTGTCTTGAGGCGGATTGTGACTCGCCGTCACCATGACACCTGCCGCAGCTCCGCGACGCGCAATATTCCAAGCCAACACGGGCGTCGGAAATACCTGCGGGAGCAACATTGCCCTCATACCTCGAGCGGCCGCAACACGAGCAGTATCAAGGGCAAAGACATCACTCTTTCGACGCGCATCAAACCCAATCAAAATTCCAGCGTCGGCTGATCCTTCAACATTGCGCAACAAGTAATCAACGAGTCCGGCAGCAGCTTGCCGAACTACGAGGCGATTCATTCGATTCGGACCTGCTCCAACCTCAGCACGTAGCCCCGCGGTCCCAAACATCAATCGACCGCTAAATCGGTCTTCAAGTTCTGCGATTGAGCCGTCAATCAGTGCTTGCAAATCATGACGCATATCGTCGTCAGGTTCGGCTAGTAACCACTTCTCTGCGATGTCACGACTTGAGCCACGACTCATGATGCGTCCTTAGAACTTTGGTAAAAGAGTACGCAGTTCGACAAGTGGACGTGGGCCAACATGGGAAATCACTTCACCAGCGGCGATTGAACCAAGTATTCCGCATTCCTTCAACGTGTACCCGTTGGTATATCCGAACAAGAATCCTGATGCATATAAATCGCCAGCACCAGTGGTGTCGAGAACGTTCGGCACGTCTTCGGCCGGCACATCGATGATCTCTTCGTGCGTGATTATTGAAGCCCCACGAGGACCACGTGTAATGACGGCCAACGAACTGTCGCGACGGATTGCGGCAACTGCCGCCTCAAAAGTGTCCAGTTGATAGAGCGACAAAAGCTCGTCTTCATTACCGAACAAGATGTCCACTTCGTCAGCGACGAGCGCACGGAAATCGTCTCGGTGACGATCAACACAAAAACTATCCGACAGACTTAATGAAACTTCACGACCCGCTTCGTGCGCCGCCCGCGCGGCCTTACGAAATGCTGCCTTCGCATCGTCACGATCGAACAGGTACCCCTCCATGTAGAGAACTTTGCCTGATGAAACTACCGACACATCAACGTCATTGGGCTCCATAAATGATGAAACTCCCAAGAAGGTATTCATTGTTCGTTGTGCATCTGGCGTGACAACGATGATGCAACGACCAGTCGGGATTCCGTCGAGGTGATGTCCTGGACTGAAATGCACTCCAACTGCCAACAAGTCATGACCAAAAACTTCACCCAGATCGTCGTGACTCACTTTGCCGATATACGCGGCTTTGCCCCCAAAACTGGCAACTCCACACACGGTGTTGGCGGCCGAACCACCACTCATCTCAACAGCAGTGCCAAGGGCCTTGTAAAGATGCAAAGCCCGATCGGTGTCAACAAGAGTCATTGACCCTTTGACGAGCGATTGTTGTGAAATGAAGTCATCATCGGCGTGAGCGATGACATCAACAAGAGCGTTGCCAATTCCTACAACGTCGTAAATCGGTTCAGAAATTGGCTGCGTAGACACGAGCCTTTACGCTAGCCCCTCACAACCAACCGATCAGGCTTCCCGAAGATGAAACTCATCGTGAACATGGCGGCTATTGAGGGTTCCACAGTACGCTCGGAACGTGAACTCCCCCTTGCTTGAATCGCCCACCGACCGCAGCCAACTTGACCCTTTTCGTCTTCCCCGACACATCGTTCCGAGCCGTTACGACCTGACGCTCGAACCACATCTCAACGAATCCACCTTTGACGGACACGCTCTTATCACCGTTCAAGTACAAGCCGCGACTCGGCTCATTGTTATGAACTCCATTGAGCTGGACATCACATCAGTATTCGTCGATGGTCAGCCCGCTCCATTCAGCCTTGATGTCGAGACCGAGAGACTTTTCATTGGACTCATTGAAGAACTACAGCCCGGAGTCGCAATGATAGACATCGTCTTCACTGGCATCCTCAACGACAAACTTCGGGGCTTTTATCGCAGCACATACGTCGACGAAAATGGCGAAAAACAAGTCGTGGCAACGACTCAAATGCAATCAACTGACTGCCGTCGAGCTTTTCCGTGCTTTGATGAACCTGATTTCAAAGCAGTCTTTGCAACGACGCTTATCGCAGCACCCGACCACTTAGCAATCAGCAATGGTCCCGAGATTTCACGTTCGGTGATCACGAGCGACTCTGGTGAAAAAGTGGCGGTGAAGTTTGCCGACACTATGCCTATGAGCACCTACCTCGTAGCTTTTGTGGTCGGAAAACTAGAAGCAACCGCTCCGGTCGACGTGGGTGGCGTACCACTTCGCATTGTTCATACTCCTGGCAAGGGACACCTCACCGAGTTTGGTTTAGATGTTGGAGCAAAAAGCCTGCGTTGGTTTGTCAACTACTACGGGATCCCCTACCCCGATGCCAAAATTGACATGGTCGCATTACCCGATTTCGCAGCTGGGGCGATGGAAAATGTGGGCTGCATCACCTATCGAGAGAGCCTTCTACTCGTCGATCCAGCAACCAGCACACAAGCTGATCAACAAAATGTCGCTGATGTCGTCAGTCACGAACTCGCCCATATGTGGTTTGGTGACCTTGTGACCATGAAATGGTGGAATGGAATTTGGCTCAACGAAGCATTCGCAACCTTTATGGAAGTTGCCGCAGTTGAATCATTCCGAACCGAATGGCAACGCTGGACAAGTTTCTCACTTGAGCGATCTGCCGCATTTGAAGTTGACTCACTCGTCAATACCCGATCGGTTGAATTTGCAGTGCGCTCACCTCAAGATTGTGAAGGCATGTTTGATGTCCTCACCTATCAAAAAGGTGGCTCGCTCTTACGCATGCTCGAGCAGTATCTCGGTGCTGATCGTTTTCGTGACGGTATACGCCTGTACTTGAACACCCATTCGTATGGCAATACCGAAACATCAGATCTTTGGGATGCAATTGAAACTGCAGTGTCAGCCGATGGCGGCGAGCCTGTACGTGAATTGATGGATTCGTGGATCTGGCAACCTGGCTACCCACTCATTCTCGCAAGCCTGAATGCAACAAAAACGAAACTTATTCTTCAACAACAACGATTTACCTTTACGCCCGAATCGCTTGATGATCCGCAAAACTGGCTCGTACCGATTCATATTCGTATCAACGGCATTGAGACCAAGTACTTATTGTCAGATCAAGCATTAGAAATTGATATCGCCAACGACAACGCCGCAATCGTTGTGAATGCTGGCGGTTACGGCTACTACCGCGTTGCCTATTCGCCTGAACTGTTGTCGCGCTTACAGGGCCGTGAACTTGCTCAACTGGCCACTATCGAGCGTTATAGCTTGGTTGACGACGCATGGAATGCCGTCGTTGCTGGTCGGCTTCAAGCGATTGACTACATAGGTTTCGTCAGCGGATTTATTGATGAACGTGATCTTGCGGTTTGGCAAGCCATCGCAATCGGACTACGAGGATGCGGTCGCCTACTGGACGAGGCTAATTATCCGAAACTTCAGCAACGGATTCTCACACTTATCTCGCCAGTCGTTACTGAGCTCGGCTGGCACGCACAAGCCGGCGAAGATGACCTGCGAGCCAAACTTCGTGGACTCCTCGTGACACTTCTGGCAGTGAACGGTAATGATCGAGCAGCTCAAGAAAAATGTCGAGATCTTCTCACTCAGCATGACGAACAATCCAATTCGGTTCACCCCGAACTGGTAGCTGCCGCAACAACGGTGGTCGCCTCAACTGGCGGAACCAAAGAATACGACTACTTCCTTGAGAAATTCCGCACGACCGACAACCCTCAGGATCAATTGCGCTATCTCTATGCACTGACCGATTTTGATGATGCAGATCTTGTACTGCGCACTTGTGCCTTTTCAGTTGCTGGTGAAGTGAAAAGCCAGAATGCTCCATTTGTTTTGGCTCGCTGCGTTGCACTACGAAATAACGGCATTCTCGCTTGGAAATTCATTCGTCAAAATTGGGATGTGGCGCAACAGAAATTTCCGACGAACACCATTATTCGCATGGTTGATCCTGTGAAGTTTCTCAATACACCCGAATTAGAAACCGAAATTCAGTCGTTTTTTTCTGAGCATGACATTCCTCAAGCAGCAAAAAGCCTGCAACAGGTTCTCGAGCGTCAACGTGTCAATACTGCCCTGCGCTCACGCGAAGAGAACCGTCTTAACGCTGCACTGTGACGAGGGTTCCATCTGAACGGACGCCCATCGCGGCATAACCCTCAAAACGGTGCACCCAAGTTAGCCCTTCTTCACCGATGACAAAGGCAGTTGTTGCAAAGGCGTCGGCCCACGTCAAGCTCGGTCCGGTCACTGTTATTGATGACCAATACTCGTTACTCACACCGCTGCGCTGGTCAACAATGTGTCGCCCGCGTTCGGCAGAACCCGAAGTCGCCACGGCACCGCGTTGCATTGCAAGCGCAGCAACCACTTCACCAGGATGTAATGGGTCAGCGATGCCTACTTGCCATCTATCGCGCACATCACCATTTGGTGGAGGATCACCCATCTGCATGTCTCCGCCGAGCGACACATACCAATGCTTCAATCCTGCAGCGTCGAAACGCCGCGAGGACCGTTCGACCGCCCAGCCCTTGACAAATCCAGCGGGGTCAAGACTCCCGTCGTTGCGCCTCGTCGAAAATGCACCATCACTCGCACCTTCAAGAAAGAAACATGCATCAAGTACGTCAATAACTTCACGCGATGCGTCAAGTAAGTGTAATTCGCTCTTATTGATACGACTGATTTCACTACTCATACGAAATGTTGAAAACATAGCTTCATAATGTTCAAGCTCGGCGAAAACTTCTGCAATCACGACGTCAACAAGATCACCAGGCGCATCGTCATGCACATGGATGCTCGCGACCGATCCCATCATCGGGACCGAACGGCGAACAGGTTGTGCGAGAGACGTGTTCACCCAATGACTCCGTCAATAATTGCCTGCAAAGACTGCTTGTAAGCCTTGCTGGTATACGTCGCACCCGAAATCGAGTTGAACTTGGCATTTCCTGTGTGCACGGCCCATTGATCGAGTAGTGGAATTGCCTGATTGTTAATCGATACCGACCTGCGGTCTGCTGTTGGCCACTGAATACCCTGCGACGAGCAGACAAGCCCAGTGCCATCAACTGAAGCTTGAACTTGAACTGGGCCAAATCGCATATTGATCACTGGTCCAACAATTGTTGAACTGCACGCGGCAGGAGCTGGTGGCACCGTTGTCTCCACGACTGGAGCAGCGGTTACTGGCGCTACTGTTGCGGGAGCAGCAGTAGCCGCAGAAGTGTCTTGACCCGGAACGGCCGTTACTGGTGCAACGGTTTCTGGTGCTGGTGTTGCAACGGTTGGCGCAGAGCCAACAATTGTCGTGGCGACTCCAGCAGGTACACCTGCGTCAGTCCCGATAGAAGGCGCAGCTCCCAAATCGATACCAGTACTTGGGCGATCAAGAGCCGCCAACAAAATTCCGCTGGCTCCTACCAATGTGATTGCAGGAAACACCCGTCGAGAAAACGTTTCTTTGTTCATCATTTACCACCAAACATGTTCAGAGTGAATACGAGCTACGGGAACACCCGCTGCTTTCAAACCAGTCCGTGCGGCATGGAGCAAACGATCTGGCCCACACAACACGACCGCTCGTTGCGCGACATCAGGGATCGCAGCGGTGAGCACTTTGGCCGAGAATGGATCCTTCACCGCCAACTTTGCCGTCGGTCCAGTCAGCGTGAGGATCTTTCCGCCAAGTCGTTCAACTGCGGCCTTGAGCTCTTCAAAATGGACGAGGTCCTTTTCGCTGTGAGCGCGATACAAAACAATTGGTTCGTGATCGGGAACGAGTCGTTGCACCATTGCCAGAACCGGAGCAACGCCGACGCCGCCAACAACAAATAGTGCCTTTGAACCTTCAAGTAAGTCTGGTGTCACCACACCGAACGGACCCTCAACGATGACCTTGGTGCCTTTCACCAATTGCGTGATTGAGTGAGTCGCTTCGCCACGATCCTTAATTGTGAAACGAATGCGATCTTTCGTTGGCGCAGCTGACATCGAGAACGGATGCGATTGCCACCACAAGCCTTTCTTGAGCGGCCGAACGAAACAGAACTGACCGGCATCTCCTTCACGATGTTGGAGTGATTTGCCAGAGACTTCTATGGCAACTGTCTTGTGGCCAACATTTTCGATTGAAGTAATTCGAAGCGGCCGCACCACGGCTTTCAGAGTGCGACCCCAACGAGAGAAGACCATCAACGTAAGCACGGCGACATGAAGACCAACCCAGAACCAGCGGGCCACGTTGTCGCCCGACAGATCGGAACCGACCACAATTTCATGACCAAAAGAAACTGCCATTCCCACATACGCCAACATATGAATGAAGTACCAGGTCTCGTACGAGAACTTTTGTCGAATGGATTTCAGCGATGAAATTGTGACGACGCCAATCAAAAGCGATCCCACGAATGCGAGTGCCATATAGGACGTACGTCCCGTGAGGTCGATGATTGCGTTGATCCAACCAGAAGCTGAAGCCCATGCGATAGTTCCAGCAGCAACATGAACTCCCAATAGAAGTCCCATGGAATCACCAAGGATTCGGTGCCACACGAACATCCGGTCAAGACCGAAACGTCGTTCCAATGACAGGGGACGACCCACCAAGACCAACGCCAATAACGCAATTGCCGATGTCAACAAACCTGACAATGAAGTGATTGAAGTCCAAGCTTGACTCCAACCACTCGTCAACTTAGTAACTCCACCATGAACTGACCACATACCCACGACACACAAACCGTAAGCGGCGAGCACCGCAGCGATGTCGCTGTCGGTCAAGCGACTTGGTGTGAGACGCTTCATCGCACTCGATGGCGGCGGTGGAATTTTCATTTCAGGGGCCACAGCGTGCACTTTCTTTGCTTTGCTGTTTACCAGACCCGGATCAATCGTCATCGCCATTGTCGCCACCTTCGTGTTCGCCATCTTCATCGTCATCCCCGCCGCCCCCGACCGAGCCTCCGATGCTTGCAGCAGGAGGTGCGCCAACTGACGTTGTCGTCGTCGTGCCTCCAGCAGTAGTTGACGACGACAGTGTTGCCACAGTCGGGACCACGGTCGGGGCCACAGTCGGGACCTCAGTCGAATCACTAGGATTCATCACATCGTGAGCCGGGGCAACAACAACTGTGGTTGTTGGGCTGTCATTTTTCGAGTCGGGAAGTGCTGAAAGGGCGTACGAAACTCCTACGCCTCCAACCAATACCGCGACCACAGTTGCCGCAATCGACAGAGACTTTTTGTTGATGTTCTGGAACAGGTTCATATTGTTCTCCTTTGAACATCTTCAGCCTCCCCCGCTCAAGCAAGAACAGCCGCAACAAAATGCAAGAAGACTGTAAGAAACTCCTTCTTACACTGTTCTTGCAGGAGTGCCGTAAGGTGAATCTGTGGCCACACCCGACAATACCCAGCAGGCACGCATTCTGATCGCCGAAGATGACCAAGGTGTACGAACTTCGCTCACCCGAGCCTTAACTTTTCAGAACTACAACGTCACTGCAGTTAATGATGGAGCCCAGGCGTTAGAGGCAGTTGATACACAACTCCCCGACTTAGTCATTCTTGACGTTTCAATGCCGCATGTTGATGGACTGACTGCGTGTCGCATGATTCGCGAAAAATATCGATCACTCCCCATCTTGATGTTGACTGCACGGCACGAAGTATCAGATCGCGTCGCCGGTCTCGATGCTGGCGCCGACGACTACGTAGTGAAACCATTTGCGCTCGAAGAACTTTCCGCTCGCGTCCGTTCAATGTTGCGACGCACACTCGTCGCCGAAGACACGCAAAATCTCGTTGTAGCCGATTTGATTCTTGACCTTCGATCACGTACCGCACATCGCGGGAAGCGTGAATTAGTTTTGACAAAAACTGAATTTGATCTCTTAGAACTACTGATGCAGAACGTTGGCATCGTGCTTGAAAGAGACATGCTCTACGACCGTATTTGGGGATTCAACTTTGAAACTGGTTCACGATCTCTTGACGTGTATATCGGTTACTTGCGTCGTAAAACTGAAGAAGGTGGAGAGCCCCGAGTTCTTCACACCATTCGGGGGGTTGGCTACATCGTCCGACCGCCGACTGAATCTGATTGGGAGGAAAAAGTATGAATCTGCGCTGGAAAATCGGTGGCGGAATGGCCATCATCGCCGCACTTGTTTCAGTTGCTGGCTCACTCGCCGCATACACCTCAACTGATGCAGAGTTAACGCAGAACGTCGATAACAGCCTCAGAGATTCAGCTGCTCGCGTTTTGAACATTCCGGCGAACCGCCCCAGCGATGGGGATAACGAAGACGGCGAAGACGGTCAACATAGTGATGAAGACAATCGCCCAATCCGCCAAAGTGATTTATGCCCGCTTGCGTTACTGCAACCTGTTGATGCGGCTCAATTGATTTACCCAGACGGGACAGTTGAATCTTGCTTCACTGATTCACCCCTTCTTCCCTCAGACGCCAAAGACCTCGCAATTGCAACGAGTGGCGATGGTGACCTTGACAACGTTCACCTTCACACAGTGAGTGTTGATGGCACTGACTACCGAGTGATCACAGTTGCCTGGTACAACAACGGCGCACTTCAGTCGGCCCGTAATTTACACGTCGTTGATGACGTGTTGAGCGGTATGAGAATCCGACTGTTACTTGCTGGCATTTTTGCCACACTTGGCGCTTGGGTTCTCGGCTGGCTGATCGCTGGCCGTATCGCTAAACCAATTCGTAAGCTCAGTGCTGTTGCATCTGAAGTGGCGACAAGCCGTGATCTGTCTATCGCGGTTCCCATTCACGGAACTGGCGAGGTTTCGGAACTCGGTCGGAGTTTCTCTTCAATGATGAATGCGCTGTCGACATCGCTCGAACAGCAACAGCGCCTTGTTAGCGATGCGAGCCATGAGTTGCGCACTCCCCTCACCGCCTTGCGCACCAATATTGAATCCCTTGAATTATTTGATGCAATTCCCGAAGCCGAACGTCGTGAAATGATTCGCGATATTCGCCTTGAAGTTGAAGAGCTCTCGACACTGACGGCAGAGCTTGTTGACCTCGCAACCGATCAGGTGCAAAGTGCCGAACAAATTGGCACTGTTGATTTGCTCGCTCTCACGAGGGATGTCGCTCAACGCGCCCGTCGACGAAGTGGACGAACTATTGATGTGTCCGATGGCGGTGGAAACTCGATTGATGGATTCAGCAACCAACTCTTGCGAGCAATTTCAAATCTGGTCGACAATGCCATCAAGTACAGCCCAGCCGGATCTTCCATTGAAATTTCAGTCGATGGAGGATCGGTGAGAGTACGCGACCACGGACCGGGCATCGCTGAGAAGGACTTACCCCATATCTTCGAGCGCTTTTACCGTTCAATTGATGCACGCTCAGCACCAGGATCTGGTCTTGGTCTCGCCATCGTCGCCGATGCCGTATCTCGCCATCATGGAACAGTCTTTGCTGCGAACGCCCCAGATGGCGGCGCCATTGTGGGGTTTGATCTACCCGAACCCTGAAAGTTGTCAGTGACGTGTTACGCCACTTCATCAAGTCGGTCAGGAATCACCGGAATTGATCGTGGTTTGCGGCGCATGAAACGCGGCGTGCCTGGTCGTCCAGCGAGCAACCACACCAAAACAAAACTCACGAGTTCGAGAACATGTACTGACTCGCCGAGTATCGATGTCGAGCCACGAATTCCATCAAAAATTGCCGAACCGAGCATGGTCGCAGCGAGAGCAGCAGTGATCGGCAAGATTCCGTAAGCGCGCGTAGGAACCTTCGCGGTGTACAACAAGCCAAGTGCTAACGCAACTGCCATCGCTCCGATATGGCGCGATTCGTGTGCTGTCGTCCCTGGCTCAGTACGAGCCACGAGGTCCGGAAGGGCAATGACGAGTTGCGTCAGAGCAACGACGACCAAGCTGTAACGGACCCACTCGCCTCGACCAGGGCGAGGTGGATGTGATCGTTCAAGAATGACAGCAGACAAATCGGGAACCGATTCCGCAGAACGAACTCTCACTCGACGCTGCAAGAGACTCACATCGTCAAACCACGCCGAACATGGGCCACACGAATCACGATGCAACTTCGCGGCACGAACTTCAAGGGGGCCCGCTTGACCATCTAGGTCAGCTGACAACACCTCTTGAGCTGATCCGCAATCCACTCCCTTCATTGTGCCCGATCGGCGATCACCCGTGGCGGTCGCCCACCCTTTCAGGCTTTTGGGACTATGGTCCTTTTTCTGATCGGTCACATCAGAAAGGTCGCCCCCAACCGCTGTTTAGTTCCATAATGGACAAGTGAATTCGTTGAACACCTTCGCCATGAGCGCCCAACGGGGCGATCGGTTGGCATTGACCCGCTTCATCGAAAACAGCCAGGGCGATGTGTGGCGCTATTGCGCCTACTTAACCGACCAACAAACCGCCGATGACGTCACCCAAGACACCTATGCGCGCGCTATCGGTTCGCTGCATCGTTTTCGGGGCGATTGCGACGCCAAAGTCTGGTTACTGACTATCGCTCGTCGAGCCTGCGCCGATCACATTCGCTCACAAACTCGCCGGCGAAACTTGCTGCAGCGTTTGCGCGACAACTCCTCCGAAGACTCCGTTGCCCCCGTTCGTGATATTGAATTGACTCAGCTCATCAGCTCGCTCGATCCCGATCGTCGCGATGCATTTGTCTTGACGCAAATTCTTGGTCTCAGTTACGACGAAGCCGCCGAAATTTGTGGATGCCCAGTTGGCACCATTCGTTCTCGAGTTGCTCGAGCACGAACTGATGCCGTCAATTTGATGAATCAAGCATCTGGCGCCGCAGAAGCCTGACTCCTGGCTCGTTGCGTTACTCAGGCGACCTCGTCGCCGACTACGGTCATGAGCGAGATTGAGCGGCGTCGCCGCTTCACTGAAGGAGATACGCCATGGCCGAAGCTTGGATTATTGACGGAGTACGCAGCCCACGTGGACGTGGCAAATCAACTGGTTCGTTACATCACATCCATCCGCAAGAACTTCTTGCCCAAGTGCTGAATGCTTTACAAAAGCGCGTCGGCTTCGACACATCCGATGTCGATGACGTCATCGTTGGCAACGGCAACAGCGTCGGTGATCACGGAGCATGTATCGGCCGTATGGCTGTTTTGGCCGCGGGCTGGCCAGTCACTGCACCTGGCGTCACCATTAACCGCTTTTGTGGTTCGGGCCAGCAGGCCGTCACCTGGGCAGCCATGGGCGTGCAAGCCGGCCACCAAGACCTCGTGATTGCCGGTGGCGTTGAATCAATGTCACGTTGGCCAGCTCCAGATGGCGCACCCGACTTCACGTCAGGTAACGCCGCATTGCGCGAAATGTTCCCCATGGTTCCGCAAGGAATTTCGGCCGACCTCATTGCCACCATCGGTGGATTCACTCGTGAAGACGTTGACCAGTTCGCGTTGGTGAGCCAGCAGCGCGCCGCTATCGCTCAAGCAGAAGGTCGATTCGATCGCAGCGTTGTTCCGATCTTGAATCCCGATGGATCGATAGCTCTCGCAAAAGACGAGCATCTTCGCCCCGATACCACCATGGAGTCGCTCGCCGGATTGTCAGCATCGTTCGCTCGCTTAGGTGCGCATCAATTCAAAGAGTTCGACCGCACGTTTGACGAAATGTGCAAGCAGGTGTACCCCGAAATCAACGGCGTTGATCACGTTCACCACGCTGGCAACTCATCGGGCGTTGTTGACGGCGCTGGTGTCATCATGATTGCCAGCCCCGAATATGCCAAGGCTCATGGTCTCAAGCCCCGCGCGCGCATTGTGATGTCGTCAGTTGCCGGCGCCGAACCCGTCATCATGCTCACCGCTCCTGCTCCAGCGTCAAAGAAGTGCCTTGATCGTGCCGGCATGACCACCAAGGACATCGATCTTTGGGAAATCAACGAAGCTTTCGCAGCCATTCCCTTGCGGGCAATGCGCGAACTCGGAATCACTAACGAAAACGTCAATGTCAACGGTGGAGCAATCGCCCTTGGTCACCCCATTGGTGGCAGTGGACCGATGCTCATGCAGACCGCCCTTGACGAACTTGAGCGTCAAGACAAGCAGACCGCACTCATCACAATGTGCACCGGCGGCGGCATGGGTACCGCAACCATTATCGAACGTATGTGATTGTGGTTGCCGCGAGTTATTCTCGCGGCAACCCAAGAACTCGTTCGCCAACAATGTTGCGCTGAATTTCAGTTGATCCTGCGTAAATGGTGTGGGCACGGCTGAATAAGAACGTGTGTTGAAAATCGTGCTCAAGTGAGCCTTCGTCGTGCATGATCAACGCATCGGCTCCCAGCAAATCTGCTTCAAGTTCGCCGAGGCGTTGATGCCACTTTGACCAGAACAACTTGCCAATTGATCCTTCGGGACCAGGTTGCCCGCCCTTGATGAATCGAGTGACATTACGCAAGCCAGACCAACGCATAATTTCAAGTTCACCATAAGCACGCGCCAAACGTTGCCGGATTTCTAGATCGTCGGCAACTCCTTTTTGCTGAGCTAGGGCCTTCACATTGGCAAACTCCTTGGCGAAACGTAACTGCTGAGCCATGAACGCAGTGCCGCGTTCAAACCCCAAAGTTCCCATGGCAGTTTTCCATCCGTTGCCGCGTCCACCAACCACCATGTCGGCTGTTGTGATAGCGCCATCAAAGAACACTTCGCAGAAATGATCGTTACCCGACAAATCTTTCAGCGGTCGCACTTCAACACCAGGTTGATCGATGGGCACCAACAAATACGACAAGGCCTTGTGGGCTTTCTCTTCAAGTTCGGTGCGACACAGAACAAATATCCATTGCGCAAATTGCGCTTGACTTGTCCACACCTTTTGACCGTCAATTCGCCACGTGTCGCCATCAAGCACAGCCGTGGTTCGTACCCCAGCAAGATCTGAGCCAGCACCAGGTTCGCTGAAGCCTTGGCACCAATACTCTTCACCCTTCAAGATCGGTGGTAAAAAGCGTTGCTGTTGTTCGGGCGAACCAAAAGTGATGAGCGTTGGCCCAAGTAATCCCTCACCAAAAAATCCGGCACGTTGTGGACCATTAGCCAAGGTGTATTCCTGTGCAAAGACCAATTCTTCTGAGACCGACACCTCGCGACCACCAAAGGCTTTGGGCCAGGTGAGGCCTAACCAACCAGCACGCCCAAGTTCTTGTTCCCAAGCCACCCGCACATGCCAGTCATGAGCACCCATCTCGGCCGAGGTGCCTAGTTTGCGATAGTCGCCAACCAACTGCTCATTCAGCCATGTACGAACTTCATAGCGAAAAGTCGCGGCCTGGTCTGACTCAGAAAAGTCCATCTCATCAGTTTCGCCCGAGAAGCACCTTTCGGCGTAATCGGCGCACCCGACCTAAGGTCTTTTCATGACGACACCTCCCCCGGCCGTGACAAACCCCGCACAATTGTTTGATCTCACGGGACGCACCGCCCTCATTACTGGCGGCAGTCGTGGGCTCGGCAAAGAGATGGCGCTTGCTTTCGCCCACCAAGGTGCCGACATCATGATTGCCAGTCGATCCATTGAATCTTGCGAAGAAACTGCAGCCGAAGTTCGTCGTGAGACTGGGCGTAACTGCTTGCCCTATGCGTGTCACATCGGACGCTGGGACGAACTTGAAGGTTTAGCCGAGGCCGCGTGGAATGAATTTGGTGGCGTTGACATTTTGGTCAACAACGCGGGCAAGTCCCCGTTGTACGACAACATCACCAATGTCAATGAACAAATGTGGGACTCAGTTATTGGCCTCAATCTCAAAGGACCATTTCGACTCTCGGCATTGCTTGGGTCACGCATGAGCGAACGCGCCAAAGAAACTGGCCGCGCTGGTTCAATCATCAACATTTCAAGCATCGCAGCTATTCACCCCACGCCCGATGTCATTCCGTACACAGCAGCAAAAG